>Ga0182024_10006871_pt1 | contig 24794 bp, 15 predicted proteins | sample P32metaG_FD_120480 | JGI IMG/M metagenome (GOLD analysis project Ga0182024, IMG submission 120480) | Permafrost microbial communities from Stordalen Mire, Sweden - P3-2 metaG (Illumina Assembly) | ecosystem: Environmental > Terrestrial > Soil > Wetlands > Permafrost | place: Sweden: Stordalen...
AACTTTGCAAGCAAAATGATTCCAGCTATTCCATCCCATCGGAGGAGTCGCCGCCGCCTTGGAATCGGTCGCAGCAGCCGGTGAAATACAGCCGAGAGCTATAGCGATCAGAACAAGCTTCTTCTTCATACTTTTAAAACCTCGCGAATTTCGGTGGCGCAGTGGCCGATTGGCGCGCTGCGAGCAGACGTACGGAAATCAGCCATCGTCAGCCGAGTCGGCCAACTACTTCGAAGTTCTTCTCGTTTCTCGTGGCGATGATGATGGTGTCTTTGCCGGCCCCCGCCAAACTTACAGCCCGACCATTCAGCGTGACGGTCTTTAGCGACACATGCGCCGGAAGTCGAAGTTTGAGATAGACTTCCTGTGGCTTGCTCGCTCCGCTCAGTTCCACATATCCAACAATCGACTTGGAACTCGGCTTAGTTGCGAGGCTAAAGCTGACTTTGCCCCATCGCGTGGGAACCCCCTCAGCCCCTATCTCTTTTCCCGAAACCACCCATTCCCGTGGCACGCCCCTCGCCAAGTACAGCCTGTCTACGTCGGAATCCTCGAGAACGAGCATCCAGCGAACGAGCAGCGGAATGGTCTGTTGCGCCGGAACGCAGTAGGTCCCCGAATCACCCGTGATCCCTGTCACTTCCCCCGCAGTCCAGCTTCCCCGCGTGTGCGCATGATAGCGATGGGAATAGAGAAATAACAAAAATTCCTCGATGCGATCCAGCCGCAGCAGCGCCTGCGCATACCCATATGAGATGAAGCCGAGAATCTCACGTTCATCTTCCCGAAAACGCCCAACGTTCGCCACGACCCCAAGCGTCGTCGCTCCATAAGCCCGCATGCAGTCGATCACCTGGTTCGCCAGGCGCGGCGGCAGCACGTCCGCCTGAAGCAATTCCGCGTAGGGACGATGGGGCCATTGCTGCGGACTAGGTCGTTCCTTCTCCAGCGATTCGCGAAACGTCAGCGCTGACCCAGGAAATAATCCAATGTAAGGTGGATTCTTTCCGCCCTGGATGTTCTTCTCGATGCTCTCGATCGTCTGTTCCCTGAGGGTCTGGCTTCGCTTGATCCAGCCTTGCGCTAGATTCTCCATGATTGGCGATGAGTTGACACGAGCCAGTTCCGTCCAAGTTTGCGCGATGTCCTTGAGCCCTCGCGCCGCAAACGCGCTGTTGGCATAGTAGGGCTGCCAGTACAGAGACGGATTTTCGCTGAGGCAAGAATCTGACTCGCTCCATCCGCGGATCAAACCGTATGCGGAATTCTCCTGCGGCAGGCGAAGGCTTTCGTTATGCATGTCTTCCAATAACTTCGCGGTGGCTTCAATTTTCGGACGGTGTTTCAACAACAGTCCAGCGTCGCCCGTGTAATTGAAGTAGCGGGCGAGCAGGGAGAGTGTCATGCCAAACTGAGCAGTCTCCGGACCGCGCATGTCAACCATTCCCTTGGAATCCACATACTCCGTGAAGTAGTTGTCGATGAACAACCGCGCCGTCTCGAGACGGCCCCATTCCATGTTGGTATAGATTGCGCTGGTGAAGATATCCTGGAAGCCGTCATACTCTGATCCCGCATAGTCGCGGTCGACGGCGCCGTACTTGGGATACACTCCGCCGGGCCGAGTCATCAACTCTTTCGCAAACGAGTGCTTCGACATGTCAACCCACGCGTTCTGCGGAAGCGATACCTGAACAGAGTCGTGCAGCTGTTCATCCCAATATTCCGCAAAGGCCAGCAGCGATCGATAGAACTCCTCAGGCTGCGGATCTTCGCGTCCAGGAGGGTACGCTGGATAGCTGTGGCCATAGACAACCTGGGCAATCTTTCCGTCTTCGACGCGAGCCGTGCGATGCCAGGTGTGCACAATGTATTTTGTTTTATTCTCGCCCACGTCGCCGAACAAGATCACTTCCCAGTGGGCGCGATCCGAGATCGGAATTACTTTGCGGACGGCCGGCGTCCAGCCCCCGACCAAGCCGTCGTAGAGCTGCCCCTGCTTTAGCGCCTCGCGAAGTTCGGGAGAATACTGGATGGGATGGTAGGTCCGAGTGCTTCCGCTGCGGTAGACGGGAGTTACGTCATAAGCTTCCTTAGTGCCCACAAAAGTGGTCCACATGCGCGGATTCTTCTCCGCGGATGCCATCGGCGGCGCCGCGGATTTCACTTTTTCAGGATCGGGATCGCCATCTTGAAGAAGATGATCCGCGAGAAGATCGGGCGCGGATAATCCTACATCCTTGAGAGAAAGCCCCAGGTAAGGGCTTCCTTCCGGCATTGAAGCTTCGGCGCTCTTGGTGAGCAGGCGCGCATCACCGGAGGACGACACAAACGCCAGAGATCCCTCACGCGTGCGCAGATCTTCGTAAACCTTCCATGAATCTGCTTGGCGTTTGAATTCAATGACCGGCGTATAGCCCTCGAGGGAACCCGCGACAGCTGTTTTTCGCCAAGACTTTCGCGCAAGCGGGAGAGTCGTTGCCGCCGATACGTCACCGCTGCGTGACAGGATCTCAAGGCTGGCCGCGCTGGCTGCCATGCCTTGCAGGAAATCGCGTCGGCGCATAATTAAGCGGATCCTCGTTTCTTTGTTCTTTACTCCCAGTTAGCGCGGATCAGGTTCAGCGCCGGCGACGCTTAGCATTACCGGCAGCTTCCCGATCTTCCTTGATTTCGAAATTGGCTGGCGGCGTCACCCCAAGTAGATATTGGACGAAGTAGTCCCACCTGCGCCTAGCCAGATACAACGCGTGCTCCCCACTCTCTCCGTGAAACATGTTCGGCACAAACAGCATGTCGAAGTTCTTATTCGCCTTCATCAATGCATCGACGAAGCGAATCGTCTCGACCGGGTGGACATTGTCATCGATGTCCCCGTGCTCCAGGAGCAGATGTCCTTCGAGACGCCCCGCCATGGTCACGTTCGACTGGGCGGCATAGTCGTCCAGCACGGGGTATCCCTGGTAAGCCTCGTTCCACCACGCTTTATCCAGGCGGCCATCGTGATCGCCCGAGGTGGAAACCCCGACTTTATAGAACTGAGGGAAGGCCAGCATAGCGTGAGCCGCGCCATAGCCTCCCGCTGAAGTACCGAAAATTCCGACTCGCGTCGCATCCATATAAGGATAGCGGGCGGCCATTTGTTTGATCATCGCTACGTGGTCATCGAACGCTCCACCCAGATTCCGGTAGGAGAATTCATGGAAGGCCCGTGAGCGTCCCGCAGTACCCCGCCCGTCCACCATCACGACCACGAAGCCCAGTTCCGCCACCGACTGCAGCCCCAACGTTCGGCCAAAACTCTTGGGCACAAAAAACGACTGTGGACCGGTGTAGACAAACTCGATGATCGGATATTTCTTCGCCGCATCGAAATTCGACGGCCTCCAGATCAATCCGTAGAGATCCGTAGTGCCATCCGCGGCTTTTCCATGAAATGGTTCCGCGAATTTCCATCCCGTTTTCATCAACTCGCCGGTGTCTGCCCTTTCGAGAACCCTGACCTCGGAACCATCTTTGCTACGGCGCAGCACGGCTTCGCCCGGCAGGTCAGGGCGCGAATAGTTATCGACAAAAAACGTTGCATCCGGGGAGACGCTGACAGAATGGTCGGCATTCTCCGGCGACAGCAGTTGCAATCCCTTCCCGTCGAATCCGACGCCGTACAGATGCGTTTGGTAAGGATCTTCGCCTTTCTCGCGTCCGTTGGCCAGAAAGTAGACTCGCCGGTTCTTCTCGTCGACCTGCTCAATTTGCCGCACGACCCACGGACCCTGGGTTACCAGGTTTTCCAGCAAACCGGTTTTGCGGCTGTAGATGTAGAGGTGATTCCAACCATCGCGCTCCGAAGACCAGAGAATCTCCCCGGTGGCCTCGACCAGGTGATAGAAGGTTTCGCCGGGATCAACATAGGAATCCGACTGCTCGCGCACCAGAACTTTTTGTTCTCCGGTGGCGGCGTCGACCACTCGCAACTCCTTCGCTTTGAATCCGCGCTCATCGTAATCGTAGTGGAAGCTCTTGCTATCAGGGAACCAGTCGAATCCCGGGCCATCCTGAAAGGGGAGCTCGATTGGAGCGGATTGCACGTCGATCCGCTTGCCTGACTGAATGTCGAAGATGATCGGTGAGGCTTTGGCCAGCACTTCTCCCGGCAAGGGATACACATAGTTGAATGCCCGCGGCCGCAGCTGGTCCGGCGGAACGAATTGCAGACTGGTGAAGCGACCTGCATTTCTGGAATCAAGGCGGTAGGTGATCAGCTTGGAGGAGTCGGGCGACCAGAACACCGCCGCCGGTTGCTTCACATTCTCGGTACCTTGATCGACCATCACGCGCAGCGACGGCAAGGGAGTCGCATAGTCCCAGCCTGCCACGCCGTCGTTCGTCAACTGCAGCACTGTACCCGTCACCAGGTCCTTCAGGTACAAGTTGTGGTCCTTGACGTATGCAGCCCAGCGCTTGTTGGGCGAGATCACTTCGTCGGGCTTGCCCGGTGGTTGGTCCCGCTGACATTCGTATGTAGCCAGAGGGCAGGTCCACTGGGCATCGTCCACGGAAAAATGAATAGCCTTCCCACCATCTACAAACTCGATTTCAGAAAAGGGCAAGGCCGAGGCAGAGTAGTCGTGCTTGGTCGCCTGGGAAAGCGCCGTAGCCAGCCGCTGGTGATCGAATGCTGGAGCACTCGTATTGTGCTCTGCATCCACAAGAACGAATTCAGTCTCTTTCAACCCAGCTTTGCGGTACCAGAAGCGGTTAGTCTTTTCGATCCAGCGCGGCGACACATCCGCCACGTAAACGAGATGCCGCACGTTGCCCGGAAGAAAACGTTCAGCCCGCTGGTAGTCTTCTAGTGTGCCTTGTGCAGCTAGACGGGGTGTGAAAAAGGACAAGAGAGCTAAGATGACCCATGACCGACCGTCCATACTCATCGAGATGTGCAAACTCCTGTTTTTTCGAATCACTTCCCTCGGGTGTTTCCCATCTAGCCACCGCGACTTCCTTTAAGCCGGGTACCTTAACCTTGGCTTCGTTCCTCTTGGACGATCCGCACCAGTGGCGAGAGGACGTAGAGAGCGGTCGGCTGGGTATCCTCCGCAAAGTTCAACGCCATTGGGCCAAGACCAAGGTTCAACGGCAGGATTTTGTCCGGCAACGATTTAGAACTCGATGTTCGCCCGCAACTCGATCTCGCGCGCACCGCCATTCGGCGAATTCGTGTATGGGTTGATGGGGCCACTACCGTTGACCCCAAACCCCGAGCCTTGAATGGCATTCCAGCCAAAATTGACTCCCCCGTTCGTTGCACCTGGCCCGAAGGAAGGGTGATTAAAGGCATTCAGCATCTCCGCCTGCATGCTGAAACGAACCCTTTCGGTAATTGGAAGGTGCTTGGTGATGGAAACGTCGTCGTAAGTGTTATGGGGGCCGTGCAGCCACACATGTTGGCCGAAGGTTCCGGGGGTGGTGTTGGGTGCAATGTATGCTGGGTTAGCGCCGCCCGTTGCGAGCAGGTACTTGGGATTGATGAATGCAACGTTGGTCGTTCCCGGGATGGGATACTTACCGACGGAGCTTTGCAACTGCGATTGCGTGACTCCGTTCAAAGCTACCCCACCGTCGCCATAGTCGTTAAAGGTATTGTTTCCGCCTAGCAGCAAGAATGGAGCGCCGGTCTGGAAGGTGAAGATCGTCCCAATAGTCCACCCGCCAACCACGCGATCGAGCGCACCACTGCGGTTCGCAAATTGCTTTCCTCTGCCGAACGGCAGGTCGTAGGTGCCATTGATGTGCACAACATTCCGAAGGTCGAAGAGAGTGGGTCCATAGCTCAACCGCATGTCGCGGAGGGTAAACACGGCGCCTTGGCCTAACCAGTTGTTTTGGGTAGCGACCCCGAGAGTATGACTCCAAGTGTAATTGGCATCAAACTGCAAGCCGTGAAACGACCGCTGTCGGAAATCAACCTGCAAAGCATTGTAGTTCTGGTATCCCTCAGCTACGGTGTAGCTTTCGGCGCCGCCAAGGCTTTGCGCATAGGGATTCGTCTGGAAGTAGTTAATCGGATAGCCTGCACCGGCTGCATTGAACGTACCGGCCGAGACGTTTGTCGCACATGGGGAAAAAGCCGTGCCGACTAGATTGCAGAAGTAAGGCACGGTCCCCTGGACCCCAGCCAATGAGCCAGCCATGGCCCCAGCTTGACCACTTTGTAACTCGGAGACAAATTGGGAATTGCAATAATCGGACGCGCTACCATCAGCGCATGGCTGAGTGAACTCGCCGGCTCCCACAAAGGCAGCGGCGAAGATGGGTGTCGCCTGTTGTCCGGCTAGCCCGTGATTGGCAAATGAACCTTGGTAATTGGGATTGCCGCTGGCATTATTGATTGCCAGGTTAGATTGCGCATTTTTGAATTGAGTGAGGAAGCTGTTCGGGAATTGAGAGGTGGTTCCAAAGATGTTGACTTCGTTCGGATTGATATTCAACCACTGACGCTTGCTAACGCTCCCCACATAGCGTAGTTCAAGTGCCCGGCTGTCCCCGAGTTGCTTCTGAATACCGAAATTCCATGACTCCGTGTAGGGCTGCTGAATGTTGGGGTTTATGCCGTTCTCCGAGCCAAGCTGTCCCGGGCTAGGCCCAAACGTGAAATTCGAAACCGCTTCGCTGGTCTGGTAAGCCACCGGTGCCAGCGCGTAAGGTAACCCAAACTGCGAGGTGACCGATGCTGCGCCTGGATTGAAGCTGGCTATCGACAAGCTTCCGGGAGCGAAGGTTCCCGGCGTCCCGGTAGTGTTAGCGGCAAGAGCGAATGACTGGTAGTAGAAAGATGCACCATCGCTAGCCTGGTTCCATACATATTGCTGAGGTTCGGTGATTTTTCGCAGCGAGAAACCCCCGCGAATCACTGTCTGACTCCTGAATATTCCGCCCAGGAAACCGCTGCCCGATGGGTTCCACGCAAAACCAATTGCCGGCTGCGGAGACACGTCCCAGGCATTGTAGGGACGGGGATTCTGTGTGAGCATGGGATTCAGACCGTTTGGATCTGTCGTGAAAGAACCGGGATTGAAAAGATTGTTAATCCCGGAAGGGCCGTAAATACCCGCTGGGCTGGCTGAGTGATACAGGTTGGAGAGATCTTTGTCAGCATGGGTAAAGTCCCAGCGGAGCCCGTAATTGAGCGTGAAATTTGGTCTCACTCGATAGGAATCCTGGAAGAACACACCCTCGGCTCCTACTAACTCATCGAGATTGTACCTTCCAATCTGGGGCACATAATTATGCTGTTGCGGGACAAACGCGTAACTTCCGCCGACACTGGAAATCCGGCCCACCAGAATCGCGTACAGCTCTTGGGCTTCCAGTTGCTGGCCCGTACTTGCGCCGGGGAGCGTGGCTCCCGATCCGGAGATCGTAAAAGCGTTCTGGGCCGGATCTCCGCCTGCTAGGCCGAAGGTGGTTACTGGATATCCGAGTTCGGGGTTGTAATAGTGGTCCTGCTCGCGCCACCACGAGAAGCCATAGTTTAGGGTGTGCGCCCCGTGTTGCCAGGTCATGGTATCGGAGGCGTTAAACACAGGGTATTCGGTATTGATGCCGGAGTAAAAAATCGTCCCTGACATTTGGGCGGGATATTGCCCGCTTGCCAAGCCTACGACGGTTGGATAATTCCAGATCAACTGTGGACTGGAAGCGCTGAGGGGCGGGGCATTATAAGCGCCAAGATTGCTGTTATACAGGAAGCCGCCGCGAAACTCGTTGATCAAGTTCGGCGATAGCGTCCAGTCAAACCCCAGCCCCAAGGTATAGCTTTTGTCCTTGTTGCCAGCTCCGGTCTTGGCAAAAGCCGAGCCAGGAAAGTCGGGAGGATTCTGGCCTGGGAAATTGTCTTTGGTCATATTCCAAGCTACGTTGAAACGCATTTTTTGCGAGGCAACGTAGTCCACGCGAACTGCCGGAAAGTAACTCGTCTGGGCGTTGTTCACCTGCCAATTGAGTCGATCGAGATTGGGATCGCCCAAGGCACTTGGGGACACTTGCCCTGCAGACGCCGCTGAGTTGGCTGCCGCCAACACCGACGACGGGCAATAAGATGCAGGACAATTCAGCACCGCAGTAGGCAGGTTTGCACCGGGATTCGAAGTGTTGTAGTTCTGCGCTAGAGTGAACAGATTTACCGTTTGGCCGTTGTATGTAAAGTTGCCCGCTTGCGCTGCGGAACTGAAAAGGTAATTCACGGTAGAGTACGAGCCGGGCTGCTTCCTCTCCGCGTAGCTGCCAAAAAAGAATAATTTGTCTTTGATGATCGGGCCGCCGACACTCGCTCCAAAGTCATTGAGGTGGAGCAGATTCTTGGTCACCGGATTCGACGGATTTATCGCGGTAAGGGTGTCATTTATCCAGCTGTTGGCGTTGAGTGCATCATTCCTGAAGTCTTCGTAAACTCTTCCGTGGAATGCATTACCGCCGCGCCGAGTGACGAAATTGAGCTGCATGTTCGCCTGGCCAAACCCTTGGTCCAGGTTGAGCTGTTCAGTTTGTACCGTCATCTCTTGAATCGACTCCAGCCGCGGCGAGACGATGGGCGCGGAATTTCCTCCGAACTTCATCCGGCTCGGGCTCCCGATCACTCCGTCGATGTTATTACCCTGAGCGATAGCCGGAAGGCCGTCGTAGGTTCCCGCCCCGGCTACAAAGCTGGATCCCGGGACCAACTGGGAGAGTTGCGTCAAATCCCGGCCTTCAATAGGCAGGTCCTCAATTTGCTTCAAATCGACAGTCGTACCAATGGCATTCGAACTCTCTTCGACCACTGGCGTAGCGCTGGCCTCCACTTGCATCGTTATGGTAGTTGCGCCGATTTTGAGCGTGGCTGTAATATCGGTCGTCTGCGCGGCTTGCGACACCACGCTGCCGAAAACCTCCTTTTCGAAGCCACTTTTAGAGATTGTCAGACTGAACTTGCCGAGAGGGAGGTTCACGAACGTATAAGTTCCTCGGTCTCCCGTTACAGCGGCACGGATGTCGCCCGCCGTAAGATCCCGAAGTTCTAGTTGCGCGCCCTGCACCACTCCGCCACTGGGATCAACTACGCTGACGGTCACCGTTCCCTCAGAACCGCGCTGCGCCCAACTTCCGGGGACAGCGCATAGCGCCAGCGCAATCAGCAGAATTGTTCGCACGCCACCCAATACGCTACGCGAAGATGCAGGAAACATTTTTGTCCTCCTACGGCACCAAAAAGGCTATTGCGCGATTTTGTACACCGTACCGCGCAATGTCGCCCTGAGAACGTCAGGCCAATCATTCAACGGCAGTCCCAGCTCAATCGAATCAGCCTGACTTGGGGCAAGCAACGTAGCAAGCGTTTACCCATGGTTGGATTTTGTATACTTTATGCGCTCCGTTTGTCAACTATATTATTATTCTGATCGCACGCATGAACAGACCCGTTTCAGCTGCCCGTTGGTCGATCCCACAACCCTCGGATGCGCGCGCCGGCCGGGACGCTTTCCCCAAGAAGATGGCATGGGGTTGGGTGAATCCGGCTCACTTCCCTCGGAATCTTTCGGTGCAGTATTCTGCGGCTCCGGCGAGCAGTGTCGGGAAATCGTTTGCATGAAATCTCTCGCCCACATTTCAAGAAGAGATTTGCTGAAGTACTTGGGCTCAGTCGGGATCGCCGCCAATCGCCGCGTCTGGCCAGCGCCGCAGCCCACCAATCCAGTGAATTTCGTTGATGTGGCCCGTTCGGCGGGCATCACGTTCCAGCATGACAACGCGGCATCCCCGGAAAAATACCTGATCGAGACGATGGGCTCAGGCTGTGGCTGGATTGACTACGATCAAAATGGACTGCTCGATTTCTACCTACTAAATGGCACCGCCACTCGCGTGTACAGCCCGAAGCAGCCTTTGCGAAGCGCGCTTTACCGGAACAACGGAGACGGTACCTTCACCGACGTGACCGGCAAAGCGGGCGTCGGCGCCGAGGGCCTATTCGGCATGGGCGTCGCCGTGGGCGATTATGACAACGATGGATTCCCCGACTTGCTCGTGCTGGGGTACGGCCGATGCATCCTCTATCACAACAACGGGGACGGCACCTTCACCGATGTGACCGCGCGGGCCGGCGTTGAGAATTCCGACCGCTGGGCATCAAGTGCCGCATGGTTCGACTACGACAATGATGGTCGTCTGGACCTGGTCGTTGCCAACTATGTGGACTGGTCGCCTGAGCGCAACTTCTACTGTGGGGATGAAGGTCCTGGACTGCGGAGCTACTGTCACCCAGACGATTTTCACGGTCAGCCTCCGACTCTTTATCACAACAACGGGGACGGCACTTTCACCGACGTCAGCAAACCTTCTGGGGTCGGGTTGAAGGGAGGAAACGGCCTCGGTATCGTCACGTTCGACTACGACAATGACGGCTGGCAAGACATTTTCGTTGCCAACGACCACATGCCGAATTTCCTGTTTCACAACAACCGCGACGGCACTTTTCGCGAAGTGGGATATGCGGCTGGCGTTGCGGTTAGCTCGGACGGCCAGTTCGAGGCTGGCATGGGAACTGATGCCGCTGACACCACGAACACTGGCCGCATGGACCTCATTGTTGCTCACCTCGACATGCAACTCGCACGCTTCTATCAAAACCTTGGAGACCAAACCTTCGATGACGCAACTTTGCGCTCGAAGATTGGCTATGCAACCTACCACCTGAGCGAGTTCGGCGCTCGCTTCATGGACTACGACAACGATGGCGCGCGCGACCTATTCATGGCCAACGGACACGTACTGGACAACATACAGCGTTATCACCCCGACTGCCGGTACGCTGAGCCAAAGCTGATGTTTCGCAATGACGGACATGGAATTTTTGAAAATGTGAGTGATCGTTTGGGGCCTGATTTTCAGCTGCCCCGAGTGAGCCGAGGTGCTGCCATTGCCGACTTCGACAACGACGGCGATCTAGACATTCTTGTAAACAATAACGGCCAGGCGCCTCAACTGCTGCGGAACGATGGCGGCAATGCCAAACACTGGCTGGAGATCTGGCTGATCGGAACGAAATCCAACCGCGACGGCGTCGGTGCGCGGGTGAAGGTTTTCGCCGGAGAACTTATCCTCTACGACCAGCGGAAGGGCGGCATGAGCTATCAATCGGCGCAGGACCCACGCCTCCATTTTGGATTGGGGCAACGTTCGACTGTTGATGCGATCGAGATTCTCTGGCCAAGCGGAATAACAACCAGGCTGGCGAATCTCAAGGTCGACCAGATACTTGCAGTCAAAGAAGGCACGGGGATCGTCGACCACTCTTTTCCTCGGATCAGCCAGAGGTAATCGCTCAAAGGAGGGTAGCCACTTCTCGGGCAGCCAGAATGGCAGGATCGTTTCATTCACCACCTTTTTCTGATTTTCGCCGAGAACCGTCGCCGCTTGCTCAAATGCGAAAGGTCGCCCTTCTTGTGCGCCAATGCGGTAGCGAATTCCATCCTGGAATGGATTTCACTTTACGAGTCCGTCGCGGTCATTCGTCCCCATCCCCATCCTTCCATCCTTGCCGCTTCACGATCCACGTCGCCACGCCCGAGGCCGCCCGATTTTACTTGCAGGAGCATCTCTTCGGCTTTTTATCTTGTCTACATTCTTCTTTGTCAAACGATGCGTGAAAGTTCCGGCAGCCTTTGCTTCGGTGACCACTCCCATGGATCGTCCTCAAGCTCACTCATTTCACTCCAGCATTTTCATATCCCGCCTTGCGGTCTCCCGGAGCAGATCTGATCTTCTCAGCCTGACTCCGATTGATTTCCGCCAGCGCAGCCAGCGCCATCTGCGCTTGTGAGATCTCTCCCCGCCGCTGATAAGCCTTCGCGAGGTTGGCGTAAACAGATGGCGTCCCGGGCTCAAGCTGGCGGGCTTTTTCCAGATGCGCGATTGCATCCTCAAGGCGGCCAGCCATCAGATAGAGGCTGCCCAGCGCAATCCGCGAAGCGGCATCGTTTGGTTGTTGCATGACTGCCTTTTCCAGAATGGTTTGCGCCTCTACGAAGTCGGGCTGACCTGGGCCGACTCCCGAGCGAATTAGAGCTTCCGCCAAAACCGTCAACAGAGCGTGATTTTCATAACCCTTGTTGACGCCTTCCCGCGCAGTTGCGATCGCCTGAGGGATGTTTCCCCCGATCAGTTCTTCGTGTGCAGCCGCCAGGTAGCCAATCTCGCTTCCTGGTGCAAGTTGACTCGCCCGCTCGAAGTCGCGTTTTGCCTTATCAAGATCGTCGAGCTGGGTAAGAAACAGGGCCCGTTCGTAGTAGAGCCGCGACGATCGCGGAAGATTGCGCAGCCCGATGCCGACGACGGTGAGCCCCAGGGTGTAATCCCGATGGTTCATGCAGGCATCCGCGACGAACGCATAAAGCTTTTCGTTTTGTGGCGACAACGCAGACGCCTTGCGCAGAGAATCCAGCGCTTCCGGCGCTTGCGCGTTTCCGATGTATGCTTGAGCCAGCAGGTTCTCTACATCCACGCTGTCGTGTCCGGCCACACGCAGGCCATGCAGAACCTCGATACCCTGTTCGAATTGACCGGTCCCGACATAGCAGAGCGCCAAGTTGAAATTCGCCGCGTATGTGTTAAGCACTCGCCCGCGCGCTGCCAGCAGATGGGGGATGGCCTCGGAGAAAGAACCAGCGCGAGTAAGTGCAGTTCCCTTCCGCAATTCTTCTTCGGCTTGCTCTTGCGAACTCGAAGTCGCATCGCGTTCTGCGGATTGAGCCACTTGATTCGGACTGGCCGGGACTTGCTGTCTTCCAGGTGCAAATTGCGCTTGGCTTGGCAAGCCGGCGGTCAACAGGAGTACGGCGGCAGCCACGATCCTTGCACGGTACCAATTGGAATCATGACTTTGCGACTTCATCTGTTGGCCTGGAAATCAACTCTCTTTTTTCTCTGCTTTCTCCGCCGCCTACCTCCATCTACTCTGACCCTCGACAATCGTGATGTAACGATCGATCGGTAGTTCCGTAAATCGTTCCGTTTTGCCGCTCGGTTGCGGCCACTGTATTTCCAACCAGTCGATTTTCGTTCGCTTGCCTAATCCTAAAACCATGCGCGGATCATGAGATGAAAGGTAACTGCCTCCCCCTACCTTGAATTGATGACGCTTAAAGTCGCCTGATTGATAGGTAACTCTGGCACCGATGGCATCGATATTAGCCTTCGTGCCCATTAGCCGCACGCCCAGCCAATGGTTCTGGCGGCCGATATTATTCCGCAGAAGAACGGGAGCGGCATTATTCTGCGCCACCAGCACATCCACCGAACCATCGTTGTCGAAGTCGCCCAGGGCTAGTCCACGCCCGGACAGCGGCTTGGAAAAAATGGATCCGCTCTGCTGGCTGACATTTTCAAAACCTCTCCCACTATTGCGAAACAGGAGCATGGGTTCGAGAAATTTCACGCCTAGCACTCGTTTGTCGACCGTGTCATCGGGATGGCCGTTACACAGAAGCAGGTCGAGATCGCCGTCGTTGTCGTAATCGAAAAATTTCAGTCCCCATCCGCTCATCAAACGCGTGGCTTCGCCGATGCCAGTCGCAAGGGCCGCGTCGCTGAAAGCCTCGTTCTTGTCATTGTGGTAGAGCGAATACATCTCGTGATCCACATTAGCCTCGAACAGATCGATCCATTCATCTTGATCATAGTCAGCGGCATCGACTCCCATGCCGGAGCGCGGTTTGCCGAAGGCATTCACTCCAACCCCAGACAGCATTCCGATTTCTTCAAATCGTCCCTTGCCGCGATTGGCAAACAGGAAGTTTGGAACGGTATCGTTGGTGACGTAGAGATCCATCCGTCCATCATTGTTTAAGTCGGCGGCGACCGCTCCCCACGCCTTTGCCAGGGACTGCGCAATACCGGATCCTTTGCTCACATCGGTAAAGGTGCCATCGTCATTGTTGTGAAAGAGCCAGCATGGCATTGGATCGTAGATGCTGGGAATGCAGTAGAAACGCTCGTCCGTCAGACGGTCACCGCAGAACTTCAGCTTGGTCTTGCTGTAGTCGACAAAGTGGCAGACGAATAGATCGAGCCGTCCGTCGTTGTCGTAATCGAACCAGACGGCGCTGGTGGCCCAGCCTGGTGCCGCCACCCCGGCTTTCGCAGTGACATCGGTGAAAGTGCCGTCTCCGTTATTGCGATACAGAATGCTGTGGGGATATTGGGTGACGTAAAGGTCCGGAAAGCCATCCCCGTTATAGTCGCCTACTGCGATTCCCATCCCGTAAGCGTCACCCGCCACGCCGGCTTTATGTGTCACGTCAGTGAAGGTGCCGTCGCGGTTGTTGCGGTAGAGGGCGTTATGCAGGGATTGATGTGGCACATAGAAGTCGCAGGGGCCACTGTTCACCAAATAGATGTCCATCCAACCATCGTTGTCGTAATCGAGGAATGCGCAACCGGCTCCGACGGTCTCTGGTAAATGGGCCATCGGAGAGCGTCCATTCACATGGACCCAGGAAATACCACTAGCCGAGGCAAGAATTTCTTCGAAGGCAGCAGGGGAGACTTCAGGCCGCGGATAGGCCGGCCCCGGAAGCAGGCTCTCGGCACCCAGCGCGCTGCCCATTCCCATCCAGCCCAACGCCTGGAGAAAACGACGGCGAGAAGTCAGATTCCCCGCACTTCGACCTTCGGCCATTCACTGAATCTCCGCTCGAGTCACCGGGGCGTCTGCGCACCCTTCGGCGGCCTCGCCGAAGCTTCGCGTTGCAGCGCCATTTCCCGCTCCGCTTCCGGCTTGCGCCCCGTGCGAGCATAGGCGGTGGCTAACTGGTAATGCCCCGCCGGATCTCCCGGCTGCATTCTTGTATAGCTTTGCAGCGGCGCGATTGCTTCCGCGAACTTTCCTGCCGAGTTGAGAGTCATTCCGAGCGCCAGATATGCCTCCTGAAAACCTTCGTCGAGCTTGGCCGCGAGCGAAAAGTGTCCGATGGCCTCGTCCCATTGCCCGGCTTGACGTGCAATCTCCCCCAGCATGAACTCCGCTGAAGCGTTGTCGGGATCAATCTTCAATTCTTCATCGAATTCTGTCTTGGCATTTTCCGCTTCCGCTGGCGATTTCGAAAGAAAAATCCGCCCGAGTCGATAGTGAATGCCATGCAATTTGGGTTCCTGCTCGAGGATTTTCCTATATTCGGCGATGGCCTTATCCCAGTTTTCCTGCGACTCGAAAGCTTCTGCCTCAAGCTGCTGCGCCTGATGCGAGCTCGGCGCCGTGGCGGCCAGTTCTTGCGCCGCCCGCGAAGCAAGTTCCGAGTAGAGGTGGGTGGTGCTGAAAAGCACATCGGGATCGTGCGGAAATTCGCGGTTGAGCAGCAGCAGCGCCCCTACCGCGGTTTCAGTGCGGTCCAGGCTCATGGCGCAACGAACCGTCGACATTTCCACGCGATATTGGATCTGCTTGTCGGTAAGATGGGCTGCAGCCTTCTTCAGAACGGGCAAGGCTTCGCGGCAACGCCCTTTCGACGCCAGGCTGATGCCCTGTTCGGCCGCGGATGAAGCCTCCCCTGTCGCGGCTTTCGGCGGCACCTGCGCAGCCGACGACGCCAAGAGAAGTGCGCACGCACAAAAATCGAAAAAACACAATTGAAAGAATCTAGCCATGAGAAATGTGGAATCCGACCGTCAGCGCTCCGCGAAGTATAGCTGCGAGTTCCGACGGTCAGCGCCCAACTGAAGAGTACTTGATCCAACCGCCGGTTCTGCGAACTCGCCAAAAGTCAATGATAGTGTATACAATATCCATTATCGCGCAGGATTTGGGAGATTGAATTGGAGGAATAAATAAAAAAATGATGCGCTTCGCGGATTTCTCTCGCAGGCAATTTATGACTTCGGCCGCCGCCGCCGCAGGCTCAGCTCTGATTCCACGAGCCTTGACCGCAACTCCACTGCAAGATCCCGTCGTGAATACAACTCAGAAAGGCGGCAAATCCGTCAGCCGCGAGAAAATTCCCTGGAAAGCGCGACCATTCCCCATGAAGCAAGTACGGTTGGGCGAAGGTCCGTGCAAAGTGGCAATGGAAGCCGACCGGCAATATCTGCATTCGCTTCCCCCCGACCGCCTTTTGCACGCCTTTCGGATCAATGCCGGCATCGCTTCCTCAGCACAACCACTTGGAGGATGGGAAGCTCCCGATTGCGAACTTCGCGGTCACTACGCCGGCGGGCACTACCTCTCCGCCTCTGCCCTGATGTATGCCGGTTCAGGAGACGAAGACCTCAAGAACAATGCCAGTCTCGTCGTCGCTGAACTCGACAAGTGCCAGAGTGCACTGAAGAGTGGTTATCTCAGCGCGTTTCCCGTTGAGTTCTTCGATCGGCTTCGCGAGCGTCAAAGAGTCTGGGCCCCCTTCTACACAATTCACAAGATCATGGCCGGCCTCCTCGATATGTACGTCTATTGCGGCAACGAGCAGGCACTCGACACGGTTCAGAAAATGGCAGACTGGGCGGCTGGCTATACCGGGTCGCTTAGTTACGAGCATATGCAGCGCGTATTGGGTACAGAATTTGGTGGCATGGGCGAAGTCCTCTCGAATTTGTACGCGGTGACAGGCAAAGACTATTACCTTGAAGTCGCGCAGCGCTTCGATAAAAAACAATTCTTCGATCCGCTGGCCGCTCATCGCGATGAACTCAAGGGCCTGCACGTCAACACGCACATTCCGCAAGTGATTGCCGCAGCCCGCTACTACGAACTTACTGGCGACCGACGCTATCGCAACATCGCAGAATACTTCTGGAACGAAGTGGTCAGCGAGCGCACCTATTGCACCGGCGGCACCAGCAACGGCGAGTCCTGGAACACGGAACCCGGCATGCTTTCGACCCAGCTCAGCACCAATACGACGGAATGTTGTTGCGCTTACAACATGATGAAGCTGACGCGGCACTTGTTCGGCTGGACACCCGATGCCAGTCTCATGGATTACTATGAGCGCACCCTGTTCAATCACCGGCTGGGCACCATTAACCCCGAAGACGGGACCATGATGTACTATCTCCCGCTGGCGTCTGGCTACTGGAAAACTTTCGGCAAGCCGTTTGACGCTTTGTGGTGCTGCACCGGCACCGGATCGGAAGAGTACGCCAAACTGACCGACACAATCTACTTTCATGACGACGATTCGCTCTATGTGAATCTGTTCATCGATTCACAATTAGAATGGCCGGAAAAAGGCTTGCGTGTAAGGCAGGAGACGCGCTTCCCGGAAGAGCAAGGCACAACCATTACCATCTCCGCCAAGAACCCAGCACAGCTTGCGATCAACCTTCGCATTCCTTATTGGGTAGAGGGCGGCAGCGTAAAAATCAACGGCGCTGCTCTGCCCGCGTTTGCCAGTCCGAGCAGTTATCTCACCCTGAACCGCCTCTGGAAAAGTGGCGACAAAATTGAACTCAGCCTGCCGATGGGCCTGCATATCGACAGCATGCCCGACAATCAGACTATCCAGGCCGCGATGTACGGCCCCCTGGTGCTGGCCGGGCGCTTTGAGGCAGTCACGAAAGAGATGACTTATGGCGATTCCGAGCCGAAAGCGGGAGGTGAGAAGAAAGTACCGGACATCCTGGCTGACGCCGGCAACCCAACGGCATGGATTGAACCCGATGCGAAGCAGCCCCTTACATTCCAGACGGTCGGACAATCGCAACCGCTGACCATGGTACCTCTGTACAAAGTGATTCACGAGCGCTACGCCGTCTACTGGAAGGTTGACAACAAGACCACGTAGGCAACCGTCTCCTTCACGATTTCTTGATCGTTACTGACGTCGAGCTTTCCTGTTTGTAGACACGAAACCCTCCGCGTCGGAAGGAAAAGTCATGACTATTTGCGTTCGGCCTACCCTGTGCTGCCTCATCTTGCTTTGTGTACTGACAACGATATTTCTAAAGTCTGCATGCGCTCAAAGCAGCGGGTCGACGCCAGCCTCTGTCGAGAGTCGCCGCCAGGAACTGCTCTCCCTGTTCGACGAAGAATGGCAATATGAGCTCCGCACCAATCCCGAGCGGGCAACCATGTTGGGTGACGGCCGCTACAACGATCGTCTGAATGACAACTCGACCGAGTTTTTCCAGGCCGATATCGAGCAGAGAAGAAAATTTTTGACGCGCTTCCTCGCGATCGATCCCTCGGGCTTCTCGCGGCAAGACACGCTGAGCTACGCATTGATGATCCGCGAACTCCGCCAGGAGATAGAAGGTTCGCAGTTCAAGCCCTGGGAGATGCCGGTGAATCAGATGGGCGGTCTACATCTGGAGCTTCCGGACCTGGTCGCCCTTACTTCTTTCCATAGCGTTGCCGATTACCAAAACTACCTGGCGCGCCTCAATCAGATCCCGCGCGCCTTCGATCAAACCACCGCGAACATGCGGCATGGCATGCGTGATGGATTGATGCCTCCCCGCTACCTTCTTGAGAAAGTTGCGGCGGAAGCAGAGGACGTGGCAAACAAGACCGGGGAGAATAGTCCATTTGCCAAGCCGGTAAAAGAGTTCCCTTCAAGCGTGCCCTCGTCCGAACAGAAGCGGTTGAGGGAGGCTGTGCTCGCCGCCATTACCGGCCAGATCTTGCCCGCCTATCAGCATTTTGCCGCCTTCGTTCGCGACGAGTATGCGCTGCGCGGCCGCATGGACCCTGGAGTCTGGTCTCTTCCCGACGGAGCGGCACGCTATCGCTTCGCTATCCGCCGCATCACCACCACCGACCAAACGCCGGAGGAGATCCACGCCCTCGGCCTGAAGCAGATTGACGAAGTCGAAGCCGAAATGCTTGCCCTGGCGCACAAGATGGGATTCAAGGACTTGGCGAGTCTCAACGAGCACGTCAAAAGCGACCGACGCTTCTACGCAACCTCCGGTCAGCAGGTCCTCGATCTTTATACAAACTACGCGCGCAGCATGGAGCGCGAATTGCCGCTGCTCTTCGGTCATCTGCCCAAGAGCAAGCTCACGGTCATTCCCATGGAAGCCTCGCGCTCCAAGAATGCGGTGCCTGCGGATTATTCGGATGGCACTCCCGATGGTTCGCGTCCCGGTCACATCAACGTGAATGAGTGGGATCCCGAGCATCGACTGGTGCTGAACATCGAGGCCATCGCCTACCACGAAGGTATTCCCGGCCACCATCTGCAGCTTTCGCTGGCCCAGGAGATGGGGACTCTGCCTGAATTTCGGCGCCACGCCGGTTACACCGCCTTCGTGGAAGGCTGGGCGCTCTACGCGGAACGGCTGGGAAAGGAAGTTGGCCACTACCAGGATCCCTACAGCGATTACGGGCGTTTAGAGAATGAAATGTGGCGCGCTATTCGCCTGGTCGTCGATACGGGTGTGCATGAAAAACATTGGTCTCGCGAGCAGATGGTGGAATACTTCCATCGCTACACTGCCATGGATGAGCCCAACATCCAGAGCGAAGTCGACCGTTACATCGCTTGGCCCGGGCAAGCCCTGGCTTATAAATTGGGACAATTGGAGATTCTTAAACTGCGGGATGAGGCAAAACAAAAGCTTGGCGATAAGTTCGACATCCGCGCCTTCCACGATGAAGTGTTGGCCAACGGTGCGCTGCCTCTCGATGTACTGGACTCGGAGGTGAACTTCTGGATCAACGGTCAGGCAACGCAGTAGATCGGGTGCGGTCGCGCAACGAATGGGCCTGTGTGTGATAGTAGGAGATCGTTTGCTCAGGTTGTATCCGATCCGCGCACGAGTTGCGTGCAAATTTCCTTCAGGATTGGTTTATGGAGCGCAGAGAATTTCTCAAGAAAGCAGCAGCAACTACGATAGCAACTTCTCCGAGCGCAAAGCTGTTGCGCGGCGCGACCGATTCCTTCCCTTATCGCGTGCTGGGGCACTCGGGAGAGAAAGTTTCCCTTGAGGGGCTTGGCGGTCATCACATCGGCAGGGGATCGGACGAACAGCAAAGCATCCGCATCATACGCACTGCACTCGACAGCGGCATCAGCTTCCTGGACAACTGCTGGGACTACAACGGTGGAGTTAGCGGAGAACGAATGGGCAAAGCGCTGCGACGGTTACCGTCAAAAGGCCTTTCTCATGACTAAAATCGATGGCCAAACCAAGCAGGCGGCGACCGAGCAACTGGACGAATCTCTTCGCCGTCTCGAAACCGACCACATTGACCTCCTGCAGTTCCACGAAGTAATTCGCGACTCCTATCCCGCTCGAATCTTTGGCGAGCGCGGCGGCATGGAGGCAGTGCTCTCCGCCAGGAAGCAAGGCAAAATCCGCTACATCGGATTTAGCGGGCACAAGAGTCCGGACATTCACTTAAAGATGTTGCAAACGGCTTTTGCTCACCAGTTCACGTTTGACGCCGTGCAGATGCCGCTTAACGTCATGGACGCGCATTATGACAGCTTCGAAAAGAAGGTCCTCCCCGTGCTGGTGAAACATGACGTCGGCGTGATCGGCATGAAGCCCATGGGCGACAGTGTCATCCTTCGGAGCAAAACGGCCTCTGCCATCGAATGTCTGCACTATGCCATGAACCTGCCAACCAGCGTGGTCATCACCTTGGTGCGAATCGCCAGCAATTCTTCAGCAGGCGCTCGAGGCTGCCCGAAGCTTCAAAGCCATGGGCAAGGATGAGGTCGCTCAATTGCTGGCCAGAACGGCGTCCGCGGCCGGTAAGGGAGAGTTCGAACTCTACAAGACGACTCACAACTTCGACGGAACCTACCAACACCCGCAGTGGTTAGGTTAAAGGAGATGATCGCCTCTTAAATTGAGAGGACACTCTAAACCGTTAGTACCGATTGGGTCATCTCTTTCGGAGGATGCGAATCCGGTCTCAATGCGAGTCGCGCGCCACGTAGGCCCCGCTGCGTCCCACAAGAAAATCGAGGTCTGCACCCTTATCGGCTTGCATGACGTGTTCTGTATATAGCCTCAACCACCCGCGATCCGGAAGCGGCGGCGGTGCCCACTTTGCCCGGCGCGCCGCGAGGATTTCGTCGTCGACCTCCAGGCGAAGCAATCGCCTGGGAACATCGAGCGTGACCATGTCTCCCGAATGCACCAGCGCCAGTGGACCGCCGGCCGCGGCCTCCGGAGAAGCGTGCAGGACTACCGTCCCATAGGCCGTTCCGCTCATGCGAGCATCAGAAACACGGACCATGTCAGTCACACCTTTGCGGAGCAGCTTCGGAGGCAGCAGCAGGTTGCCGACCTCAGCCATACCCGGATACCCGCGGGGGCCGCAGTTCTTGAGGACCATCACACAACTCTCATCGATGTCCAAGGCCTCGTCATTTATCCGAGCATGAAATTCTTCGATGGTTTCGAACGCTACCGCCCTCCCGCGGTGCTGCAGTAGGTGTGGACTCGCGGCTGACGGCTTGATCACGGCGCCATCCGGTGCGAGGTTGCCGCGCAAGACGGCGATTCCGGCGCTTGCTTTGAACGGTTCTGTGAAGGGGCGAATCACCTCGCGATTCCAACAGGGAGCGTTGGCGACATTTTTCCATATCTCCTGTCCATTGACCGTCAGCGCATCTCGGTTCAGGACGCCGGCCTCCCCTAGCTCACGAAGCACGGCGGGCAGTCCCCCGGCGTAGAAAAGATCCTCCATGAGATGTTTGCCCGAAGGCTGAACATCAACCAGGCATGGCATGGATGACCCCAGCCGATCAAAATCGTCGAGAGACAGGGGCACGCCGACACGGCCTGCAATCGCGATCAAGTGAATCACCGCGTTGGTGGATCCGCCAATGGCCGCGTTGGCTCGAATTGCGTTCTCGAAGGCCTCGCGCGTAAGTATCCGCGAAATATTAAGATCCCCATGGACCATTTGCACGATACGCCGGCCCGTCATCTGGGCCAGGGTATTGCGACGAGCATCGGCTGCCGGAATGGCCGCATTGCCCGGCAAACTCACGCCCAGCGCTTCGACCATGCACGCCATGGTTGAAGCGGTTCCCATGGTCATGCAATGACCCTTGGAGCGATGCATGCAGCTTTCGGCTTCATGGAACTCCTCGACTTTCATCTCACCTTTGCGGAGTTGATCGGTCATTTGCCATAGCCCGGTTCCCGATCCCAAGTCGTGGCCATGAAATTTTCCGGACAGCATGGGACCACCGGAAAGGCCAATGGTGGGCAGATCGCAGGAAGCTGCCCCCATCAGCAGCGAAGGTGTGGTCTTATCGCAACCCATGAGCAAAACGACCCCGTCGATAGGATTGGCGCGAATCGACTCTTCTACATCCATGCTGGCCAGGTTCCGAAACAGCATGGCTGTCGGCCGCAATTGCGTCTCTCCCAAAGACATGACGGGAAATTCCAAGGGAAAGCCGCCTGCTTCCCACACCCCGCGTTTCACACACTCGGCGAGCTCACGAAAGTGGGCGTTGCAGGGCGTCAACTCCGACCAAGTGTTGCAGATACCGATCACCGGCCGACCATCGAAGAGATCGTGCGGCCAACCTTGGTTTTTCATCCAGCTCCGGTAGAGGAAGCCGTCCTTGCCCTCGCGCCCAAACCATGCCTGGCTGCGCAATCTCTTGATTGTTCCGTTCTTTGTTTCCATTGCATGTCCCCCCGGTCGGACCGAGCCCCGATCTCAGCGATGATAGCGCGAAATTACTAGGTAAACGTAATGCCATCAGGAAGGTTTTTCTTGACGAGAAGCGCAGAGTGGAAGATGATCTCGGTGCTCCGAATTCCCATAGCAGGTTTTGAACATGCCTCGCACTTCGTTCTTGCGGCGAATTCGAACCGCAACCGTGATTCTGTCCTCGATCCTAGCGCTTACCCTATTTTCCGCCGCACGAACGAAGTCCGCATCCGGGCGGGCGAAGACATTGCGGATATTTTTTGTGGACGTCGAGGGAGGGCAGGCGACTTTGTTTTTAACCCCGGCAGGCCAATCGCTGCTCATCGATACCGGCTGGCCTGCGAACAACGGGCGAGATGCAGACCGCATCGTTGCGGCTGCAAAGAAGGCAGGTATCAGCAAGATCGACTACGTACTCATTACTCATTTTCATAGTGACCACGTGGGTGGTTTACCGCAGCTGTTCGCTCGAATTCCGGTGGGAACCGTTATTGATCATGGTGACAACCGCGAGAGCACTGACGCACCCACCGTGCTGGTCTGGCAGGCTTACCAGGAAATGTTGGCGACGAAGAAGTTCAAACGCCTGACCGTTAGACCCGGAGACAGCCTTCCGATCCAGGGCATACAGACTACTGTCATCAGCTCCGACGGAGTCGTCATCGGCCACACCCTGACAGGCGCGGGACAGGAAAATGCCAGTTGCAAGGACGCCGAACAATATCCACCTGATCAGACCGAGAATGTGCGTTCTCTCGGGACACTCATCACGTTCGGAAAGCTGAAAATTTTGGACCTGGGCGACTTAACCCGCGACAAGGAAATGGAGTTGGTGTGCCCAAAGAACAAGCTGGGGTTAATCGATATTTACATCGTCTCCCATCACGGCTGGTATCAGAGCGGCAGCCCTGCGTTCTTGAATGCAATCGCTCCTCGTGTCGCGATCATGGACAACGGAGCCAAGAAGGGTGGAACCCCTTCCGCCTGGGACATTATTGAAAAGTCGCCTCGTCTCGAAAACCTGTGGCAGTTGCACTTCTCGGAAGAGGGCGGCCCAGCACACAACGTCGCTCCGGAATTCATCGCTAACCCGGAAGGCCCGGATGCGGCCAACGATCTGGAATTGACCGCCTGGCCGGATGGCAGCTTCGAGGTTTTCAATTCTCGAACATCCAAAGCTAAGCACTATTCGGCACCCTGAGCCCCCTAAGGTGTACGCAAGATTGCGTTTGTTTCCGCAACGCTGCGCAACGGAACTTAGAGGTGAGGTGTCGTGAATCGCTACCAGATCGCGGTCATTGAGGGAGACGGCATCGGATGTGAGGTGGTGCCCGAAGGTCTTCGAGTCCTTGAAGACGCCGGACGCCGCTACGACATAGTATCTGAAGACCGGGCGGAGGATGCCGGAGGATGGCCTGGACCAGTTACGCGGTTTCGATGTCATCTACTTTGGCGCTGTCGGATATCCCCGGTGTCCCCGACCATATTTCGCTGTGGGGTTTGTTGATCCCCATTCAGGGCGCGCTTCAGCGTACGGCAACCTGCGGCTGGTGCGTCTGCTCCCCGGCATCGATTCACCTCTCAAAAACTTTCCGCCCGGACAAATCGATATGTGCATTGTCCGCGAAAATATCGCCAACCCCATCGCGCAAATCTGGTCAGGAGCGATGATGTTCGAACACCTGGGGCAACGCAAGGCGGCAAGGGGCGGCGAGAAGGCATTCGAGGCGGTGTTGGCGAGACCAGACGCGTAGACGCCTGATCTCGGCGGTAAGGCCAGCACTCGCGATGTTGGTGACGCGGTCACACAGGAAATATTCGTGGTGGCGGAACCCTAATGAGTCTCCCCTCGGCGTTGGCTATCGAGCAAAGCGCGAGGCGCAGGATCGCGCTTCGTTTGCTGCCCTTCCTCTGGCTGCTCTACGTCATCGCTTTCCTGGACCGCGTAAACGTCGCCTACGCGGCACTCGAAATGTCTCATGATTTGGGATTCAGTGACAGGGTGTTTGGTCTGGGCGCGGGAATCTTTTTCATCGGTTACGTTCTGTTGGAAATTCCCGGAGCGCTCATCGTCGAGCGCTGGAGTGCCCGGCGGTGGATCACCCGCATCATGATCTCTTGGGGAATCATCACG
>Ga0182024_10006872_pt1 | contig 24793 bp, 22 predicted proteins | sample P32metaG_FD_120480 | JGI IMG/M metagenome (GOLD analysis project Ga0182024, IMG submission 120480) | Permafrost microbial communities from Stordalen Mire, Sweden - P3-2 metaG (Illumina Assembly) | ecosystem: Environmental > Terrestrial > Soil > Wetlands > Permafrost | place: Sweden: Stordalen...
ATTGCTACGGCAAAGTCGGGGCGGCAACTGAGCTGGTCGGCCGCATCGACGGCCCGATACAGACGCTTGTCAAAGTGGACGCTCATCGCCACCGTCAAATGGCCGCCTGCGGAGAATCCGAGCACTCCGATTTTGTGGGGATCGATATGCCACTCCGTCGCGTGGAAGCGCACCAGGCCCACAGTTCGTTGCGCATCTTCGAGCGCCACCGGAGACTCCGGGTAGGGGCCTGATTTTGGATAGGGCCCCACATCCGTCACGCGGTATTTCAACAACACGCAGGTGATTCTCTTTTGCGTGAGCCAGTCGCAAACTTCAGTGCCTTCAAGATCGATAGCGAGAATCTGATAGCCGCCGCCGGGAAAAACAACAACGGCAGCCCCGGTGTTTGCGCCTGTCGGCGAGTAGACCGTCATCGTGGGCGTGGTCAAGTTCTCGACATAAATCCACGATCTGTCGGCGACGAGCTCCTTGCTATCTGTCTTTGCAGACTCCCGTCCACCCACTGGCTGCGGATCGGGCGGTGAAGCAGGCCAGATTGGAATTTGCGTGTGGCCGGGTGACGGCTGCCATACGGATGTCTGTCCGATCGCTGTTACTAGAGAAAATGCTGCAAAGGGCGCGAGAAGAAGAGATCTGATCACAGTTCCCGAAGCTTAGCAGTTTATTCGTCGTCGGGCGTTGGCTAAGCGGATGCCTGCCGTCTCTTTCTCGACATGCGAAAGGGCAAGAAGTTTAGCAGTAGCTGACCTACTGCAGGATCGGAATGCCGGCAATGCGCTGCTGCCACTCCGCAGGGCCGGTCTGGTGCACGCTCGTGCCTTTGGAATCGACGGCCACGGTGACGGGCATGTCTCGGACGTCAAATTCATAAATCGCTTCCATGCCGAGGTCTTCAAAGGCCAGCAGGCGCGAACCGTGGATGGCTTTTGAGACGAGATACGCCGCGCCGCCGACGGCCATCAGATACACTGCGCCGAACTCGCGGATTGCTTCGATCGCCTCCGGCCCGCGCTCGGCCTTGCCGATCATGCCCAGCAACCCTGTCTGAGAAAGCATCTGGCGCGTGAACTTGTCCATGCGCGTGGCGGTGGTGGGGCCGGCGGGGCCGACAACCTCGCCGCGAACGGGATCGACGGGGCCGACGTAGTAGATGAAGCGGCCGCTGAGATCGACGGGCAGTTTTTCGCCGCGATTCAACATGTCGGACATCCTCTTGTGCGCGGCGTCTCGGCCAGTGAGCAACTTGCCCGTGAGCAGCAAGACTTCGCCGGGCTTCCATGTGGAGGCTTCTTCGCGCGTAACCGTGTCGAGATTGACGCGACGCGCTCCTGACACGTCATAGGTCAGCTTCGGCCATGCGTCAAGCGGAGGCGGATCGAGAAAAACAGGGCCGGAACCGTCGAGCACGATGTGCGCGTGGCGATTGGCGGCGCAGTTGGGGATCATGGCTACGGGAAGATTAGCCGCGTGCGCCGGCGTGTCGACGACCTTGACGTCGAGAACAGTTGTGAGGCCGCCGAGTCCCTGCGCGCCAATGCCGAGGCGATTTACTTTGTCATATAATTCGACGCGAAGTTTTTCGGCGGTGGTCTTTGGGCCGCGAGCGATGAGCTCCTGAATGTCGATCGGATCCATGAGCGATTGCTTTGCGAGAAGCATGGCTTTTTCAGCGGTGCCGCCGATGCCGATGCCGAGTATTCCCGGTGGGCACCAGCCTGCACCCATTGTGGGCACCGTCTCAAGAACCCAGTCGACGACCGAGTCGTTGGGATTGAGCATGACGAACTTTGATTTGGCTTCGCTGCCTCCGCCTTTGGCGGCAACAGTAACCTCAACAGTCGAGCCCCGGACGACTTCGACAAAAACCGCCGCGGGCGTGTTGTCTTTGGTGTTGATGCGCTTGCCTGCGGGATCGGATTGCAAACTGGCGCGCAGCTTGTTGTCCGGATCGAGATAGGCGCGGCGCACGCCGGCGTCAATCATTTGCTGCAAATCGAGAAGTTCTTCACCGGGCTCGGCCTCAAAGCGCACGTCCATGCCTAATTTGACGAAGGCGTTGACGATGCCCGTGTCCTGGCAGACGGGACGATGGCCTTCGTAACACATGCGGCTGTTGATGAGAATCTGCGCCATGGCGTCGCGCGCCGCTGGCGACTGCTCGCGCTCATAGGCCTGCGCGAGCGAACGGATGTAGTCGACGGGATGGTAGTAGCTGATGTATTGCAACGCGCCCGCAACGCTCGCGATGAAATCTTCCTGGCGGATAACGGTCATGACGGCTCCCTGCACACTCTAGGGTATTCGATGCCGCAGGCCAGTTGTAAACCGCAGGCCAGGTTGTTCGAAGATCGGCGATCAGCTGGCGGCGTTGGCGCGGCCGGCGATGGGAACACTCAATTGCTGGCGCAGGCTACCGGCCAGATCGGCGACCACGCGCAGGCGGTCGGCGACGGGCGCGGGAACTTCACCGCCCGACAACGCCAACTGCGAGTGCAGCAGCAGGCCCGCGACCGTGGACTTTAGCTCGGCTTCAATGGCGGCCGCGGCGGCGCGGCGAGCCACCGCCTGCTCGCGTTCGCGACGATGCAGCGCTGAACGAATCTCGCGCACCAGGCGCGGGGCTCCGGAGACAGCGAAGTTGATCTGGAGGGGAATAGCCAGACGCGCGTGCTCGCAGATACGGTCGGCGGCGGCGGGGTCGCACTCGGCCAGAGTTTCGTCGATCACGACGGCGAGAAACTCGCTTTTACGCAGCGCCGCCAGCGCCGCGCGGCGGCCCTCGGCCACTTCAACTTCCATGCCCAGTTGCTCGCCCACCATTGCGGCGCAGTTGCGCGCGCCTTCGATTCCGGTCACCAAAAGAATGCTCATGTAGATCTCCTTGTTGCAGGTCTCGGCTGCCGGCTTTTGGCTTTTCGATTCCTGACTTCGTTTTGATCTTGATTTTTGTTTCGATTTGGGAGTTCGGCCGAGGTCTGAGGCGAAGGCCGATCCCGAAGCAACGAGCTGAGGGCTGAAGGCTGTCTCTTCAATCTTCCTGCGGTGGTCCGGCGATGCCGTACTCTTTCAGCTTTCGGTAGAGCGTAGTTTTGCCGATGCCGAGCAGCCTGGCCGCCTGCAGTTTGTCGCCGTTGAGGGTGTGGATGGCGCTCAAGATTGCGTCGCGCTCAAGCGCTGCCAGCGGCTTCACGTCCGGCAAGCCGGGAGCCGAGGCCTCTTCGAGGACGCCGGCGCGTCGCGCATCAATATCCTGCTGCAGTCCCTGCTGCTGCAACTGCGTGGGCAGATCGCACAGCCTCAGCACAGGTCCCGAGGAAAGCGCGGTTGCCCGGTCAAGAGAGTTTTCCAGTTCCCGCACGTTGCCTGGCCAGTCATGGCGCATCATGGTGCGCAGGGCCTCATCGCTCAACGTGAACTTGCGGTTGTGCTCGCGGCTGATGCGGTCGAGAAAATGCGCGGCCAGCAGCGGAATGTCCTCGCGGCGGTCGCGCAGGGACGGCAGACGCAGGTTGACCACGTTGAGCCGGTAGAAGAGATCCTTGCGGAATGTCCCCTTCTCAACCATTGCGCCCAGATCGCGATTGGTGGCCGCTACGATGCGCGCCTTGATGGGCACGCGGTGGGTGGCGCCAACCGGCCGCACTTCTTTTTCCTGCAGAGCGCGCAAGAGCTTGGCCTGCAGGTCGAGCGAAAGCTCGCCGATCTCGTCCAGAAATACGGTGCCGCCCTCCGCCGAGATCAGCAAGCCATCCTTGGAACGATTGGCCCCGGTGAAAGCTCCCTTCACGTAACCGAACAGCTCGCTCTCGATCAGCGTGGGCACGAGCGATCCGCAATCGACCGGCAGGAAAGGCTTCTGCGAGTTGGGGCCGTAAGCGTGAATGGTGCGTGCGACTAGCTCCTTGCCGGTGCCGCTCTCGCCGAGGATCAGAACGGGGTGCGTGCTTTGGGCGACTTTGGAGAGGATGCGGTAGATCTTCTCCATCTCCGGCGAGCGGCCGATCATAGAACCCAGGCCTTCGGAGAGGTGCAGGCGCTCGCGCAACTGGCGCGCCGCGGTGTCGCTCATGTGGCTCTGCGCGGCACGGTCGAGCACAGTCGAGAGCTCGTCCATGGCAAAGGGCTTGGTCAGGTAGTCCGACGCGCCACAGCGCATGGCCTCGACGGCCGCGTTTACCGAGCCGGTCGCCGTCATGGCAATCACCGAAGTGTCCGGGTAGAGCAGCCTGACTTCAGAGACCAGCTCCAGACCTTCATTCGACCCCGAGGGCAGATTGACCAGCAGAATGTCGGCAATGTGGGCCCGGAGCAGACCGCGCGCCTGGGCTAGATCTCCAGTGTTCTCGACCGCGTAGCCAAGGCTCGCGGCGATCTCTGTGCAGGCCGAGCGCACCGCGGTGTCCGCGTCCACCACAAGCAGGCGCAGACGGATCGCCGGATCGGCAGTTTGTGGAATGAACTCCATCTCTCGTGTGTTGAAGACTGTATCCAGCATTGTATTCGCCTTTCGTATCTTCGGAAAAACTGTTGGGATAAACCCGAACTCGAAGTTCGCCGGTTTCGGCTGATTGATGTCAGCCATTAATTCGCCTGGCGCAGCGGCAGTTCCAGTCGAAACCGCGCTCCGCCCTGCTCCCGATTAGCCGCGGTGATGCGCCCGCCCGCGCCTTCGACAATGGAACGCGAGATGGTGAGGCCGAGGCCGCGATGGCCATGACCGTAATGATTGGGGTCGTGATGATTGAGCGACCAGGCGCCCGCCGATCCCTGCGCGAGGCATTCGCCCAGGCCGTGCGATGTGAAGCCTGAGGCAAAGATCGCCTCTTCTCGCTCGGCGGGGATGCCCGGCCCGTTGTCCTCGACGGTGAGGAGAAGACAGACGGGGGCGCCCTGATCATCCGCCTGTTCAAGCGGCTGTTCGCGCAGGCCAATGTGGATTTGCCCACCGGAGAGCATGGCCTCGGCCGAATTCTTGACCAGATTCACGAGAACACGTGTCAAGTCCTCGCCAGTGAGCCATACCGGTCTGGCGCAGCCTTCGGCGTGGATGGTGAGTGCGATGGAGGGACCGGCCAGCGCCGCCAGAAGATTGTGGTTGACGGTCAGCTCTGCGGCGAGGTTCGCGACCGGCACGGTGGGCAGCAGATCCCAGCGCCAGTTGGGATTCGAAAAGGTTGGTGATTCTCTTGGAGTGCCGCCGGCGGCTGGGGTCCGCGCCTGTTGCGCGGGTCCCGCTTCTCCATCCTGGGTCACGGCGGCCAGTCCTGAAGATGTGGAACCCGAAGGCGCGTGGCCCTCAGCCAGAATCGCCAACCTTGCCGCCGCCAGCGCGCTGGTTCTTGCGTTCGCTTGGGCACTCGTTTGGGAATCAGATTGCGCCCTCGATTGGGAATCGATGGCAACGATCTTCTCCACCAGCCGGCGGCTGGCCGCGACCACCAGCCTCAGTTCCTGCCCGTAGTGCAGGAAAGGAGTTGCCAGCACCCCCGGCTCCTCAAGAAATTCGCAATAGAGGCCGAGAGCCGTGACCATGTTTCGAGCGTCGTGCGCCACCTCGGTGAGGGTCTCACTCTCGCTGCGCAGCGTCGCCAAAGTCGCGGCCAAACTTGCCGCACGCATGAGGTCCGGGCTCGTAACGTCGGGGCCCGTCCGGATGCTCTCTGCGATCGTCTCAATGCCGAACCCGCCGGCCCATTTCATGCTTGAGCCCATACTTGCGCTCACACTCGCGCCGCTGTCCGGTGCCGTCTCTCTTAAGCTTTCTGCTTGCTGCATAAGCCAGTTCCTTTCCTATGCTGGGTTCCTGCGCTGGTATCGCTTTGCTTGTTGCTTTCCCGATTCCCGTGTTGCAAATCCCCAGCTCCAAGTCCCGCTTTCCCAATTCCCAATTCCCGGATTTCGATTCCCATTTTGCCGTCGTTCTTTTCCCCTTTTCATACACGTTGCGTGCCAAACCCGAACCACATTCCTAAGTTCATGTTTATGGAAGGGATAGGTGTCCGATCAGCCGTAATCCACGGCCGACCTGGTCCAGGTAAAAGTCCTGAAATGGAACGGGCCGCGCGCGAGCCTCCGGCACAAGATGCTTATTATCAGCGCGTTATGCGATGATTCCTGTTATGGCACTTGAATTTCGCGGATTCCCGTTGCGGCACCGCGGTTCGCCGCCTGGTCTCGCCTGTGGCTCGTCTCCCTTACAATCCGCTTATGAACGCAACTGAAATCGCGACCGGGCCCGCAAGCGGAATTTCCCTTCGTCCCGGCGGAAGAAGCGGTGCACAGCTCCGCCCGCTCACGCTGACTCCCGGGTTTGTCCAGACCGCCGAAGGGTCGGTACTAGTGACTCTGGGCAACACGCGCGTCCTGACCAACGCAACCATCGAGCAAGGAGTTCCCGGCTGGCTGCGCAACTCGGGGCGCGGCTGGGTGACGGCCGAGTACGCGATGCTGCCCCGGTCGACTGTGACGAGAACTCAGCGCGAAAGCGAGCGCGGCAAAATCGGCGGACGTACTCACGAGATTCAGCGGCTGATCGGGAGAAGCCTGCGGTCGGTGGTCGACATGCAGGCTTTGGGCGAGCGTACCGTCATCCTCGACTGCGACGTGATTCAGGCCGACGGCGGAACGCGGACAGCGGCCATCACGGGCGCAGCAGTGGCGCTGGCTTTGGCTCTGAATGCGCTGGTCAAGGCGGGGACGATTAAGACATCACCGCTGAAGCAACTCGTAGCAGCAACGTCGGTGGGATTTGTCGGCGGCGAGGCGCTGCTCGATCTTTGCTACGAAGAAGACTCGCAGGCCGAAGTGGACATGAATGTAGTGATGACTGCCGATGGAGGACTTGTGGAGACGCAGGCGACGGCGGAGAAAGGTTCCTACTCCCGCGCCGGGTTGAATGCGCTGCTCGATCTCGCCGAGGCTGGGTTGAAGGAGATTTTCGCGGCGCAGCGGGCGGTGCTGGGAGAAGCAGGGAAAAGCGATCAGCGATGAGTGGTTAGCGTTCGGAACTACTTTCGGCGCTTTCTTCCGACCGCAAAATCCGGGCGTCCGAAAATTGTTGCGTTAATCCGTCTTCTCCTCGAACCCGCTTCATCCAATTCCTAATCTTGCTGTTCCGTATCTGCCCAGGAGAATCATCATGCCGACGAAGAAGATCGCTGCCGCTGCCGACCGCAACGCGCCGCTGCGCCACCATCTGCTCGAGCTGCTGAACGGCGGTCACGCTCATGCGGACTTCGATGCCGCGGTCCGCAACATTCCTGCGGCTCTGCGTGGCAAGCGGCCTAAAGGTGCCGAACATTCGCCGTGGGAGATCCTGGAGCATCTGCGCATTGCGCAAGGTGACATTCTGGAGTTCTCGCGCGACTCCAGTCACAAATCGCCGGACTGGCCCAGTGGCTACTGGCCGGCGACTGCTGCGCCGCCCGATGAAAAAGCGTGGGACAAAAGCGTGCGCGCCTTTCGCCGCGATCTGAAAGCCATGAGCGATCTGGTTGCCAGTCCGAAGACCGACCTGTTCGCGCGCATTCCGCATGGCAGCGGTCAGACCATTCTGCGCGAGGCGCTGCTGGTGGCCGACCACAACGCCTATCACCTGGGGGAGCTGGTGCTGGTACGGCGGCTGCTGGGGGCATGGAAGGAATAAGAGCAGCTCCGGGTTTTTCTGTTCCCTATTTTGGGACGGGATTTCAACTTTTTGCCGGCGCAGATCGTCTACGCAATGAGGCTAGGTGTCTCTCTATGGCCCTGCGCTCAAACCTTGAGGAGCAAGAACTTATGCGATTGGGAACCATAAAACGCGCGACCGGGCTTGTGGCCCTGGCCGGGCTCGTCGCGGCTGTTACGCCCCTGGTGGTCACATCCCAGACTCAGGCGCAAACGCCGCCCGCGCAAACACCGGTCGCCCGATATCTGGGAACCGTGACCGCCATCAACAGTGACACACTGACTGTTAAAACCGACGTCGGCCAGGTGAATACGGTCGAGGTTCCTGCCACAGCGCAACTGAAGCGCATCGCGCCGGGACAAACCGATCTGAGCAAGGCCGAGCCGCTCGAGTTCGCGAGCATCGCCGTCGGCGACCGTGTGCTGGTGAACCTCGACCCTAATGCAACGGGAAGTACGCCGCAGGCACTGCGAGTGATCGCCATCAAACTGGCTGACGTTGCCCAGAAACAGCAGACCGAAACTGCACAGTGGAACCAGGGCGTGCATGGCCTGGTGAAAAGCGTCGATGCCGCTGGGGGCGTCATTCAAGTCAACGTACGCGTGGGAGCGGTAACAAAAGAAGTCGCCGTAAATACCAGCAGTTCGACGGTGCTCAAGCGCTACGCTCCCGGATCAGTGCGCTTCGATCAGGCACAGCCTGCGCCCATTGCCGCCATCCAGCCCGGCGACCAATTGTGGGCGCGTGGAACAAAAAGCGCTGATGGGTCTTCGATCGCTGCCGATGGAATCGTTTCAGGCAGCTTCCTCTCGATCGCAGGGACAATTCTCTCCACTGACACCACTGCCTCGACATTGACGGTGAAGGATCTGGCCACCAAGAAGCCGGTGACCATTCATATCTCTGGCGACGCCCAGTTGCAAAGGCTGCCTGACACGATGGCAACGATCCTGGCCGCGCGACTCAAGGGTGGCCAAGCGGGTGCTGGACAGGCAGGCGCTGGACAAGCTGGTGGGCCCGGGGGCGGACAGGGTGCAGGCGGCGGCAGATCGGCAGCAAATGGCGCGGGTGGTGCTGCAGGCGGAGGCGGCGGAAGAATGGACCTCGAAACCGTATTGGAGCGTGCGCCGCCGATCCAGCTTGCCAGCTTGCAGAAAGGGGAAGCGGTGATGATCGTTGCCACTCAGGATGCGTCGGGCGTGAGCGCGGTCAAGCTGCTGGCAGGTGTAGAACCGCTGCTCGAAGCTCCCCAAGCGCAGGATCTTCTTTCCAACTGGAGTCTGAGCTCGGGCGATTCCGCGGCAGGCGTCGAGTAATTACCTCAAGATTTTTTATCCATCATTTTTAACTGGCCGCAAGCGAGGGAATTTTGCATTCAAGATCTCATTTTCTAACTGCTTTCTTATTTGCCTCTACGTTAGTCATTGCCAGCGCATCAGCGAGCGCGCAAACAGCGCCCGCAAACTTGCCTGCATCGAATTCGGGTGCGGCTGCGCCTTCGCAAGACAAGTCGACGCCGGCGGCGCCTTCGCCCGCAACCGATTCAAGCGGGACATCAGCGCCACAAACAGCCCAACCAGCACCGGCAGCGACTCCTGCTCCACCACAGGCCGCGCCGCCATCATCGTCAGCTCCCGTGGCGCAAGCCGCGCCGGCGCAGAGCGCGCCAACCGCATTGGGAACACTGCACGGCCACATCGAGGACCCGACAGGCGCGCTGATTCCCGGCGCACAAGTAACGGTGACAACGGCAGCCGGTAAGAACGTGGGCAATGCGAACGCGGACGCCGCCGGCGGCTATCAGATTCGCGGGCTTGCAGCGGGAAGCTATGTCATTGAGGCCAGCTTCTCGGGCTTTGCGCCCTTCGTTTCCGCGCCGATTGCGCTGAATGCCGGACAAACCAAAAACATCGACATCAAGATGGCGATTGAAGCCGCTGAGCAGCAGGTCGTGGTGACGGACGAAGGCGGCCCAACGGTTAGCACGGACGCCGGCAGCAACGCGAGTTCTGTCGTGCTGAAAGGCAGCGACCTCGATGCCCTGTCGGACGATCCCGACGAGCTATCGAACGAGTTGTCGGCGCTGGCTGGCCCGTCGGCTGGGCCGAATGGCGGGCAGATTTACATTGACGGATTTACTGGCGGGCAACTGCCGCCCAAGTCGAGCATCCGCGAGATCCGCATCAACCAGAACCCGTTCTCAGCTGAGTTCGACAAAATCGGCTACGGGCGCATTGAAATCATCACCAAACCGGGAACGGATACGCTGCACGGACGCGCGTTCCTTATGGGCAACGACGACTCCTTCAACACCAAGAATCCGTTTACGGGTGCCATTCCCGCCAACTACAAGATCCAATACAACGGCACGGTGAGCGGCGCGATGTCGAAATGGGCGTCTTATTTTCTCAGCGTCGAAGGGCGCACCTATCAGGATGCCAGCGTTTACGACATCACGAACCCGGTGATTCCTGACCCTTTCACGAGCGCCGGGCCGTACGTCGTCAGTTCCACACCGTTGACGGGCGCGCTATTTACCCCGCAATCGCGGATCGAGATCACGCCGCGCATCGATTTGCAACTGGGACAGAAGAATACTCTGACGCTGCGCTACCAGTACTCCCGCAGCAACCAGAGCAACATATTGGGAGGCGCAAGTTCGCTGCCCTCAACGGCCAGCAGTTCCTATTCCGACGAGAACGCTGTTCAGTTGGTAGACACGCAGGTCATCAACGACCACGTGGTGAACGAAACCCACTTCCAGTATCGGCGGGCCATGACGAATGCCGCGCCGGTGAGCACGGCGCCGACGTGGGGCGTACCGCAGATCCTGACGGACGGCGGATCGGGCAAGCAGGCCTCGAGGGATCATCTGGACCATCTGGAACTGCAAAACATGACGACGATGACAGCGGGCGCGCAGGCGATCAAGATCGGACTGTGGGCGCGCGACAACCGCGATGCGAACTCGACGGATGCGAACTTCAACGGTCAGTTTACTTTTCCCACAGTGGACGCTTATGCGTTCACGCTGAATCACGAAGGGGAGATCGGGGCGCCGGGCTTTGCTACCGACTGCGCGACGGCGCAGGCGACCGACCCGAATCTGGCATCCGGCTGCGGGCCGAACAAGCTGAGCTACACGTCCGGCGCCGCAGGGGTGCTGGCCAATGTGTTCGACGCAGCGCTGTTTTTGCAGGATGACTGGAAGGTGAACAAGAACCTCACGCTTTCCGGCGGCTTGCGCTGGGAGACGCAGAACCATACCGCCGACCACAGCGATTTTGGACCTCGCGTGGCGTTCGCGTACGCGCTGGACGGACACAAGAAGGGCACGACATCCAAAACTGTGCTGCGCGGCGGTGTGGGCTTTTTTTATGACCGGCTGGGAACCGGCAATCTGCTGAACACAGAGCGCTTCAACCTGGCAGGGACCGGCCAGTCGCAGGAAGTAGTGACGAACCCCACTTGCTTTTCGACGACAGCCGAGCCTTCGAGCTGGTTTTCGGCAAATTGCGGAACGGGGGCGGCCAAGGCCAGTTCCAACTACGTTGTTGCGTCGGGATATCATGCGCCGACCACCGAGCAATACGGCGCGAGCCTGGAGCGGCAGGCGACGAAGAACGCGACCGTCGCGCTTACCTATCTGCATACGTTCGGCGTGCATCAATTGGTGACGCGTGACGCGAACGCCTACCTGCCGGCGCCGGACACCTGCCCGGGAAGCTGTTTCTACAACAGCACCACAGGCCCACGAGCGTTGGCGGCCGACGGCGACACGGGAATCGTCAACCAGTATTTCTCCGAGGCCGTATACAAACAGGACCAGCTGATCGTCAACGTGAATGCGCGGCTGAAGCCGACTTTCAGCGTGATGGGCTACTACACGCTGTCCTTCGCCAACGCAGACACGGGTACGGCTTCAAACTCGTGGAGGCTGGCACAGGATTACGGGCGCGCGAACTTTGTTTCGCGCAGCCAGGTCTTCCTGATGGCCAACTATACATTCAAGTGGGGCATCGTGTTCAACCCGTTTTTGATAGCGCAGTCGGGGCGGCCCTTCAACCTGGTGACCCCGTTCGATCTCACGGGCGACAACAATATCAACCTCGACCGTCCGGCATTTGCCGCAACATTAGACTGCGCAGCAGGACAGACGCGATACATCGAAGACGCCTACGGATGCTTTGATACCGAGCCGGGGCCGGGCGAAGCGATTGTTCCCATCAACGCCGGAAACGGACCGGCAGCCGTGGCCGTAAACCTGCGGGTGAGCCGGACGTTTGGCATAGGGCCAAAGTTGGCGCAAGCAGGCGGACCGTCAGGCAGAGGCCAGGGCGGGGGCGGGGGAATGGGCGGCGGACGCGGCGGTGGCGGAGGCTTTGGCGGGCCTTTCGGCGGGGGCGGTGGCGGCGGACCGTTCGGCGGCGGAGGCGCGCAGGGCTCCGGCCGCAAATATTCTCTCAACTTCAGCGCGCAGGCTTTGAACCTATTCAACGATATTGATTACGGAAATCCGGTTGGCAGCGTAACCTCGCCGAGCTTCGGCAAATCGATCAGCCTGCAAAGCGGAGTCTTCGGGACTCCTTCGGCGGCGCGAAGAATCTTTTTCCAGGCGGCGTTTCAGTTTTGAAGGCTGCATCCGCGAAATGCGAGAGGGCCGGAGTGCAACACTCCGGCTCTTCTTTTTGCCGCCTGTCGCACACGTCAACTCGTTCGGGCAAGCAACTCCTTGTACAGTGCCTCCCACGTGTCGGCGGTTGCGTCCATGCTGAATTGGCGCAGGATGCGTTCTCGCGCGGCGCGGCCACGTATGGCAAGCGCTTCCCTGCTCTGCTGCATGGTCTCTAACATCCCTTCGGCGAGTGCTCTTGAATTCTTCGCCGGAACCACCGCGCCGTCATCTCCGACTAGCTCGCGCACGCCGCCGACGTCGGTGACGACGACGGCCTTGGCCATGGACATGGCTTCGCCCACCGCGAGCGGCATCCCCTCCCACGCTGAACCGGAAACGAATGCGTCGGCCGCGTCAAGCAATGCGGACATGTCGCGGCGCAGGCCGAGCCAGCGAACAGCTCCGTCGATTTGCAATTCCCTTGCTAGCGCTCCTAGCGGCATTCGATCGTCTCCACGTGCGTCTCCCGCAATCCACAGCTGCGCGTCAGGCTTTTCCGCACGCAACACGGCAAACGCGCGCAGCAGATTGGGATAGTCTTTTGCCGGGGCGAGGCGGCCCACGGCGAGCCACACAAATATCGCGCTTCCAGTCGCGATTCCCATCTCCTCGCGCGTGCGCGCTCGACGCGCCGAATCAGGTGCAAATCCGCCCGCGTAGGCTTCCTTTGGGTCAATCCCATTCAAAATGACCGAGCATTTTCGCGGCGGCACGGCTTTGAGCCGTATGAAGCGATCGGCTGCGGCCGCGCTTACGGCGACGGTGCGCCTGCTCAATTTGTCTGTGAGGCGATAGGCCATCATGCGCAGCCATCCGCCCTCGTAGACGTTGTGGACGGTCGAGAGGACGACGAATTTCGGGCCGAAGAAATAAAGCAGGCGCGCGAAAATGTTCGAGTGAAAGCAGTGGCTATGGGCCAAGTCTGGCCGGAACTCGCGCAAAAACGCGCGCCCGCGTTTAAATCCGCTGAATGCGCTCCACGGTGTTTTGCGAACATCCAGGTGAATGGTTTGAATTGCAGTCGGCCACTCTTCAGCGAGGCGCGGCAACATCACCATGATTGCAACCGTGTGGCCGCGCGTGGCCATTCGCTCTGCGACAGCCAGCGCCTGCTTTTCTGCCCCGCCCACTCCGAGCGACGTGAGCAGGTAGACGATGCGCATGGGGCCCGACCTTACTTGAAACTCATCTTTGCCTGAATGCCGCTTATCTTTATTTGAAAATCGATTTGATCGATGATACCGCAGAGTGCGCTACTCTGGCCGGTCCGGAGAAGCGAAGGGCAAGCGGCGTATCGAGCGCAAAGAGGCCGGGACCGAGAATCATGATCAGCAGCGCTGCAAACCAGTAGTTATATGCGTCTGCGCCCTGGAACTTGTCGGGGTTGGAGATGACGGCGAGGAAAGCATCTTTTTCCGCCGCCCAGAAGGCAACGGTCATATTGATGAAGAGCACAAGCGCGATGAGGCGCGTGCCCAGGCCAACTGCGAGAAGAATTCCTCCGCCGAATTCGAGCGTAGAAACAAAAAGAGCGGTCTGGTGCGGCATGGGCAGGTTGAGCGTCGCGAAGTACTGGCCTACGCGATCGAGATGATGCAACTTGGCCCATCCGTCGGTTGCGAACTGCCACCCCCAATAGAGCCGGATGGCGAGAAGCAGCGGGCTTTTGAGCTTGCTGAGAAGCGTTCGCATTCCGCCGTATCCGACGACGGCGGTTCTTGCGAGAGTGGACATAAGAATTCCTCCGAGGCGCAAGTTGGCGGGGGAAGCAGCGGCGTAGATCAGATCGGGCAGTTCAGGTCGCGCAAATCAATTTTGCGCAGACCAGGCCTGACGCATCAGACCGCACAAATCAGGTCGCGCAAATCAATTTGCGCATATCCAGCCCAACTCGGCCCAACTGCCAAACCATTGTTGCACGCGCTCGGGACGCCGACGATCGGGAATGCGGGAACCGGTAAAGCCCGCTTCGATCGCGTCGCCGAAGATCTGGCCATCACGAAGCGCGACCAGCGTTTGAAATTCTTCGCGCGTGAGGCGGCGGTAATAAACAGATAAGTCGACGCGATGGACGGCAAGCCAGGTCGGCCGGGGCCGCAACTTCGGAACTGCAACTCGGGCGCCTGAATCCTCATGCGCGACTCCCGCCTCACTGGTCTGGCGCTTCTCACGTTGATGCAACTCGAGCACGAGGTCATCGGCAGGATAGCTGAGCGCAACCAACTGCAGGCAGGGTTGCAAGGTGAGCTTCGATTCGCCTTGGAGCGCGGCAATCTGGCGCTGCGTGAGGGGATCGCGCTCCGGCGCGTCGAAGGCTTCAACAAACGCCCACTCCATCCGTGCGAGATCGACGGCCAGCCGATGACGGCGGCCGGCGTACTCGGGATGAGCAAACAGCCACTCTGGTAGTTTCGATCCGAGGTTGCGCAGCGTGAACGAGCGGCTGGGATGCTCGGTGAGATAAGCAATACTGAGAGATTCAAATCGTTCGGCGCCAATCAAAGCCCGGAGTGCAGGAAAATCTTCTGCCAAAGCGCCGAGTATGCGATACCAATATTGCCGGTTGTAGATTTCGAGGCGCTCGAAGGCGGTGAGCCGCGAATTCGGCGCGATGAATGAGGACGCCACTTCAGCCATCGTCCGCCCATCGGACGCGGTCGCGCGCATATTCTCGTCTTTGGTCAGCGGCTGCATCACCGCCGCGGCCATCTCGCGCTGGAGCGAGGCCAAGTCCATTTCTTTTCCGCGCACCTCGGCACTCGTCGTGGCGCTCATTTCGCGGCTCCAACGACTTCGACTGGCGTTGGGGCGACTTCGGCTGAAGCTGGAGCCGATTGCTTCGCCCCATGCAGGTATCGCTCAGCCTTCTTGGCTTCGGCGTGAACCTCATCGAAGCTGGGAATATGGTCGTCCCACTCGAGCAGCGTGGGAGTGGGTCCGCAGCGCTCGATGGCGCGAGCGTAAAGCTGCCACACGGGATCGATGACGGGATGATCGTGCGTGTCAAGAATGTATTTCTCGTATTTTGAGTGGCCGGCGATGTGAATCTGCGCGACGCGATGCGCGGGTATGGCGTTCACGTAGTCAAGCGGATTGAACTCGTGGTTCATGGCCGAGACGTAGACGTTATTCACGTCGAAGAGAATGCCGCAATCGGCGCGCTCCACAACTTCCGTCAAAAATTCCCACTCCGTCATCTCGGAGCCGGTGAACGCGGCGTACGAACTTACATTTTCTACGGCGATGGGAATCTCAAGATAGTCCTGCACCATGCGCACGCGGGCAACGGTGCGTTCGACCGCTTCCCATGTATATGGCAGCGGAAGCAGGTCGTGCGTATAGGTGCCGTCAACCGAACCCCAGCAGAGATGATCGCTGAGCCATGGAGTCTTGGTGCGGCGGACGAGCTGCTTGAGGCGCTTGAGATGCTCCGGATCAGGCGCGGTCACAGAGCCGAAATACATCGAAACGCCGTGCTGAACCACTCTGTATTGCTCCAGGATTCGATCGAGCGTGGCCAGCGGACGGCCGGCATCGATCATGTAATTTTCCGAGATGATCTCAAACCAGTCGACCACTGGCTTACGGGAAAATATATGGGCGTAGTGAGGAATACGCAGGCCGATGCCAACGCCGTGATCCTGAAACGAATTGAAGCGATTGCCAGCCATTTGGGCAGTTCACAGTTCTTAGTTTACAGTTGTCAGTTTTGAATTTTGCGTGGGAAGCGGTCAGTCGTCAGTGAGCAGTGGCCTGCACATGAGCACGACATGAAAACCGTCTGGGCCACGCGCAACCACCGATCACTGACGACTGATCGGTGTTCTTAGGCGAGGCCTGGCATCTTGGAGCCGTCGGTGGCGCATCCGCCCTTGCCCTTGCAGCTGTTCTTGCCGGAGCAACCGTTGTCGCCGGACTTGCAGCCGCCCTGGCCTTTACAGTCATTCTTGCCTTTACAAGAATGCTTGGTGGTGTCCTGGTCGAAGCTGGTGTTTCGCATACCGGCCTTCATGACCTTGGCTGAGTTTGCGTTGACGGTGTTCTGCGTGGCCGCGTGGGCCGCAGCAGCGCTTCCGCCGGCCAGGCCAGCGAGAGCAGCGGTGAGAAGCATTGCGTTGAACTTGTTCGTCATGGGATTTTGACCTCATTTTGGGGATGGGGCGGATGTTCTCCGCGGATTGAGACAGGCAGGATGGTTAGCTTCTCCACCCCGCAGAATGAGTGGTACGCAACCTTGGAGTGTCCCAGCGCAGAAAAGTTACAGCGAAAACCGCCGGGCAGGATGAATTTATCACTTCCCGGCGTAACCTGGCTGGCACAATTGTCATCACATTGTCGATTGGCCCATGCGTGCCTGACACATCGCGCGCCATTGGCTGCCTTATACGATTGGCTACCGCGCGTTCGGTGCGCTAGTCTGTTTGAGCTTCGGGCAGCGTTCAGGGTTGCTAGGCCGGAGGGTCTTTTCAGTTTGGGCCCAGCAGTTAGGGTCCTGCTGCGCCCTTGTGTATTCGGGAGGTCGATTGCAAAGCACAAAAGGATTTGGCGCCGTGTCGGGCGCATCGGTGGTGTTAGCGCTGTTGCAGAGTTTGTGCACTGCCATTCTCACCATTAACGGCATTCGCGTAGGAATTGGCGTTGCGGCTCTCGCTGTCAGCAGCATCGCCGCGCCGCTGCTTTCATTTCACCGCGACGCCATCCGCATTCCCATGCTGTCGATTGCGGTGATTGGGGCCGTGGTCAATCTTGCAGTGCTCGCGTGGGTATGGCATCTGCGCGCGCGGCCCGAGTCGCAATGGCGCAAGCAGGAGATTACGAAGAAGCAGCGCTGGTCAGAGCGGCTGCAAGTTGCGATGGCGATTGCTACGCTGATTTTGGTCGGATGCGAAATCTATGCGCACCCGATTGTGAATCACGGCGCGTCTGCGTTCTGAATTCGTGTACGACCGCTCCGAAAACTCGCTACTTCAATGCTGAGTTTACGGCCCCGAAACTTCCATCTCTTTTTCTAGCCGCTCGTGCAGCCGCTCGCTGAATCCCGCAGGCACCTCGAAGACCCGATCATCTGCATAGAGCACGACGACGTTGCGCGTGGAGTCAAGGACGGCTGAGCAGATCTCGCAGGTTTCAAGATGCTTGTCGATTTCGGCGCACAGATCTACGTCCACCTCGCCATCGATGTAGGCGGAGATGTATTCCCAGACGTGCTTGCAGTCAATCCTCATTCTGCTTCGCCTTGCCTCATCGTTTCTCGTCCTCTTGCTTCATCTCGTCTCGCGCCGCCTTATCTCGCGTCGTCTCGTCTCGTCGCTTTTGGGCCCACCCAAACAAACCGCCGCGCTTGGGTGCAAACGCCTTCAACCGCGGTGCCAGGCTGCGCTGCAAAAGCGCCCGTGCTCGGTGAAGACGTACCTTTACCGCTCCCTCGGCGATGCCGAGCGCGGCAGCAGTCTCACGCACGTCCATTTCTTCGATGTCCCTGAGCAGCACGACGTTACGGTAAATCTCCGGCAGACCCTCAATAGCCTGGCGCAACACGGCCGCCAGCTCTTTTTGCTCCAGAGCCCGACTCGGCACCTCGCGCCAACTGGTCAGGATGGCCGGGGTATAGTCGCCGGTCTGGTCCTCGGTGAGCGCGTCAAGCGAGTCCTCGCGCCGGGTTTCCGCCTTGCGCAGGCGGCCCAGCCCTTCATTCCGCGCAATGGAAAGCGCCCAGGTGCGGAACTGCGATTCGCCGCGAAAGAGGTGCAGGTTGCGGTAAATCTTCAGGACTGTCTCCTGCGCGGCATCCTCGGCCTCGGCCTCATTGCGCACGATCGAAAGCAAAAGAAAGTAAATGGGGCGCTCGCAGGGCCGAATCAGCTCATGAAAAAGCTGCTTCTCGCCGGCCAAAATCCGGCGAATACAGTCGGCCTCGACCTCCGGATTGGGTGCGTTCTTCATCTTTATTCGAGCTGGAGCCGGCGGCCTTTGAGTTGCTGAAAAGCTTCTGGGGAGAACTATATCGTGACCGGGCGCCAGCTTTTTGGCTGCCCGGCCCGGGCCTTTGGCGCTCCAGGCGGCCTGGGTGATGGCCGATTTTTTGCCTCATCAAAAAGAATCCTTGCAAAAAACTCACCATTTGGGCTGTACAATCCCCTCACGAGGAGTCTTATGGCCGGAGATATGCAAATTACGTGCAGCGACTGTGGGCAGGAATTTACCTTCAGCTCTGCCGATCAACAGTTTTTTCAGGAACGCGGATACTCGACCCCAAAGCGATGCAAACCTTGCCGCCAGGCAAAGAAGGCCGATTCGGGGGGATCCGGCCACCGTTCGGCTCCTTCACAGGGAACCCCTGTGATTTGTTCGGGGTGTGGCCAGCCTACCACCGTGCCTTTTGAACCGCGTGGCGATCGCCCGGTATATTGCCGGGACTGCTACACGGCGCGTAAGGGTACCTCAGCAGGCGGCGGCCGCGGGCGCTAAAGCGGGGTTTGCGCTTGCCGGTTTCTTCGGTTGAGCAAACTACCTTCTGACAACGGTCTAATCTTGTCTGCTCGGTTGCGGCATCGAAAGACGACGCCCGCGCAAGTGGATTTGTGTGTTCTTATCTGGCGAACTGGCCGCATCCGTACCTTCCCTGCCGATCGTCTTGCGTTCCTTCCCGGCCTAATTCCCAGCTTAATCTGTTTCGTCCGGGCCGGTTTAAACTCGGCCTGCCTCGCCGCGGCTAGTTGTAGCCGCGGTCTGTCTACTTGTAGCGATGATCAGTTTTGACCAGCGGGCGCCGCGCGCGCTAAGCGAAGATGACTTGGTATGTTCGGCCCCTGAGCGCACAGCCAATTGCAGTTGGACAGATGTCTCAACGCTGGATAAACTAGCCCTCACGGACCCCCCTCAAAATCCGTGTACATAAGGAAGCTTTCCAAGGCCATGTCCTCCCAGCTCTCGTTCACCGGATTCGCCTGGAAAAACCTCCGTCGCCGGCGCCTCAGGACGCTTCTAACCCTATGTGGGATTACGATGGGGATAGGGGCATTTGTGGCATTGGTAGGGTTTTCCCGCTCGTTTGAACACGAATGGCTGCGGCTCTACCAGAGTTCCGGCACTGACATCGCCGTCCTGCAATCGAGCCTCTTCAATAGCTCGATCGATGAGTCGATCGGCGTAAGAATTAAGGCTCTGCCCGAGGTAGCCGCGGTTGCGCCGCTGGTCTTCAATCTCATCGATCTCACGCCGGACGTAAATGCGCTGGTCTACGGATGGCCGGCCGATTCCTACGAGATGGATTCGCTAAACTTCACTTCCGGTACCCGCTTTCACGCCGGCCAGCCCGAGGTTGTGTTGGGCGATCTTCTTGCGCAAAACCTGAAGAAGAAGACGGGCGATACCCTGACTATTCTGGGCGAAACGTTCACCATCACGGGAATCTTTCACGGGGGCACTGCTCTCGAAACCGGCGCAGTGATCATGCCTCTCGATCAAATGCAGAACATCTCCAGCAGGCAGGGAAAAGTGACTGCGTTCCATGTGCGCCTTCGGCCCACGCCTGCCGGCGAATCGTATGAGCAGTACGTGGCCAAGGTCCAAAAGGAGATTGAAGCCCTCGATCCTGGCATCCGAGCCGAGGCTGCCGCGGAGCGCGCGGGCAACAACCAGATTGTGGATATGGCCCACTCGGTTGCCTGGGGCACGTCATCGATTGCGCTCCTGATCGGGATTGTGGGCATTGCCAATACCATGGCGATGTCTGTTTTTGAGCGCACTCGCGAGATCGGAGTTCTGCGCGCGCTGGGCTGGAAGGGAAGGCACGTGATTCTGCTGATTCTTACAGAGGCGGGCGTTCTTGGCCTTGTCGGCGGTTTGCTTGGAATCCTTGTAGGATTGGGCGCCTTGTGGATTCTCTCCATCATGCCGCAGACCGCCAGCGTGGTTTCGTTGTCCGTATCGCCGGTTCATCTGGTCGAGTCGCTTCTGATCGCCATCGGATCAGGGCTCGTCGCCGGAGCATATCCCGCGTGGCGCGCCTCGCGGCTTTCGCCCGTGGAGGCATTGCGTTATGAGTAGTCCCATCCTCGAAGGCCGCGCACTTGTGAAGAGCTATGACGACGGCCAAGTCGCGGCATTGCGCGGAGTAGACATCAAGATCGATGCGGGCGAATATGTGACCATCACCGGAGCAAGCGGAAGCGGAAAATCCACTCTTCTGCATATGCTGGGGGGCCTCGATTTGCCATCGAGCGGCGATGTTCTTTTCCGTGGCGCGAAACTGGGCACGGAGATGGATTTGGATACCTTCCGTTCCAGCCAGGTGGGATTCATCTTCCAGGCATTTCACCTGCTGCCGACGCTGCGCGCGGTAGAAAATGTGCAGGTGGCAATGCTCGCGATCAAAGGGCGCGCCAATCATCGCGTGGAGCGCGCATCGGCTCTGCTTGAGGAGATGGGCCTGAAGGATCGCCTGCAGCATTATCCCAACGAGCTATCTGCTGGGGAACGGCAACGCGTGGCCATTGCGCGCGCCCTGGCCAATGAGCCGGCCATTCTGCTTGCCGACGAGCCGACGGGCAACCTGGACAGTGTGAATACAGGCCACATTATGGACATCCTGCGCGGCATTCGGGAGAGCCGCGGCATGACGCTGGTGATCGTGACCCACGAAAATGACATTGCCTTGAGCGCGCCGCGCCACATTCGCATCCGCGATGGCAGAATGGAAGCATGAGCATCGCCCGAGGCATGATTACCGCGCGAAGCATAAAGGCCCGGCATGCGGCCCGATTTGCGGCCGGGTCTTCATTCCTCATCGCCGCGCTAGTTCCGGTGCTGTGGGCGCAAACAGCAAATGTCAACGATCTCTTCGCTATAGAACGAAAGCAGATTGAGACGGCCGATTTTCGCGTCACCGGCCATCTGGTCGCGATCGACGCATCCGGCGCGCGCGTGAACTATCCCATCACCATCAAGACGCATTGGTTTCCCGGAGTCCTGCGCGAGTTTGTCGATCTTGGGCAGCCGCCCTCAACGAAAGGCGATCTGCGCGAGCATATTCTTATAGAGATGCGCTCGAACGGCGAACACACGATCCAAATCGTTCATCCCGGCGAAACAGCGGCCCATTTGCTGCCCTTTGAGAAATGGGACATTCATCCGCTCGGCCCGGGATTCAACTACGAGGACTTCCTCGAGCAACAGTACTTCTGGCCCGGACAGGCGTCTGAGGGAACAGCAACATTCGGCGCCCGGAATTGCGACGTCATCAAAAGCACGCCCGGCCCTGCTGATCGAACGCATTACGCGCAAGTGCGGACGTGGGTCGACCCCACGATCAACTTCCCTGTCTACGCTGAAAAGACAATCAAGGAATCCGGAACTGTGAAAGAATTCACATCGTACGGGGTGCGCCAGGAAGAGGGCCACTGGTTCGCGCACCAGGTTGAAATTAAAACGCGCGGACAAGCCGGGTCGACATTGCTAATCTTTGACCGCGGCAGTGCAAAAGCAAAGCTCACAGCTGCCGATTTCAGCCCAGCCGCGCTCACACACTTCTAGGAGACCGATGCACATCGCCCTCTGGATTGTCGCTATTGCAGCAGTCTTGCTCGCGGCCGGTGTGTGCTACGAACTGATCGGCAGTTGGCGTGACCGGCGGCGATTTACCGAAGCCGGGCGCTGGGTAACCATCAACAACGGCGCGAAACTATACATTTCTGAGCTGGGACCTGGTGCGGGATCTGGAGCGGGAACGGGAGTCGCCGAGCCCACGGTTATCTTTGAAGCCGGAATCGGTGCCACGCATCTGAACTGGTGCCACATTCAGGAGTCGATCGCGGAGTCAGCGCGCACAGTTTCTTATGATCGCTCGGGATTGGGCTGGAGCAGCCGCTGCCGCACCCCTCGCACTCCCGGAAACATTGCCGCGGAGTTGCACCAGATGCTCGGCCGCGCCGGCCTCAAACCCCCTTTCATCCTGGTCGGGCACTCGTTCGGCGGGCTCGTCATGCGCCGCTACGCATCGCTTTATCCCGAGCAGGTCGCCGGCGTTGTGCTCATTGATCCCATGCGCTCGGAGCAATGGCCGCCATTCGACCCAGCAAAGCAATCTCAGATTGATTTAGGTTGCAGGTTGATTCGATTTGCGATTCCTGTCGCTTCGTCCGGATTCGCGCGCCTGATGGTCAATTTGTTGTTCAGCCGCGCAAGCCATCTTTCCGACCACATTGCCGGGGCCGCCGGCGCCCACAAGCGCCACGTTTTGACGCGGCTCAAAACCGAAGTGAGAAAAATGCCTCGGAAGGTGTGGCCGGCCGTCGCGGCGCATTGGTCGCGCCCCGGATTCTATGCTGGAATCCGCAGTCATCTGAAGTCCATTCCGGACACCGCGACGGAGATGAATGCGGCCGAGCCGATCCGTGAAATTCCTGTCACCGTGCTCACACCCGGCAACACTTCGCCACTCACTCAGGAAAATCTGGACCGCATCGGAAACCGTACGCATCAGGTCTTCGCCCGAGAGAGCGAACACTGGATTCATCTCGACGAGCCCGAAATTGTGCTTGATGCCATCCGCGCAATGATGGCCGCCGCAGTAGCTGAAACCGCCGTCGCCAATTAAGCTGATCGCTTCTGTCGCTAGGAAATCCGCACGCTCTTGCCGCGCGAAAGCACAGCGGCCTTGCGCCGGTCCTTGGAGGCGTGGTCGATCTTCCTCCAGAAGCCAATGAAATAGTCGATCGCCGAGATCGTTGAAACCAGAACCGTAAAGTAAATTGCCGCGATCGCATACCACTTGACCGGGATCGTAAGGACGCCGATCTGCCAATGATCCCAGCGGTGCGCAAGTATGGCTAAAGTCACGGAGACAATCTGGACAACCGTCTTGAGTTTCCCCAGGTCGCTGGCCGTGACGGTGAACCCCTCAGACGAGGCGATTGAGCGAAGTCCGGAGATGAGAAACTCGCGGCCAACGATGACCACCACAATCCAAACCTTTACGACCTGCGGGTTGTACGCGACCAGGGCAACGAAGGCCGCCGTGACCATAATCTTGTCGGCCAGCGGATCGAGCAGCATGCCCATCGTGGTGATCTGGCCGCGCTTGCGGGCGAGATAACCATCCAGCCCATCGGTGATTGACGCCAGCACGAAGAGAATCGACGCCAGTATCTCCTGCGCTCCGCTTGGTCCAGACCACGGAAAATGCGGCGACAATATCCAGAGGAACAGCGGGATCATGATGATCCGCGTCATCGTGATGGAGTTGGGCAGATTCATCGATGATCCACTTGGGCTGCGCTACGCCTTCTCGTCTCTGGCAGCGTGACACCATTATTGCACCGGCGACAATTCGGCGCGCCCGGCGAATGATTACTTTTGGCTAATAAACGCGGCTGAAATCGCGGGCCGCCTACTTTTTCGGTGTCGACCTGGCCATGGGATATTCGGAGATCATGTAGCCGGCCTCGTCGCTGTCGATCCGTTCAAGTTCCAGTAGTTCCACGGATCCGGATGTTACCAGTTGCGTGCGGAAGTAGTAGCTCTTCCCTGCCTCGACGGCAAAGTGCGCGAGCTCCACGCGCTGGCCGACAAAAGACGACTGGAGCAGCGTGCAGACATGGTGCTCACCAGGCGTAACCGCGACCGCAAACCAGGAGTCGCCGTGGTCGGCACCCACCCATGATCCATCTACGCCGTACTTTGTTGTTGGATAACCTAAGGTGACCTTCCCTGACCAAAAGATCTGCTCCGGAATTCCCGAGTCGTGAATGAAATAGACCAGCGCTTTCCCGGTTTCGGGAGTCGTCGGCCCATGCTGGCTGCGATCGAGGCTGACCTTGTAGTTTGCGTTTGCAGGTCCGCAGGCAGAAGCCAGCCGGTTCTGTCCCGGTTGCTGTCCCCATCCCTCTTTTTGTAGCGCAAAGGCGGCCAGACCAAGGCATAAAAATGCAATTGCAGTTTTCATTGCGTTGCTCCCCAAGCGCTCTATCTATCTGTCTATCTAGTGATTTGGACGGAAAACCTTCGAGTTTGGTTTCAGACTCAAAGAAAATGGCAGGAGAGCCTGCGCTCCTCCCGCCATATTTGCTCTCCGCAACGAAGCGCTACGCGTAAAACCCACGCTGCTTGATGGTGAACGCCACGCGGTCAACGGCCAGCATGTAGGCCGCGATACGGTTGTTCACGTCGTGCGCATCGGCGTAGCGCACCACATCGTCGAAGCTGTTGCGCAAAATCGCTTCAAGTTGCTCGTTCACGGCTGATTCTTTCCAGAAGAATCCCTGGCGATCCTGCACCCACTCAAAATAGCTGGCCGTGACGCCGCCGGCGTTGGCCAGAATGTCAGGCACAATGAAGATGCGCTTGTCGGCGAGAATCTCATCGGCAACCGCGGTGGTGGGTCCGTTTGCGCCCTCAACCACAATGCGCGCCTTGATCTTGTCGGCGTTGCGGCTGGTGATCACGTTCTC
>Ga0182024_10006873_pt1 | contig 24791 bp, 20 predicted proteins | sample P32metaG_FD_120480 | JGI IMG/M metagenome (GOLD analysis project Ga0182024, IMG submission 120480) | Permafrost microbial communities from Stordalen Mire, Sweden - P3-2 metaG (Illumina Assembly) | ecosystem: Environmental > Terrestrial > Soil > Wetlands > Permafrost | place: Sweden: Stordalen...
AAGCGCAAACTCCTGGAGAAGCAGAAGGAAGGGAAGAAGCGTATGAAGCGCGTCGGCACGGTCGATATCCCGCAAGAAGCGTTCCTGGCGGTTCTTAAAGTGGCGAGTTCCAGCAGCAATACCGAAGAATAATTTCCCTCAGCCAGCGTTCCATCGCCTTTCCGTTGTGCATACCCGCCTGGTTTTGACTCAACGTGTCACAGGCACGGCGCAATACGACGTGCATAGGTGTTACAAACTCAACATAATCAGCCTGTTCACGAATGGCCTGTACCCTGCAACGATGCAAGCGATGATTGCCCGTTGAGGAGACGAAATGCCAAAAAGGTTCGAGCGAATCCTGATTGCCGTTCTTCTGCTGGGCATGGTGGCGATCGGCTCGGCGCAGTCTTTTGGCAGAGAAAACGGTGGTTTACAAAAACAAGCGGCATCGTTTCCGGTTTTCCTTGCTGGGAAGTTGGAAAGGTTACTCCATTCTCGTTGACGAGAATCCGAAGGGACTTTTGGTGGTCAGTCCAGCAGGGGTTGGACCGAGCGAACTCGGGCGAAATGGCAAATACGTTTTCGCGCTGCCTGCGCGTTGCACGTATGCCGAGCGGACGGGCTGCGGAGAGGTGGGAACTGTCGTGCAAGCCGATCCACAGCACGCATACTGACGGAGGCAGCTAGTTCAGACGCTCGAATATTCCCGCGGCGCCCATGCCTCCGCCCACGCACATGGTTACCATGCCGTAGCGTCCATTCCGGCGCTGCAGTTCGCGAATGATAGTCGCCGTCAGCTTCGCGCCCGTACATCCCAGAGGATGACCCAGCGCAATTCCTCCCCCGTTGGGATTCACCTTTGCCGGATCGAGTCCGGCAACCTTGATCACCGAAAGTGCCTGCGCGGCAAACGCTTCGTTAAGCTCGATGACGTCGATCTGATCCAGCGTGAGCCCCGCAATCTTCAGCACCTTGGGAATCGCGAACACCGGCCCAATTCCCATTTCTTCCGGCAAGCATCCCGCCGTTGCGAAAGCGATGAATCGCGCCAGCGGTTTCGCATTCAGCGCCCGCGCCCGCTCCGCACTCATCACCACCGCCGCCGCTGCTCCATCGCTCATCTGCGAGCTGTTGCCGGCAGTGACACTGCCATGCACGTGGAAAGCGGGCTTGAGTTTAGCGAGCGCCTCGAGCGAAGTGTCGCTGCGCGGACCTTCGTCGGTATCGAAAATCATTTTGGTAGTTTTGGCTTTCGCGGCGGTACCGTTCGAGCCGTTCTCCACTCCGGTGAATTCCACCTCCACCGGCACCACTTCCTCCTTGAATTTTCCGGCTGCGATCGCCGCCAGCGCTTTCTGGTGGCTGGCGTAGGAAAATTCGTCCGCTTGCTCACGGGTGATGCCATATTTCTTCGCCAGATTTTCCGCGGTGAGTCCCATACCCAGATAGGAATCGGGGTAGTGTTCCATTAGCCAGGGATTGGGCGAGATTTTGTTGCCGCCCATGGGCACCATGCTCATCGATTCGGTGCCGCCGGCCAGCGCTACATCGCCTTGTCCGGACATGATGCGCTGCGCCGCCAGAGCGATCGATTGCAACCCGGAAGAACAAAACCGGTTGATGGTCATGGCCGATGTTTCGGTGGGGAGCTGGGCCCGCAGCGACGCGTTGCGCGCCACGTTCATGCCTTGCTCGGCTTCCGGCATGGCGCAGCCCAGAATCACATCTTCGATTTCTTTGGGATCGAGGCCCGGCACCCGCGCAATGGCTTCCCGAATCACCACCGCCGCCAGATCGTCCGGACGGGTGCCCCGCAACGTTCCTTTAAAAGCCTTACCCACCGCGGTTCGCACCGCGCTCACCACCACGGCTTCTCTCATTCATCACCTGCTTCACAACTCACGGCAAACCTTTGCGGTTGCTAACTGCTGCAAAGCCTTTCCAGCAATTAGATGCGGGAACGCGGAAAAAGCACCAGCGAGCAGCGTGGCCCTACTGAGCGCCTTTCCGGGGAATGAAAACCTTCGCCGGCGGTTCGATTTTGTTCACCTGCGAAAAATTCCGCTGATTCAGCGCGAACCCGATCCTTCCGCGCGAATCGACGTACAGCAGCGGTTGGCCAATGGGCACATCCATGAACGTTTTGGAGTAGAGCATCGGGGAGGGCTTGCCTTCGATCTGCACGGTGACCTTAGCGCCCAGCGCGTATCCCAGTTTTTTGAAATCGTCACCCTGAATATCGGTGATTAAACTGCCGAAGGGATCATCGAGCGCGATCACTTCGCCCATGATTCCCTTGGCTTCCACGGTGGCCTGGCGCGGCGCGAGGCGGACCAGCTGCTTAACCTCCGGTCCGGCCATGGTCCAGTCACTGCCGGCGGCCAAATGCGCCGCCGCCGGGGAGAAAATATCGCGGCCATGGAAAGTAGACGAAATTCCCGCGCCGATCATCCACGCCGGATTGGTAATTTCGCGCACTCCCTCGATTCCGTCGCGGTCCTCGATGGGCGTCATCAGCCCGTTGTCCGGTAAAACAAAAAATTGCCCGGTTTTGGATTTCGCAATGATGGCTTTGCGCGATGTCCCCACCCCGGGATCGACCACCACCAGAAAAACGGTTCCTGAAGAGTAGTACGGCGTCACCCCGGCCAGGAATCGCGCGCCCTCTTCGATCGCAAACGGCGTCACCTGGTGGGTGATGTCCATCAGCCGCGCGTCCGGTGCGATCCGGATGATCACCGCTCTGCAGATCGCCACCGCGTCGTTCGCGGTGCCGAAATCGGTCATGAACACAATAGTGGGCCGGTCCGCCCCAGTGATCTTCTCCGCGTTGTCGTCCGCAGCTCTTGTTCCGCATCCGGCGCAAGCCAGGGCCACGGCAACTAACACCACGCCGAACCGCGACCGCTGTGAGGTAAATAACTTTTTCCGGCCGTATGAGTGCACGACTCCCCCTATTCCAAACCCAATCAGGTTAACACCGCCGGGCATTAGGGCAAGACAACGCAGCAAACAGAAAACCGTTCGCCAGCGGCGGCGCATTATAGCCGATGGCCGAAGCGTGTCCAAGCTCGAGGCGGCGCTACGTTCCCGGTCCGACCGGGATGCACTTGCTTCGTTTATCTTGTTAATTCCGCTGCTTTCTCCGATAATGATGAGCTATTCCAGGTCAGTGGCGCTATGGTGCAACGGTTAGCACGTGGCCCTTTCAAGGCCAAAATACGGGTTCGATTCCCGTTAGCGCTACCAAGTTTTCCTGCCGCTTCGCAATCCATCGCTAGGCATCGTGCCGCGGTCTCAGTCCCACTTTCACGTCGCAATTCGTCTCCAAACTGGATGGCCTGAGGGCTATCCTATAAGTGCCGTTATGTAACGTTTTTACCCCTCACGGCTCCCCGCTCCAGTCAGGTTCGCCCGCACTAATCCGTGAAGCAATGAAAATGTGTAACTTAGATATACAGCCGCCCTGGTGCTGTGAGTGCACTAGTAACCGCGAACCTGGAGCCGCCGGAGGGTACTGCGGCACCGCGAGGTGGATGGTGGCAGCAGCACACAAGGGATCGAACGGCAGGCGCTCGGTGCGCCAACAAGGCGCTCGGGGATTTTCGCTTCTCGAGCTACTGATGGTGGTGATCGTCACTTTGATCGTCGCGGGGATGGCTGTAACGCGGCTACTTCCCAACCTGCAGAACCAGCGTAGTGACGTGGCTATGGCGCAGGTGGAGGAGCAGTTGCGGCAGGCGCGCGAATACGCGATTGAGAACCGACGCTACGTCCAGGTGACTTTTCCCACGGCCGTCGTGGCTAGCCAGACCCAATCGCAAATTACGATGACCCAGAAAAATTCGCTCACTGCCAACGCCGGAGCCGACGTGGTTCTCAGTACCGTGCCGATCGAAACGCCGGTGCAATTCTACATCTACACCGGTGTGGTCGATACACCGGACGCTTTTGGAAATTCCGCGGCGATCTATTTTGAGAATACCTCGGGCGGACCCAGCGGGGGTATGTATTTCCAGAACGATGGGGAACTGGTGGACGGCAGTACGTTTCAGGCGATTAACGGGACGGTGTTCCTGGGGGTATCGACGCTGAGTACCACCTCGGCACGCGCGATTACCGTGCTGGGCTCCACGGGACGAGTCCGAGCGTGGAAATATAACGGTTCCGCATGGAGCCAACAGTGAGGAAAGCGATGAGGCACTTCCGCGTAGCAAACCGGAATCGAAGCTGTCCGCGGGCCGCGGGCTTTACGTTGCTGGAAACCATGATCGCGTTGATCGTGCTCGCGGTGGGCGTGCTGGGCCTGGCGGCGATGCTGGCCGACGCGCTCTCCTACATGGCCGCGTCGCAAGACGATTTCATCGCTCAGCAAAAGGCGGAAGAAGCGGTGGAATCGATTTTTACCGCCAAATACAACGGGAACATCACCTGGGGCCAGGTGGCCAACTACAGCAGCGCCACCGCTCCGCTGGGGATATTTCTCACCGGCCCTCAGCCGCTGCTGCAGCCGGGCCCGGACGGTTTGGTGGGATCGGTCAACGACACGGCTTCAACCCCCGACTACATCATTTATCCCGGAGCGGACGGCAAGTTGGGAACCGCGGATGACGTGCTGGCGCCGCTCAGCCATTTCACGCGCACCATCACCATCTCCGCAATTGCCGGGGAACAAAACCTGCGCTCCGTTCAGGTAGTGATCAACTACAGCACCGGAAAATTCAATCGCAGCTACACGCTGAACACGCAGATTTCCGCTTATTAGCGCGGCGAGGAGCCAGGGATGAAGCGGCAAAAAGGATTTTCGCTAGTCGAAATGATGGTCTCCACCGCGATTCTGATTATCATTGTGGGCGCAGTGGTGGGCGCTCTGATCCAGGCGCAAAATGCCACCCAAGGCATCACCCTGCTCGCAGCCACCCAGCAGAACCTGCGAACGGGCATGCATTTCCTGGTTCGCGACCTGACCCAGGCGGGTGCGGGCATGCCCCAGGGCGGCGTCACCATCCCGAACAACTCGTCATCGGCCTCAAACTTGAACCGCCCGGGAACCATCCCCCAGGTGATCTTCTCGAATGCTTATGCCCAGTTACCCGTGATCGTGCCGGGTGCGAGTGCTGGCCAATTGGCAACGTCCGTGAATCCGACCACCAGGGTGCTGCTAACGGGCTACAACACCGACATCATTAACATCATGTATGCCGACAATGTGCTGCAAGACTCCGCCGGCAACTATTTGAATTCGTATCCGATCGTTCAGGCCTCGCCGTCGACTCCGGTGTGCGCTGGTGTGATCACTTCGAGTGCGGTAACCCTGGCCACGGGTTGTTTCCACATGCCGGGAACCGCGCAAACGGTTCCGATCGCGGTTGGCAACGTGATGATGTTCACAGGTTCCACCGGTAACGCCCTGGGGTACGTCACCAGTGTTGCCGGTCAGGTGATCTCGTTTGGAGCGGGTGATCCGGCGAACTTGAATGCCACCGGATCGGCGAACGGGACGCTGACGAAATTGGTTACTGCCGGCGGTCCGATTACCATGACCCGGGTGTGGATGATCAGCTATTACGTCGACGTGGTGACTAATCCTTCGCGCCCGCAATTGATTCGCCAGGTCAATTGGCCCGGTTATCCCTCCTCCGGCCCAGCGAACCCGCCGACGGTGGTTGCGGATGTGATCGAAGACCTCCAATTTACTTACGATATTTCGAGTTCCACCGCACCAGCGAGTTTGTACGGAACCGCGGGACCGGGAAATGCAGCAACGCCGCAATCGCCGGATACCCCCAATCAGATCCGGGCGATCAATATTTACCTGGCGGCACGTTCTGAGAATCCCTACACGGCCACTCAGCAATACTTTCGCAACAACCTGATCACCCAGGTATGCGTGCGCAGTCTGGCGTTCGTTCCGCCGTTCACTGTCAATTAATTAGTCCTGGGCTCGAGGCACAACTGCATTGGGAATCGTTAAAGGAGACAAGCCGTGAGAATCGAAAGTCAAAAGGGAGTGGCTCTGATCACCGCGCTACTGGTCCTTTTCCTGATCTCGACGCTGGTAGTTGGTCTGTCCTGGATGGTGATGAGCGACCAGCGGCTTGGCGGAAGTTACAGCAGCCGCGAATCCGCGTTCTACGGGGCCGAGGCCGGCATGGAAAAGATGACTGCTGACGTGGGAACCAAGTTCACCACCAACGGCTTCTTGACTACCAGCGACATCAGCACGATCCAGTCTGCTCCTCCGGCTCTTCCCGGGATCAGCTTTATGAGCGCCGCGAATATCTCCACCTACTCGATCACCTGCAATGGGTGTCCCAACGCGGTGAACGGTACGATTCTTCCGCCGAGCCCCTATTCTGGTTTGCAAGCGCTCATCAATACTTACAGTCTGTCGGTGGCCGCGCAAACTGCATCCGGAGGGGAAGTGGAGTTGAAGCGCCAACTGCAGACAGCGTCGATTCCCGTTTTTCAGTTCGGAATTTTCTCCAACGTCGACCTGGGCTTCCACGCCGGCAGCAATTTCGCCTTCGGTGGCCGCGTTCATACCAACGGGAATTTGTGGCTGGCGTCCAATAGTTGCTGCACGCTGACGCTTTCCGACAAAGTGACCGCGGCGAAAGAAATAGTCCGCTCCAACATGATGAATGGAATCGTAACCTCGACGGGTGGCTATACTGGACCGGTGATGGTGACCACGAACCCGGGTGGCAGCAGCTACACCGCCCTGGGGTTGACGCAAGGCAGCGTGATGGGAACCGACAGCGTAATCAATCGCGTCGACACTACCTTGAACGAACCAACTTTCAAAAATCTTGCGAGCAACACCTACAACAGCAATATCGGAGTGGCTGAAACCGGGGTCACCCCGCTCAGCCTGGGCATCGTGATGGGCGATTCCGGCGGCCAGACCGTCGATCTGATTCGCCTTCCGACCGTCAACGAAATCACTGCCAATCCGATCCGGTACGCGTTACGCTATTACAGCGAAGCCAGTTTGCGCATTTTGCTCTCGGACTACGGCCCGTCGGGCACCTGCACCGACAGCGACCTGGTCAGTCTGTCAGGAATTTCTCCCGGCAATCCACTCGATCTCGCGACCTTGGCATGGCCGTCCAAAAATTATGCTGCGGCGCCGGCTGGCTATAACGTAGCCGGGGTTTATCCCCTGCCGGTCGTTCCGGGCGGCATTGGCACCAGCTATAATGCACTCATGAACCCAAATGGGTATTGGATTCAGTCGACCTACCCGACCATCACCGGTTGCATCAAGATCGATTATCAGAATGCCGGTGGCACTGCATTCGTCGACGTCACCAACGAAATTCTCGAGCTCGGCTTCACTGGGAAAAACATTTACCCGGCGCCAAACGGTGCTGCAGTCGCACCACGCCAACCCGCTTTGCCCGGTTCGCAGGTGGCTACCCAGGGCGCCACCGGCTCAGCCTGCGGCAAGGATCCGAGTGTGAATGCGGTCATTCGGCTCGCGCGGCTGCGGGATAACCCCACCGCTTCAAGCAGTTCCACCCGCTGCACCGCGACCAACACAGGAATCGACTACTGGCCCAACGTGCTGTGGGATGCGCGCGAGGGCATTTTCCGCGATGGCCAAACGCCGGCCAATGGCTCCATTCAGTATCCAGTCACAGCCGCGGGGGCGATGTACTACGTTGAACTGGATGTCGCCAATCTATCGAAGTGGTTCACTGGGGCGCTTGGTACCAACGGTCCGAACGCCAACAACACCAGCGGCTACACCGTTTACTTTTCAGACCGGCGCGGAGATCGGGTGAACAGCCTTCCGCCGACGTCGATGTCGAGCACAGGCGCTGCGTCCAAGACCGGAGCGTTTGGTTACGAGGATGTCGTCAACTACACCACGGACGCCAATAACGGCTGTCCCAACGGCGTACTCGAACAGGGTGAAGATACCGAGTCGGACTACGACATAAACGGAAATTCTTTGAATACATCAGCCACTCTGTACACGTACGGAGGCGTTCCTGGATTCCTGCCGCAGGCCGGGCTGACGCCGATGTCTGGTTTCAGTAGCTCTACGTACCAGGGCAATACCGCTTCCGTCCCGCCCTCCCCGATCGTCCAATCGAATTCGGGTTTCTGCAGTTCGAAAGGCACCGGCTGGCCGTTTGAAATCGTGAATGCTCAAGACGTCCGCGAAAATCCGCCGTTGCTATTCCGCCGGGCGTTGAAACTGGTGAACGGAGTATCGATATCACTGGGCACCTGCAACACCGTACCCTGCGGGCTCACGGTTGCCGCCGAGAATCCGGTATATATCCAGGGCGACTACAATAACCCCGGCGCTTCGACTACTTTTACTGGCACCAACGTTTCCGCTTCGGTAGTAGGCGACTCGGTTACGGTACTGTCGGACAACTGGAACGACATAAACTCGTTTATCTCTCTCGCGAACACCAACACGCGCAGCGCGGCGCAGACCACTTACAGCACCGCGATTATCGCCGGAAAGGCCATTCCATTTCCAAACGTCGGGACGTCTACGGACACCGGTTCGGACGGCGGAGTGCACAACTTCCTGCGTTACCTCGAGGATTGGAGCGGCACCAACATCTGGTATCAAGGCTCGTTCGTTACGTTTTTCTACAGCCATCAGGCCGTCGGTTCGTTTAAGTGCTGCACCAACGTTTACGGCGTTCCCTCGAACCGGAGTTACATCTTCGATTCGACGTTCTTGACGCCGAGTTTGCTGCCGCCACGGACACCCATGCTGCGCAGCGTGAACACGATTGGATTTACTCAGGTGCTCACCGCTCAGTAATCGCGCGCTGGCGATCCTGGGTGGTTACCTCAAGCGGCTCCCGAGTAAAGGGAGCCGCTTGTATTTCAGGCCATGGTCGACCGAGATGCTCGGACTGCGGCCGGCCGCCGGATGGTCCGGACCCTGCGCGCACGGGTCCTCCGCCACCGCTGGCGTGCCGAATATGCCGGTCACCGATCGTAAGCCGTGGTGGATCCGCATGGCTGCGCGAATCGTGATCTTTGGCTCCATGCGTTCGAGCGGTTTGCCGCCAGCAATGAAAATGGAGGTGTGCCGTCAGAGGTTTGCCCAGCCTGCCCGATAGAAGACCGTGCCTGAATTCCCTTTGGGAACCTGCTCATTCCGTTTCGGTTTTTCTTCCGCTCCACTACGCTCGCGGATTCGTTGCCTGGAAAAGTTGACACGGGCGGCGTCCCGCCAAATAATCCCTCCCATGTCCGGTCCAGGCGCAGTTCGCCGTATCAAGAGTTATTCAGCAGCCAGCGGCTTCGTCTATCAGTATCAGTTTTACGAATTGCATCCGGCGAGGCGGGGATCAACAGCGGGGAATGAATACATTTATTACGTTTCGACGGATCGCAAGACTATGTTCCCGTTGCGGATTTTTGTGCGCGAGGATGCCGTTAAAAATTGGGCCAGGAAATACGGCCGGCCGCTGAGTGGCACCGAGGAATATGCGATTGCCAAGATGCGTTTGTTTCAAGCATTTGATGAAGTGGAAGGCTTGAGCGTGGCGCACACCGATCTGGCGGTAGACGATTCCAACCTGGAAACCCTGCTTTCCCAGCTCAACATGGACTAAGCACCGTCTATCGCGAGGGCGCGTGCGCTTTGGTGTAGCTGCAACCAAAAAAGTTCCCAATGAACGATCCGGTTTGGGCGGCCCACCCGATCCGGCGGAACCGTTGCGAACGTTCCATTTTCCGCCCCACCAGATTCACCCGGTCCCCAACGCCATTCCCGAACTGTAGAAAAGCGGAGTGGGTAGCTTCAGGAATGGCCGGGCCGAGGGATCGTCTTCATGAAAGTGCGGTAGCTCCGAGGACGTCTGGTGATATCGGGAACGTCGCCGGTGCAGACCACCGGGGCGAGCAACAGCACGGCCCTCCGATGGGTTTCCTACACGCGCGGAACAAAGCGAGGCCCAGGGTTGGTTGCGGCGCTTTATCCGGCGGCTGATAGACGTCCGAAGGACGAGCGTCGGCGAGCGCCGTTAATTTTGCGGTTGGTTGTTGCGCGGAGGCGTACAGCGCGCTAAACAAAATGACGAAGCCCAAGCCCAAAAAGCGGGTGGCCGTTGGCAGTGCGCGAGAAGTGTTCATGCATGTTGCCAAGAGCAACATTCATGCCGTAGCCACCGCTAAGAATATTCTCGGAATTTGCGGCGTCGACGCGATACAACGATTGCCGCTTGCACCGGAAGCCCGCATCGCTACGCGCCATGCATCCGAAAAGTGCCCCGCTCTACAGTTCCAAAACGGCGCCGATTCCTTTCAAAATGAAATGTGCGCCACAAGTCGGTTAATGGTTTCGAACCATCTGAACTATGCGGCGCGCGAGCGTACCTGGCGACCAGCGAAACAATCGACTCCCGCTGGCGCGATTACGACAGAATCGCTCGCAGAGCGGGCTCGAGCTGCGACTGCCGGAACGAAAAGCCAAGTTCGGTTAGTTTTTCCGGCTTCACCCGTTGGCTGGAGAGCAGCAGTGCGTCCGCCATTTCGCCCAGGATCAGCCGCAATGCAAACGCGGGCGCCGGGAAAATTGCCGGCCGGCGCAGGACGCGTGCCAGCGCCCGCGTAAATTCTTCGTTCGTGACCGGATGGGGAGAAGCCGCGTTGATTGCGCCACGCCATGGGGCATTCATGATGGCGCCGTAAAGCACTTCCACCTGGTCTTCGAGTGTGATCCATGACATCCATTGCTTACCTGACCCCAGCCGGCCGCCGACGCCCAGCCGAAACGGAGTAAGCATTTTCGGCAGCGCGCCGCCGTTTTTCGCCAGCACTATACTTGTCCGCGGAGTAACCGTGCGAATTCCCGCGCGCTCGGCTTCGAGGGCTGCGGCTTCCCATTCGCGGCAAACTGCGGCCAGGAAGTCGTCGCCCGAGGCGCTCGACTCCGCCAGCACTTCATCCCCACGATCGCCGTAGTAGCCGATCGCGGATCCGGAAACCAGTACCTGTGGCGGCCGCGGTAGTTTTGCCAGGGTACTCACCAGAGCTCGCGTTAGCCCCACGCGGCTGGCTCGCAGTTCTGTTTTTCGAGCGGTAGTCCATCGCCCGCCTGCGATCGAAGCTCCCGCAAGATTCACCACCGCGTCCACGGAATCGAGCGCCACTGGGTCCACAGCTCCGGTGGCCGGATCCCACGCGGCTTCTCCCGCTTGGTGGTTGGCGCTGCCGCGGCGCAGACGCACCACGGTGTGCTGACTCTGCAGTAGTCGGGCCGATAGCGCGGAGCCGATCAACCCACTCGCTCCGGTAATCAGGATTTTCATTTCGTGCCTCCCGTTCGCGATGCGCGGCAACAATCGGTCCATCTTGCTTCGCGGGTGCTTTACAACGAGGCCGACGCGGACCTGCATCTCAATCGACTACGGGCAGAGTGTACCTCATGCGCTCGATTGGCTTTGCGTCAAACGCGCGCGTTCGGATTCATCATCCGGCGATCGCTGCGGCCGCCGGCGGTTTTTCTGCCGGTTTCGCTGCGCACGCGGCTGCCGATTCAAAGGCGTGGGTGCAAAGGTGGCGCTGCTAAGGTTAAAATGCCAAACATGCAGGTTCGGGTCTTCTTCTTTGGACAACTCAAGGAACTAGTAGGGTTCGGCGATGAATGGACCGAGGTTTCTGACGGTGCGCGCGTGGAAGACTTGTTTCAGCGCTACGGCCGGAAATTTCCCAAGCTCGCCGACTTTCGCGCTTGTGTCGTTGCCTCCATCAACCAGGAATACGCCGGGTGGCGCGACGCATTGTCCCATGGCGACGAAATCGCGTTTCTGCCGCCGGTGAGCGGGGGAGAAAGCGCGCCTGCGCCGGACCTATTTCAATTCGTGCGGGAACCGATTCTGACTGCGCCGATCACCCAGTCGATTACCGCTCCTGAAGACGGCGCTGTGGTGGTCTTCGAAGGAATCGTGCGCAACAACTGGCGCGGCCGGCGGACTTTGTTCCTGGAATACGAAGCCTACGAGCCCATGGCCCTGGCAAAAATCCGCCAAATCGGCGCGGACGCGCGAGAGAAATTCCTGATTCACGCCATTTCTATCGTCCACCGCTTGGGACGAATCGAAGTGGGCGAAACCAGCGCCCTGATCGCGGTGAGTTCACCCCATCGCGCCGCGGCCTTTGACGCATGCCGCTTTGCCATCGATACGCTTAAGAGCACGGTACCCATTTGGAAGAAGGAGTTTTTCACCGATGGCTCCATTTGGGCGGACGGAGAAACTCCGGGCGCGGACTTGCGTCCAGCGTCGAATGCGCCGGCCACTCGATGATCGAACCCCAGAAGAGAGTCCAGGCAGGCTTTGCGGTAATCGGCGTCGCGTTGTTCTTCGGCGCCGCTGCGCCGCTCACCGCGTTGGCAGCCCAGCCTCTGCAGAAGAAGCCCAACATCCGTGTGGAGACCACCCTGGTTACGGTGATCGCCAGCGTGCAGACCCACGAGGGCCGTCCCGTGCTGGATCTGCCGCGCGAGGAGTTCCAGATTTCCGAAGAAGGCGTCCCCCAGCAAATTGAGCGCTTCGAATCGGAAACCAACCAGCCTCTCGATTTAGCGCTGATGATTGACACCAGCCTGAGCACTCTCAAGGATCTGAAGTTCGTAGGTGAAACTTCGGCCCATTTTATCCGTCAGGTGGTGCGGCCCGGCGATCGGTTGGGAGTGTTTGAGTTTTCCGACGAGGTCACCCAGCTTTCCGAATTTTCTTCCAACGTTCCGGCACTCCAGTCGGCGGTGCGGCGCATCGTCAGCGGCGCAGGCACGGTGATGTATGACGCCATTCTGCTCGGATCGCGCGCCTTGGAGCACGGAGAAGCCACGCGCCGCCGGGTGATCGTGCTGGTGACCGACGCGGGGGAAACCACCAGTCGCGCGAAATTTGAGGATGCGCGGCAGGCCGCGATTGCCTCCGGCGCGCTGCTCTATTCCATCGTCATCCGCACCATCAAATCCGAAAGCGGCCGCAATACCGCCGGCGAACACGCCTTGGAAACGATTACCGATACCACCGGCGGCGCGATGTATTATCCGGACAGCGTGGAGGAACTCGACGCGATGTTCGATCGCATCGATCGCGAGCTGCGCACCCAATACCTGCTCGGCTACTATCCCCGCCCGGCGCCGCCGCAAGGAGCATTTCGAAAGCTGGAAGTGACGGTGAAGGGCGATTACGTGGTGCGAGCCCGCAAAGGATATCTCACGCCTGGAGTGCCGCGATGAGTGCTAGGGAAGCCATCCCTGCGCAATTTCTCGAGGTCGCGATAGAAGCCGCGCGCGAAGCCGGCGACATCGTGATGGCCGGATTCGACAGTCCCAAGAAGATTTCCTACAAGAGCGAAGTGGATATCGTCACCGAAACGGACAAGCGCTCCGAAGCGGCGATCATCACCCGGCTGCGCAATCACTTTCCGCAACACGCCATTGTGGCGGAAGAGGGCGGGGGAGGGTCAACACCGGCATCGCGCTACGTTTGGCACGTAGACCCGCTCGACGGTACCACCAATTTTGCGCACGGTTTTCCGGTCTTCGCGGTCTCCATCGGGCTGGTGGAGGACGGTGAGCCGATCGCGGGCGTGGTGCTGAATCCCTGGACCCGGGAACTATTTTCCGCCGCCCGGGGTGCTGGAGCCTACCTGGGCCAGAAACCCATTCACGTTTCGCCGGTGGCTCGGCTCGCCGATAGCCTGCTCGGTACTGGCTTCCCGGTGCGCAAACGAGCCGCGAATCCCAACATCCACTATTACGGCGAGTTCACCCTGCGTTCCCATGGAATCCGGAGGGCGGGTGCCGCGGCGCTCGATCTTTGCTCGGTGGCGTGCGGTCGCTTTGACGGCTTTTGGGAATTTGGTTTGCACTCCTGGGATGTGGCAGCCGGCATGATCATTGTGACCGAGGCCGGCGGCAAGATCTCGGATTTCGCCGGTGGCGTCTACCATCCCGGCGACGCGGTGATCCTCGCGTCCAACGGCCTGATCCACAAAGAAATGGAAGCGCTCGCGGCGGACATCGCCGAGCGCACCTCCAAGACCTAGCGTCGTCGTCAGGGCTATCCCCTGCTACAATCCCCGGAATGCGTGCCGTCGATCTGATTCGCAAAAAACGCAACGCCGAAGAACTCACCGCGGAAGAGATCGCCTTTCTGATCGAGGGCGCCACTCGCGACGCCATCCCGGATTACCAGATGGCCGCATGGTTGATGGCGGTCCTGTGGCGTGGCATGACTCGCGCCGAACTCACCGCGCTCACCGAATCGATGCTGAAATCCGGGGAGCTACTTGATTTTTCGCACCTGCCCGCCGCCAAGGTGGACAAGCATTCCACCGGAGGTGTGGGCGACAAGACTTCGCTGGTCATCGCGCCCATCGTTGCCGCTGCCGGGCTGTACGTCCCGATGATCAGCGGACGAGGCCTGGGCCACACCGGCGGCACCCTCGACAAACTTGAGTCCATTCCCGGGTTCAACGTCAACCTATCGCTCGCTGAGTTCGAGCGCGTCCTGCAAGAATGTCGATGTGGCTTGATCGGCCAAACGCCGCAGATCGCTCCGGCCGACAAAAAACTCTACGCCCTGCGCGACGTCACCGCGACGGTGGAAAGCCCCTACTTGATTTGCGCGTCCATCATGAGCAAGAAAATGGCGGAAGGCATCGACGCGCTGGTGCTGGATGTAAAGACCGGCGACGGCGCATTCATGAAAGAACAAAAAGACGCCATATATCTGGCGGAGTTGATGGTGGAAACCGGCATGCGCATGGGCAAGAAAGTGGTCGCGCTGATTACCGACATGAGCCAGCCTCTGGGCAAGAAAATCGGCAACGCGCTGGAAGTGGAAGAGTGCATCGAAGTGCTCCATGGCGGCGGCCCGCAGGACTTGATCGACCTATGCATCGAGCTTTCCGCGTGGATGTTGCTTCTGGGCTCCCGCTCCGCCAACCTGGCCAAAGGCCGTGCCCTGGCCGCGGAAATGATCTCGTCCGGCCGCGCCCGTGATACATTTCGCCAGATTGTGAGCCTGCAGGGAGGCGATGCCGGGGTGATCGACGATGTCCAGCGCCTGCCGCGCGCCGCTCACACCCGGCAGATCCACACCCCGCGCGACGGTTTCGTTTCCGCGATTCGCTGCGAGAATGTCGGCGTGGCGGGGATGATTCTGGGCGGGGGCCGGGAAAAAAAAGAAGACGGAGTGGATCCCTCCGTGGGCATCGTGCTCCAGAAAAAAGTACGAGACGCGGTCCGCGCCGGCGAAGCGCTGTGCACCGTGCATTACAATTCGGAATCGCGTCTGGAAGAAGCCTGCGAGCTGCTGGAAGAAAGTTTTCGCATCGCTCCCAAGGCACCGCCGCCCGTGCCACTGGTACACAAGGTCATCGGAGCGGAATGAAGTTCAGGCCCTGAACTAAACCGCTATCGCCGTGCGCAACTTTGGTCCCGAAGAATTGCGTGCCGCTTTTGCAGGAAAAAAAGGAGGCCCTTCACCGTGCATCGACTGACTGGGCTGCTTGGCATGGCAACGATCATGGGCTTGGCCTTCCTGTTCTCTACTAATCGGCGCGCCATTCGACCGAAAACCGTCGCATGGGGCGTGGCGCTGCAGATCACTTTCGCCTACCTTGTGCTGCGATGGGAATACGGCCGGCTGCTCTTTCAAAAAGCTGGCGACGGGGTGAATTGGCTGCTGGACTTCGCGTTCTACGGCTCGGAATTTGTGTTCGGCACCCTGGGCAAAAAAGGTTCGCCGATGGGTTTTAACGTCGCCTTCCAGGTGCTGCCGACGATCATCTTCATCGCCGCGCTTTTTGCGCTCCTCTATCACTGGGGCGTGATGCAATTCATCATCAAGATTGCTGCGCGCATCATGACTTACACCATGGGCACCAGCGGCGCCGAATCGCTCAACGTCGCCGCCAGCATTTTCATGGGGCAGACCGAAGCGCCGCTCACCATCCGCCCTTTTCTGCCTAACCTTACGCGTTCGGAATTGATGACGGTGATGACCAGCGGCATGGCTCACGTTTCCGGCGGGATCATGGCCGCGTACATTCTGTACGGGATCGAAGCCAAGCATCTGTTAGCCGCGGTGATCATGACCGCGCCAGGCACGATTCTGCTTTCGAAGATGCTGGTGCCGGAGACCGAGGTGCCGCTTACCGGCGGTAAGGTGGTGATCGCACACACCGAGCGGGAAGCGAACTCGCTGGGCGCGATTTCTCGCGGTACGTCCGACGGACTCAACCTGGCGATCAACGTGGGAGCGATGTTGATTTCATTCATCGCCCTGATTTATCTGGTCGACGGACTTTTCGGCGCCGCGCACAACTGGCTGGCCTACCATCACATCGTCTGGTTTCCCACCAGTCTGGAAGCGGTCCTGGGCTGGCTCTTTGCGCCGGTCGCCTGGCTGATCGGCATCCCCTGGCACGATTGCTTGCAGATCGGCAACCTGCTCGGCTTGCGCATGGTCACCAATGAATTGATCGCCTTCCAACGATTGGGTCCGATGAAAGCGGGGCTCGATCCGCGTTCGTTCACTATCGCCACCTTCGCGCTGTGCGGTTTTGCGAACTTGAGTTCGATCGGCATCCAGATCGGCGGCATCGGGGCGTTGGCGCCAAACCGCAAAGGCGACCTGGCGCGGCTGGGCATTCGCGCCATGTTGTGCGGCACGATGGCCAATCTGATGTCCGCATCCATCGTCGGTGTGTTTTTGCGATGAGCGCGAGCACCAAAAATTCGGCGGCCGGCGCCTTCGCTCAAGCCGAACGCGCTGCCAAATTCATTCTGGCGAAAACGAAGCTGCGCCCGCGCGTCGCCATCGTTCTGGGTTCGGGCTTGGGCGCGTTTGCGGACGGGTTATCCAAAGCCACGGTTATCCCTTACACGAAGATTCCGCACTTCCCCCGATCCACCGCCATCGGACACGCGGGACAAATGGTGATCGGGTTCGCAGGGACGGTTCCGGTGGCCGCGATGCAGGGGCGCGTGCATTTCTACGAAGGCTATCCGCTGGCTCAAGTGGTTTTCCCCCTGCGCGTGCTGGGGCGGATGGGAATCCGCTCGGCGATCCTCACCAACGCCGCCGGCGGCATTAACACGAAGTATTCACAGGGCGCACTGGTCGCCATGCGCGACCACATCAATCTGCAGGGCTCAAACCCGCTGATCGGCCCGAACGACGACCGCTTCGGCCCGCGTTTTTCGGACATGACCCATGCGTACCACCAGCCCTACCGGGAGGTTGCTATTGCCGAGGCACGCCGCCTGGGTTTTGAATTGCCCGAAGGCGTGTACGCCGCGCTCACCGGGCCGAGTTTTGAGACACCTGCGGAAATTCGTTATCTGCGCACCATCGGCGCCGATCTGGTCGGCATGTCCACCGCGCCGGAAGTGATCGTCGCCCGGCACATGGGGATTCGGGTGTTGGGAATATCGTGCGTCACCAACATGGCCGCAGGTATTCTCGATCAAGAGCTCAATCACGAAGAGGTTTTGGAAACGGGGGAGCGCGTCAAAGGACAGTTCATTTCATTGTTGCAGGCGGTGCTGCCCAAAATCGCGGAGGATGTTTTTTAGGAAAGATAGGTTCCGACCATGAGCGAAGAATCGCAGTGGATTGAAGCGGCAAAGACTGCGCGGGAATTTGCCCACGCGCCCTTTTCGCATTTTAAGGTGGGGGCGGCGCTGCACACCAAGTCCGGGAAAATATTTACCGGCTGCAACGTGGAAAACGCCAGCTACGGCCTCACCATTTGCGCCGAGCGTACCGCCATCGTCAAAGCCGTATCCGAAGGCGAAAAAGAATTCGACGCGATTACCGTGGTGACCGACGCCGATAAGCTGACCCCGCCTTGCGGAGCCTGCCGCCAATTCATCTGGGAATTCTGCGGTGACATTCCGGTGATCATGGCCAATCTAAAGGGCGACATCCTTCGCGATCGCAGCGGCGCACTCTTGCCCTACGCTTTCGATTCGTCATTTCTGTAGAGTATCCGTAGCACATCTGGAGCGCACCGGCCATTCGTACCTGGTACCCGATAAGCTCGCAGCTATTCAGAACACCGGAGGGAAAATCCCGTGAAGCGCCCGATTCTCATTCTCGCCTTCTCAATACTAGCCGTGGCGGCACCATCGACGGCGCATCCCGCCGCAGACAACGTCGATCTGATCGTCTCCGGCGGCACGGTGGTGACCATGGATACCGATGGACGCGTGATTGAGGACGGCGCGGTGGCGGTAAAGGGCGACACCATCGTCGCCGCCGGTCCGCGCGCCGAAATCGAAGCGCGCTACCACGCCGCAAAGACAATCGACGCTGGCGGAACCATCGTGATGCCCGGGCTGATTGACGCACACGCGCACGCCGCCATGAGCCTGTTCCGCGGCCTCGCGGACGATCTCTCCCTCGACGACTGGCTGCACAAATATATTTTCCCAGCGGAAGCCAAAAACGTAACCGAAGACTTCGTCGTCTGGGGCACCCGCCTCAACATGCTGGAAATGCTGCAAGGCGGGATCACCACTTACGCCGATATGTACTACTTCGAAGACGCGGTAGCCCGCGTGACCAAGGAAGCCGGCATGCGCGGCATTCTCGGCGAAACCATCATCGATTTTCCCGCGCCTGACAACAAAACGCGCGAACAGGCCTTCCGTTACACCCAGGATTTCCTCGATCATTGGAAAAACGATCCGCTGATCGTCGCCGCCGTCGCTCCGCACTCCATCTACACTTGCTCGGAGAAAACCCTGCAGGACTCCGCTGCGCTGGCTCGCCGCAATGGCGCCCCGATTCTCATCCACATCGCCGAAGCGCCCTTTGAATTGGAACAGAGCCGCGCGCAGCACGGACTTACTCCAGTTGGCTATCTCGGAAGCATCGGGGTGCTTGGTCCGGACGTGCTGGGCGCGCACTGCATTTGGATAAACACGGCCGACATCGCGACGCTGGCGCATTATGGCGTGGGCTGCTCGCACAACCCTTCCAGCAATATGAAAACCGCCGCGGGAGTTTCTCCGGTAATGGATATGCTCGCCGCGGGTGTCCACGTGGGCTTGGCCACCGACGGAGCCGCCAGTAACAACAATCAGGACTTGTTCGAGGAAATGGATCTGGCACCGAAAATGCAAAAGCTGGCGCACATGGATCCCCGAATGCTGCCGGCCAAGCAGGTTGTGGAAATGGCTACCATCGAAGGGGCACGCGCGGTTCACCTGGATAAGAAAATCGGGTCGCTCGAAGCCGGCAAGCAAGCCGACCTGATCGTGGTGGAAACCGGGCACGCGCACTCCACGCCGATGTACAACGCCTACTCGGCGATCGTCTACGCGCTCAAAGCTTCGGATGTGCGGACCGTGCTGATTGCCGGGAAACCGGTGATGGAAGACCGCAAAATGCTGACCCTCGACCAACCCGCCATTCTCGCCAAGGCCCGCGAGTACGCCACCAAGGTGGCCGCGTCGGTCCGAACTGCCGCGAAGTGACCCAGGCCGGCAGGGCTCAATCCGTTAAGACGGGCGAGTGTTTCGTTGGCGCCACATCTTTAGCGCTGTATTGCGCAGAACTTCGGGGATGTTTTTGTTCGCGGTCAGCATCTTCAGGTCGGTGGCCGTCAGCCGTGGCAGCAAATGCATCGATACGCTCACCGGGCTCTTGGGATTGTTGACCAAAGCCTTCACGATGGTGTAGCTCTTCATAAACACCCGGCGCGCCGCGATCATTCGCAGCGCCTCACTGGAAAGCGTGGTCATCGCCGCATACGATTCCACGTCGCGATCCACCAGCCGCGGCGATTGCAGAACCGCACGCTGCACCATTTTGTTCGAATCGCGGATCAGCGCGTTGCGCTCTTCGCGCCCGCCTTTCAGCGCCAGTTGCACCCGCTGTACCACGTTCAGCCCGGAAATTCGTTGCAGCAGGGTGGTGCGCTTTTCCACGATTGGTTCCGCTTCCTCCACGCCCTGGGCGATTGCCGCGACGTCCACTTCGCCCTTCTCGGTCTCCAGCAACAAGTCCTTCTGCTCGGCGGTCGCCGCGGGGCACGCGGCCAGCGCCTTGGCCAGTTCCAGTGTGGTGAGTCGGGACAAATCATCGAGTACCGCCTGAATGCCCGATTGCGTGAAATATGGAGCCACGCGAATCAAAGCTTCCGTGGTGCACTGAGGGCTCTTCGCCAGAGCGTCGGCAATCGCCGGTTTGTTGCCGCGGTGCTCGGCACAATATTGCGCCAGCCGCGGATCGGCGTCCGACCGTGCAATTGCCGCGACAAAGCTTTCATCCGGCAGGTTCTGAATAGCGGCGGTGGCGCGTTCCGCGATCACCGGGTTCGGATCCATGGTCAGGATCGCCAAGAGCTCGGCGAAATCCTCTGGCGGCAGCGGCGTTTCGCCCGCACAAATGGCCAACTTGTGCGCGCGCGCCGCGGTGCCAACGCGAATTTCCTTGCGCAGTTCGGATTGAACGTGGCTCGTCAGTTCAGTAGCAAGTTCGGTGCTAATGGGGTCCTCCCTTGGATTTCTTCAGGCTGTCCTTAGTTAGCGTGACGTTCCAGCGCCCACCGGACGCATGCAGCGGCGGCTGCGTCTGGCCATTTAATTCCAGCCGAACCGCACTCGGATTACGTGTGCCTACGTCGAAATGATCGTGCGCGTTGAATGTTCGCGTCTCTCCGGGACTCAGGTGGCGTGACAACAGCACCCGCCCGTCGCCATTCACCATCACGCTCGTTTTCTTGGACACTTCCACTTTAAGTTCCAGGACGTCTTGCGCTGGAGCGGCAGGCGCCGCGCCTGGCGCCGCGGCCACCGACGGCGGAGGCATCGCGGGTGCCGTTACAGGAACCAAGGTGGGCGGTGGCGGTTTCACGTTAGGTTGCTTTGTCTCTGTGTCTACTGTTTTTGCGGGTGCAGCCGCCGGAGTTTGTACTGGTTCCGCAGCGGCGGAAGTGGAGGAATCCGGTACGTCCCTCGCCGGCGTCGCCAATGTCTCGATAGCCGCCGCGCTCTCCGCCCTGGATTTCCGCCAATTCGCCAGTCGCGGCCGCAACAGATGAATGCCCAGCGCGAGCGCCAAAATAACCGCCAAGCACACCCCCGCAAAAATAAAGACCGACGTTAGGTCTCGCGGTGGCGGCATGTCCTCCTTGGGTGGTGGCGCAGCGGCCTCGCGTGCCGGGCGTGACGCGGTCTCATACTCGGCGAGCATGTCGTCCTCGCCCAGCCTCAGGAATTTCGCAATCGCACGGATGAAGCCGCGATTGAACACCCCGCCCGGAAGTAGCTCCCATTGTTCGGCTTCCAGAGCGTCCAGATACCGGGGGGGAATGCGCGTGGCCACCGTAAGCTCTTCCAACGACACGCCGCGTAGCTCGCGTTCGCGCTTTAGATGGTCGCCAAAGGGGGTTTGCAGCATCCGAAGGGTCCTTCTTTAAAATATAGGCGGGCGTGGGGTGGGAGTCAAATGCGTGTGGGCAGGTGGTCGCTCAGGGGTAACCCCTGAGGGGTCAGTCCTATGCAAGTCCGTGTATTATTGGCGTTTCCGGCAAGTCCGCCATCGGAACGGTTGCGGGAACGGGAGGGGGTTCACTATAATTCAGGGGCTATCCCTGAGCCCCGGGTTTTGTGTGTAAACTCAGCTCTACGGTCCCCGAGGTCACATGCGCGACGCGGCTGAACCCAAAAATTTTGCCGGTATTGAACGCCGCCTTGGCCAACCGCTGGCAACCCGCGAATCCCACGAAGGCAGCGAACTCACCCTTTTTCACGAGTTGGGCAAGGCGCTCACCTCATCTCTGCAGCTCGATCAGGTCCTCCGCACCATCATGGAGAAAATCGAGGAGATGTTGCACCCGGACACCTGGTCGCTGCTATTGATGGACCCTACTCGCAAAGACCTGTACTTCGAAATCGCCACCGGCCGGGGCGCCGAAGCGCTCAAGGAAGTTCGCATACCCTTGGGCAAGGGAATTGCCGGCTGGGTAGCTCAAAGCGGCGAAGCAATCGTCGTCCCGGACACCTCCAAGGACTCCCGGTTTTTCCCCCAGATGGACGAAAAAACGAAAATGGAGACGCGCTCCATCGTCGCCGTTCCCGTTCGCGTTCGCGACCAGTGCCTTGGGGTGATCGAGTTGCTCAACTGCGTCGGCGCGGAAGGCTTCAGCGCGAGAGACTTGGCGCTGCTGGAGGCTTTGGCGGACTACGCGGCGATCGCCATCGAGAATGCGCGGCACGTTCACCGGATTCACGAGCTCACCATCACCGATGATTGCACCACGCTGTACAACGCGCGCCATCTCAATTACATGCTGGACACGGAAATCTATCGCTCCCAGCGCTACTCCTTTGAGTTTTCGCTGATCTTTATCGATCTGGACCACTTCAAGAACGTCAACGATACCCACGGCCACCTGGTTGGGTCGAAGCTCCTCGCCGAAATCGGTAACTTGATCAAGGACGGCCTGCGCCAAAGCGACATGGCGTTTCGCTACGGCGGCGACGAATTCGTTATCCTGCTTCCGCAAACCTCGCGCGACAACGCTTGCCTGGTTGCGCGCCGCCTGCATCGCCAAATCAAAGAAGCGGTCTGGCTGAAGGACGAAAAACTGAACATTCGCATCACCTCCAGCGTAGGCGTGGCCTCCTATCCCGCCGATTCCAAGATCAAAGCCGATCTGCTGCACCTCGCCGACGAGGCCATGTACAGCGTGAAGAATTCCACCCGCGACAGCGTCTCCGCCGCCCTAACGGGCGTAGTCCCGCAGAAGTAAGTCGTCGGTCCTTTCCGACTCAAGTTTGTCGATATCCCGCAGCGGTCATCGACAATTCCATTTGTGACAGGAGTGGTGACAAAATAAGTGACACAAATACAGTTCCCGGCCTGGATAAACCACCCGGTTACTGCAAGCCTGCGCCAACTTTACGAGTACTGCGCTATTTACATTTGGCGATACATCAGCTGTCATTCTGACCTGCCCGATCCATTAAATATCTGCTTCGGTCTCCGAATAAGGCGGTTGCCCGTTCGACGAAACCACGCGAGGCGTCTCCGACCTGATGACCGTTGGCAACAACCACCCTTACGCCGGCTGCATGGCAAGCGTTCCCACTGAATCGGGCGGCAGCTCGACGGCAACAGCGCGATCCCGGACCTGTACCTGTAGCATCTGGGCATGCGGCAGTTCGTTGCGCACCAGCAGCGCGATGGAGCCGTCGGGATTCAGGAATGCCAGCGCATCGTCGCAGGTACCCGTCGTCTCCACGCTCCGCGCTCCCACGTCAACAAAATGCGTCAAGTGCTTCAGCAAGTAGTAGTCGTGATTGTAGCGAAAGGTCTTCGCCGCAGTATCCACACTCACCAGCGAGTTCTGCGCCCATCCCCAAGTGCTTAGGCCGCCGTGGTCGGTCGAGATGTTCCAGTACATGTAAGCGCACGCGCCGCTGCGGAAGTAGTGTTTCATCAATTGCCAGCAGTATCCCGTGTAGCTCCAGCTGTTCGTGCCGTCACCGCACTCCTGCTCGGACTGATAGATCATCAACGCTGGAAACTCACGATGGATTGCCGGCAACGCATTCTTGCCCGCCCACTGCATTCCCACACCTTTGATGAAGCGCGCTACGTCCTGATCTGCCATTGCCGTCTCAAGCAGCTTCGGATTGCCGCGCTCGAGCGTGCCAAAGAACACGTCAACGCCGCGCTTCTGCATCTCCGGCCCCAAAGAATGGAGGAAGCGGGTCAAGCCTTCAGGTGTCCATGTGCAGCTCGGGAAGTCCTGTGCCGAATTGAACTCGTTCTGCGGCATTACCATGCCTATTCGAATCGCCTCGGCGCGATACGCGTCGATAAACCGGCCGAAATATCTCGAGTACGAATCGAAATAGCGCGGCTCCTGAATGAACATGTCCTCGCCCTCGTGGCCGATCTGCTCTGGGCGAATCCCGTTCTCCTTCATCCCCAGATCCGCCTTCGCCTCCGCATAGAAGTGATTCCGCTTCATCCAGCTCGGTGGGCTCCAGGGCGAAGCCCACAGCCGCAACTCCGGTTGGTGGCGCTGCGCGGCGTGAATGAACGGGATGAGAGTTTGCCTATCGTGCTCGATGCTGAAGTGCTTCAGCTCGAAGTCGCCGTCCGTTTCGTCGCAGCTGTAGGCCTCGGTCGCATAGTCGTTGGCGCCGATCGGCATGCGGCAATAGGTAAAGCGCGCTCCGGCTCTGGGGTCAAAGAGCTCATGCAGCACGCTCTCCCGGTCCTGCTCGCGGAGTGCCTGAAGCGAAGTCCAGCCACGCTCGTTGAAGCAGCCGCCGAAGCCCTCCATAGGCCGCGCTGTGGGGCCCGTCTGAGCTGCTTGCGCCGCATCGACATTCAGGTTTAGCAATTCCCAGCTGAACGTGGGCTTGAATACTTTGCCCTTCTGCCACGCGCTCGCCTCCGTCGTCGTCACAAATCTGAGCCGATCATCATCCAGCGGCTCTGCTGGAGGTATCTGCGCCGCTGCGTCTCTGCGGCACGTAAGCCCCGCAAGCGCCATGCCCGCGGCCCCACCCGCGCAACACTTCATCAACTGCCGCCGACTCCAAAGCCTCGTTTCCATAGGTACCTGCCCAAGCCCGCCGAGATTTTTGACCCAGCATATTACGGCACTCGCAGACAACCGGGGTACATCGTGGCGAGCGTGCTTCAGAACGCACGCCATTTATGCGCCTCGAGACGCCTCTACGGAGAGACTGGGGCTCGCGCTCCCCGCCCCGGAAATACACCGTCAACAAGCTGCCCATCGTTCACGACGGGTACGCCATTCACAAG
>Ga0182024_10006874_pt1 | contig 24788 bp, 9 predicted proteins | sample P32metaG_FD_120480 | JGI IMG/M metagenome (GOLD analysis project Ga0182024, IMG submission 120480) | Permafrost microbial communities from Stordalen Mire, Sweden - P3-2 metaG (Illumina Assembly) | ecosystem: Environmental > Terrestrial > Soil > Wetlands > Permafrost | place: Sweden: Stordalen...
CGACCCACCTTACCCATTGCGAAGGTTTTTTCCTTAACAGGGGGGCCGTAAATGCGTATTGATCTCAGACTGACCGAAGCCGACTGGCACCGGCTACGCGACCTGTTCAAAGTGTCCTTCCGCTCGGGCCGATGCCCGGAGACCGGGGCCATCGGCATCCTGGGCGAGTGTCGCGCTGGCAACAAGCATGAATTCCTGCTTGCGAAACTCTTCCTTCCTGAACCGGGCGACCTCAAGGTTGCCGCCCACGATCACCTTGTTTTCAGTTCCTCCTACATCCGGCGAGCCCACCTCGAAATGCGAGCGCAACGTCTCGCTGGGTTGGTTCTTTTTCACACCCATCCGTTGGCGGACAAGGAGGTGGCTTTCTCGCAGTACGATAATCGGGAGGAACCGCTACTGGTCGAGAACCTGCAAGAATTGGAGCCAGGCACTGGTATTGTGAGCGTGGTGTTCGGGAAAGCAAGTCAACGCGGACGCCTATGGTTGAATCCAACCCGGCAGGAAGGTTTGGGGCGACTGATCGTCGTTGGCGAGGCGCTTTCCAGTCGGCTCCTGGACGGGAGACCTGAACGGCCCGCTCCTCCACCGGCGGCGGTATTCGACCGTGGCCTGGCTTTGACCGGTGCCGGCGCGCTTGGCATTCTGGCCGACCTGACGGTGGCTGTTATCGGCGCCAGCGGCACCGGCTCCCTGATCTGCGAACTACTGGCGCGGGCGGGGTGCCGCCATATCCTGCTGATCGATGATGACGTGATCAAGATCATCAACCTGAACCGCATCCTGTACGCAACCCAAGTTGACGTGGACCAGAAAACCCCGAAGGTCGAGGTGATCCGCCGGGGCATCGAAAGTCTGGGCCTTGGTTGCCGCATCGAAGCGGTTATCGGCAACATCCTGGAACGCAATACCCTTGCACGTTTACGCGAAGCCGACATCCAGATCGGCTGCATGGACAAGGCCTTCCCCCGTCATGCGCTTTGCGAGTTTGCTTATCGGTATCACCGACCCTACATCGACGTGGGTTCCGAGATTGGTGGCGACGAACAGGGGATCGTTTCGATTGACGCCCGCACGAGCTACATCGCACCCGGTCGGCACTGCCTGCAATGCGCTGGTGTGGTCACACCACGACAGCTTCATTTTGAGTCACTTTCGACGGGGGAAAGGGAACGGGTTCGCAAACTTGGCTATTCCGACGATCTCGTCATCGACCAGCCGGCGGTCATGGACCTCAACATGCGTCCGGCAAGTTTTGGGATGATGGTCCTGCGGCACCTGCTACAACCTTTTCTGCTGACCCCGCTGCCGGTCATGATGCTGGAGAACATGGTCACCTACTCCCTCAAGGCGATACGGGAGGCGCGTGCGCTGGACGCTAAGTGTCCAGTCTGCCAGGCAAACCGCAGGGCCGGGTATGGGGATTGCGCGCCGCAGCTCGGGCTGGAAAAGGATGCACTTCTCGCCATCATGGGCGACCGTCTTGAGTGAACGAACATTGGCTTGTCCTTTCCCCGCGACCAGAGAAAGGCTAGCCTGGAGTCCAGGGGACGGCAATGAGTGCCCCTGGTCGTTGGCATGGAAGCGGCGAAATCTTGCAGGGATGCGAGCCGGCGCCATGCACGATGACGCTGGTAGCGTGGGCGGTCATGGCTCTCGTAAACGCCGGTTCAATGAAATGGTAAGCGGAAGCCGCCGGGCGTTTGATGCACAATCCAGCCTCTGCCCCTCCCACCCTCTTTTCCTTTATCTACATTAGTTCACAGCATCACTGCTGGCCTAATGCGAGAGCAGAAGCATGACCACCCCTTACCACGCCAAGTACCTGGCTCACGAACTGACTAAACGTGTCTCCGCTGACAACGCGGAGAAGCTTTCGCAGTCGCTGTTCAACGCGACGGTTGACCTCAATCCCCACCAGGTCGAGGCGGCCCTATTCGCATTCCGTTCTCCCCTGTCGCGTGGGGCTATCCTCGCCGATGAGGTGGGCTTGGGAAAAACCATCGAGGCGGGGCTCATCGTCAGCCAGCTGTGGGCCGAAAAGAAACGCCGCATCCTGTGCATCGTGCCGGCGGCGCTGCGCAAGCAGTGGAACCGGGAGCTTTCCGAAAAGTTTTTCATCGACTCCTTCATCCTCGAAGGCAAGAGCTTCAAGGAAGCCCAAAAACAAGGCGTCGGCAATCCGTTTATCCAGACGGATCGCGTCGTTATCTGCTCGCTCCAGTTCGCCAGGGCGAAAATGACCGAGACACAGACGGTGCCGTGGGACCTGGTCGTCATCGACGAAGCCCACCGGTTGCGCAACGTCTACAAGAAGGGCAACAAGATCGCCCGCGCCATTCGTGATGCCATCGGCAACAGGCCCAAGATCCTCTTGACTGCTACTCCGCTGCAAAACTCCCTTATGGAGTTGTTCGGCCTGGTGACATTTATCGACCCGCACATTTTCGGCAGCGAGGCGACCTTCAGGTCTTTCTTCGGGACATCCACCGGCCTGATAACCGAGGGCCAATTCCGCAGCCTGCGGTCCCGTATCCAGCCGGTCTGCCAACGGACGCTTCGCCGGCAAGTGACCGAGTACATTCGCTACAGCAACCGAATTTCGATCACCCAGGACTTTACCCCAACGGAGTCCGAAGTTCGGCTATACAACAGCGTGACGGCCTACCTGCAAAAGCCGGAGCTATTTGCCCTGCCGTCCGGCCAGCGAAAGCTTATCACGCTCATCCTGCGAAAAATCCTGGCGTCATCGTCGTTCGCCATCGCTGCCACGCTCGGCACGATGATGGCTCGCCTCGAAAAACTCAAAAAGCAGGGCCAGCCTGAAGGCGACGAGCCGATTGCGGAGGTCGTCGGCGACGACGTGGAGCACGCGGACGAAATCGCCGACGAATGGTCCGAGGAAGACAACCTGGCTGAGGGTGAAGTTCCGGACACGGACGTGGAGACCGAAAAGATCAGGGAGGTCCTTGGGATCAAGTCCGAAATCAGCGAGCTGAAGGTCTTCAAGGAACTGGCCGAGTCCATCAGCGACAACGCTAAGGGCGAAGCCCTGCTCATCGCCCTCAAGGCCGGTATGCGGAAGGCGGCGGAGTTGGGGGCGCCGAAGAAGGCGCTCATCTTCACGGAATCCCGCCGCACTCAGTCCTACTTGCGGGGCCTGCTCGAAGCCAACGGCTACAAGGACAAGATCGTTCTTTTCAACGGCACCAACACCGACCCAGAATCGAAGATCCTCTACAAGGATTGGCTCAAACGCCACGCTGGCCAGGATTGTGTGTCCGGCTCCCCCACGGCCGATATGCGTTCGGCCCTGATCGAGCAATTCCAGGGCGCGGCCGAGATCATGATTGCGACGGAGTCAGCCGGCGAAGGCGTCAATCTCCAGTTCTGCAATCTCGTCGTCAATTACGACCTGCCCTGGAATCCCCAGCGGATCGAACAACGCATCGGCCGTTGCCATCGCTACGGCCAGAAGCACGATGTCGTGGTCATCAATTTCATCAACCGTTCCAACGAGGCGGATCGCCGGGTCTTTGAGCTGCTCGACCAGAAGTTCAAGCTGTTCGACGGTGTGTTCGGGGCATCCGATGAGGTTCTTGGCGTGCTGGAGTCCGGCGTGGACTTCGAGAAACGCATCAACGAGATCATTCAAAATTGCCGCACGTCCGAACAAATCAACGCGGCCTTCGACCAGCTGCAAAGCGAGCTGGAAGAGAAGATCGCGGCATCCATCAAGGACGCCCGCACGAAGCTCCTGGAGAACTTCGACGAGGAGGTTCAGCAGAAACTTCGTCTTCGCCGGGCCGAGACCAAGACTTCCATGAGCCGCTACGGCGAATGGCTCTGGCGGCTGACCTGCCAGGAGCTGGCGGAGTGTGCCGCCTTCGACCCGCCAACGCACTGTTTCAATCTTCAGCGAGTTCCCGATGGATTGCAGCTGCCCGCGCTCCCGCTGGGAAAGTACCGGCTCGTCATGGCCGCAGAACGAAAGGACTCGGCACAGCCAGCCGATGATGAACACCAATACCGGGCGGGCCATCCACTCGCGGCGGCCGTGGTTAGCCGGGCCAAGGGGCGCACTTTGCCGATTTCTGAAGTCACCTTCGACTACAGCCAGTTCGAGGGAAAAATCGGGTTGATCGAAGACCTCATCGGCAAGACCGGCTGGTTACGGCTCGTCAAATTGTCCGTAAAGGCGCTGGAAACGGAGGACCATCTCCTTTTCTCCGGCGTGACTTCGGACGGCACGCCCGTTGACCCTGACACCTGTGCCAAGCTACTTGCCGTTCCGGGCACGGTCGGCCAGGCATGTTCGCTCACCGAGGCCATCCGTTCATCGCTCGACCATCAGCTGACCACGGAACGACAAAGTTTCCTGGCCAAGGCCCTGTCTCGCAACCAGCGTTATTTCGATGCTGAAATGACCAAGCTCGACAATTGGGCTGAGGATCTCAAGGAAAACCTCGAATTCGAGATCAAGGACGTCAGCCGGCAAATTACGGAAGCGAAGCGGGAATTGCTCATGACGGTCGATTTGCCGTCGAAGCTCCAGGCTCACAAAAAGGTGAAAGACCTGGAAAAACTGCGGCAGGACAAACGCAAGACCCTCTTCGACGCCCAGGACAAGATCGACGCCGACAAAGATCGCCTCATCGGCGAGATCGAGGCGCAGCTGATGCAGCAGACCAGCGAAGAAGAAGTTTTTACGATCCGCTGGGCAGTCGCTTGACGACATTCGTCAGCACAACACGCCCGATTGCTTGCCGGTCTTCACCATCGGCAAACTGGACAACTTTCGCGGGCTTACGCGGAGCGGGTGCTGAAACGGCTGTATGAATATCTGCTCGACATCGACAGCGTGCGTTGGACTGGCCGACTGTCCCTCCCGTCGCGCTAACCCTTTTCAGGGCGTGAGGCGGTCTTTCCGATAGCCTGTACGCCGGTACAATATGGGGTTGCCGGTATTCTTGGCCCCGATGTACGAGTGCCAGGCTTTGGCGCCGCGTCGGCAGACATAGTGCCGACGATTATGCCTGCGAGCAAAGGGGAATTGACAATGACAAGAGTCGTCGAACTTGAGATTGCAAATTTCGTTTGTCGCTTCGGGACCAAATTGGTGCTAAACGACCTCCTGGATGAGGTGGTGTTGCCTGCATTCTTCAATCCGCAGCCTCGCCAATATGGAGAGGCACAGTTCTTTTTTACGGAGCAACGATTCGAATACCTGCGAAAGAACGATGTTACCTCCCTTGCCCTTCGGTGCAGATTCATCTACAGCACCATTTTGAGGCGGCACCAGGTCTATTCGCCAGGACAAGGGCTGCGCGCCGACGAAAAGTCGATAGACTCTGCCCCTAGTGCCCTTGCGATACTGCTACTAAAGTCGCATCGACTTCTGTATGTGCGTGAGGTCCCGCATGCGCCGAGTCCAAAACAGTTCGGCACCACTTTTGCGCACTTTCTCCGCCTCGCGATGATCGCTCACCATAATTCCCGCTTTGAACAGAGCCTCCGCTCCGGCACAAAGTTGTCAAAGAGGGCAATACGCGAGCAGTTTCCGTTTGCGAAAGTCGACGTTGTACCGGTCGTTTCCAGCGAGTCCCTAAAGCATTTCGTTCGGCGATTCGACTCGTTGAAGTCTCTGAGAATCGAACTTGCACCGACGAATAGCGAACTCGACAACAATGAGTTCTTTCAACAACTTCGACTTTCGAAACAGAAGGTCGCAAGTCAAAAGACGGTCGTTCAGCACCAGAGCGCGAAGGGGCTAGATAAGGATAATTGTGTCGCGCATATAGAAGCTGCTAAGCAAGGAAACGCCCTCATTCAAATGAAGGGAGTGGACAGTAACGGTGACGAACTGAAAGGAAACAATGACAATTTTTCCGTCCGTGCTTCTCTGGAAGAAGTAAGTGAACAGATTGATACTCGGGCCAAGGATGTATTTGAGAAGTACGAGGAATTAGTCGAGAAAGAGGTGATAACCCTTGGCATGCCAACAAAGGATGACTCAGAAAAGCTGAAGGAAAGCTTCAAGCGATTTCATCGTGGAGAATCCAAATAATGTCTGGTTCTTCAAGTACCCAGCCGGGACTTCCAGATGATTTGCTCAAAGAAAAGCGACTTTGGGCCGTCTATCGAGCATCGCTGCGCATTCCACGCTCGAAGGTCAACATCTCCGTAGCTCTGCTCTTCTGTATCATGACCGTGGTATTGACCATCGGTGGGTCGAAGGCATCCGAGATTGCCAACCAGCTCCACTCAATGGCGACGATCGCGTTTGGTGCAACAGTGAGTCTCTTGGGATTCCTTATTGCTGGGTTCTCGTTTTTTGCCACAGTCTCCGACAAGAAAATGTTTTGCCGCATGGCCGAGTTTCTGCATAAAGAGAGTGGCCTTTCTTATTTGAAATACAACCTGTTTATCTTCATGAGAGTGTTTGCTGAATATCTGATTGTTTGCATCGGCTCGCTTGGAATGATTCTAGTCCTGCAACCGAATTCGGCTGCTCGAGAAACGGTGCAGTCGTGGATGTCCGACCGGAGTTGGCCGCCGTGGTTGCAACCTCCTTGGGCATTTGATGTCGCAATGTTGTCTTTAATGCTTGGTGTTCTTGTCGGCCTATTCGTCTACATTCTAATGGAATTGGGGTCCTTTATCTTCAATGTTTATCATGTCGTCATGACGAGCATCAAATGGGAAATAGTGAAAGAGCTGGCAGAGAAAGAGATAGAGCTGGCAGAGAAACAATCGCAATCGACAGGGCCGTAGGTCGAGTGCAGCGGAAACGCAAGTTGCAAGCGACGCAAGGGGCCAGCACTAATGTCGAGCCTGCGATACTTGGATTATCACTAAACCGAATACGGTGTGATCCCCATGCCCGAGCAGAAACTCGAACTCACCTGGATCGGTAGGGAAAACCGGCTTCGCCTCGAAGCCGCGGATTCTGTTGGAAGTGCCGCCGGGTCGCGCGATTGGAATTTGCTGAACATGATTTGATTCGGAGGTTAACGTGGACACACGCTATTCGCATGAAGAAGTTGCTTGTATTCGGGCCATGGCCAGGCTCAACGAAAGAGGAGTCTTTCGGGTCAAGGGCCTATCGCCGATCTGTGAGATCACAGGGCTTCCTCCCGCCAGGGTTGAAACGGTCCTTGGCTCTCTTGTTCGACAAAGCGTCATTACCGACTATTGGGTAAAAGGCACGGAACAATTCGTCGAGTGGGACGTCTCCCGAGAAGCTGTTTGCATTGCTCAACGCATCGATATTGCGAGCAAGGAAAGGGCCGCCCCGGATATAGTTGAACGCGCGAAGAGAATCGTTCGAGGGAACCGCGTCACGGGTTGGATCATTGTTGGCTTTCTGGCCCTGTCTGTGTTTGTCACGGTTTTGAACCAAGTTCTCGGCATCCTCAAAACCCTGAAGGTTATCGAGTAGTGATGTACCGCGCGGCGTCCGGGACGAACCGATGTTCTCGACTTTTCCTTTGTTAGATACCGACTCTGGAAGCCACCATGGCCAAGCAAAAACTCGAACTCACCTGGATCGGCAAGGAAAACCGGCCCCGCCTGGAGCCGCGGATTCTGCTTGAAGACACCGGAAAGTCCTACCATGCCGCGCAGCGAGTCGCTGGAAGCGACATCTTTGGCAACCGGCTCATTTTCGGCGACAACTTGCTGGCTCTGAAGGCGTTAGAGCAGGAATTCACCGGCAAGATTAAGTGCGTCTTCATAGATCCCCCTTACAATACGGGGACTGCGTTTGCGCAGTACGATGATGGTATTGAACACTCACTGTGGCTGTCCTTGATGCGTGATCGACTGGAGTTGTTAAGAAGGCTTCTTTCGGTGGATGGATCGATTTGGACGACTCTCGACGACAACGAAGCACACTACTTCAAGATTTTGTGCGATGAACTATTCGGGCGTGAGTGCTTCATCGCTGACATTTGCTGGAAAAAGCGGGATGGCGCACCCAACGACCGCAAGATCGGTGCGACTTACGACCATATTCTCGTGTACGGCCGCGAAAAAACCGGCGTGTCAAAGAAGACTGATGCGGAGGAGTCCTTCAATCTCATGCAACGAACCGAGAAAGCTGATTCTCAATATCAGCTGTTCGAAGAGCCTTTCGGCGTTGACCCACGCGGCCCGTTCAGAAAGGTTGATAGCACAGGAAATGCCAAGGGGGGACGCTATGTGGAGAGCCTATTTTACGCCGTTCGAAACCCATTCACTGACGATGAGGTGTGGCCTAGGAAAGGTCGGTGCTGGGTTTACAATCGCGAAGAGATGGAACGCATGATTGTTGATCGCCGTTTCTTTTGGGGGAAAGACGGTAAGGCCACCACGCCGATGCGAAAACTGTTCAAATCGGAAGCAAAGCCTGGAATGACGGCTCCGACGATCTGGGATGACGTGGGGCTTAATCAGCACGCTGCGCGTGAATTGGAGTTGATTTTTGGCGAGAAGGCGTCGTTCGAAACCCCCAAGCCCGAAGGCTTGATGAATCGCATCATTCAGATTGCCACGAATCCTGGCGACTGGGTTCTCGACTCCTTCGCCGGCTCCGGCACCACCGGTGCCGTCGCCCACAAGATGGGCCGCCGCTGGATTATGGTCGAACTCGGCGAACACTGCCACACGCACATCATCCCGCGCATGAAAAAGGTGATCGACGGTCAAGACCCCGGCGGCATTACCGAGGCGGTCAGCTGGAAAGGAGGTGGTGGATTCCGGTATTTTCGGCTCGCCCCGTCTCTCCTCCAGAAGGACCAATTCGGCAATTGGATCATCACGAAGAACTATAACGCCGCCATGCTCGCCGAGGCCCTTTGCAAGCTGGAAGGCTTCCGCTATGCCCCCAGCGAAACCGTCTACTGGCAACATGGCCAATCGACCGAAACCGATTTCATCTTCGTCACCACGCAAACGCTGACCCGGCAGCAGCTCGCCACCCTGAGCGATGAAGTCGGGCCCAAGCGGTCCCTGCTCATAATGTGCGTCGCCTTCCGCTGCAAGACTCTGGCCGATTTTCCGAACCTTACCGTTAAGAAAATTCCCAAGACCGTGCTCGGCAAGTGCGAATGGGGAAAGGACGACTACAGCTTGGAGATCAAGAATCTTCCCACGCTGGAACCAACTCCGGAAAATAACGGGGAAGCCCCGGCGAAGAACACGAGAGCGGCTCGCAAGGCCCGGCACCGCCAGCAAGAGCCCAGCTTGTTCGATTAGGAGCCATGATGAAACCTTCAGTAAACGCCATTGCCAATCGCTTGAGCCTGCGCCCGCCGCAGCGCGATTCGCTCGAAATCCTCGCTCGCGTCTGCGAGATCTGCCCCGTCAAGAAAGGGACCGATCCCGCGAAAAGCCTGGAGATTATCCGCTCCGAATTCGGCACGGTGACCGACTTCGAACGCGATTTCCCGTCGCTCTGTTTCGCCCTGGCCACCGGCGTCGGCAAGACTCGGCTCATGGGTGCCTTCATCGCCTACCTCGCCAAGGCCGAGGGAATCCAGCATTTCTTCGTCCTCGCCCCCAACCTCACGATCTACAGCAAGCTCATTGCCGACTTCACGCCGAACACTCCCAAGTACGTTTTTCAGGGCCTGTCGGACTTCGCCATCAACCCGCCGTTGCTCATCACCGGCGACAACTACGAGGCCGGGCACGGCATTCGCGGCGGCAGGCTGTTTCAGGACGACTCCGTCCACATCAACATCTTCAACATCTCGAAGATCAACACCGAAGTGCGCGGCGACAAGGCCCCGCGCATCAAACGCCTCTCCGAGTATATAGGCGAAAGCTACTTCGAATACCTGGCCAAGCTCGAAGACCTGGTGCTGCTCATGGACGAATCGCACCGCTACCGCGCCTCGGCCGGCATCCGGGCCATCAACGAACTCAAGCCGATTCTGGGCTTGGAGCTGACGGCCACACCGCACGTTGAGAAGGGAAGCAAGAAGGCCGAGCCGTTCCGCAACGTCATTTACAGCTACCCGCTCTCCGTCGCCCTCAAGGACGGCTTCGTCAAGGAGCCGGCCGTGGCCACCCGCGAGAATTTCGACAAGAAGAACTACACCAAGGAGGGGCTCGAAGAACTCAAGCTCACCGACGGCATCCTCATTCACGAGGAAACCAAGGTCCAGCTCGAACTCTACTCCCGCGAAAACAATATCCACCGGGTGAAGCCGTTCATGCTGGTCGTCGCCGAAGACACGACCCACGCCAGCGAGCTGAAGGCGTTCATCGAAAGCGATAAGTTCTTCCAGGGCCAGTACAAGGGCAAGGTCATCGAGGTCCATTCCCAGCAACGCGGTGAGGAGAAGGATGAAAACGTCCAGCTTCTTCTCAGCGTGGAAGACCCCGCCAATCCCGCCGAGATCGTCATCCACGTCAACATGCTCAAGGAAGGCTGGGACGTGACGAACCTGTACACCATCGTCCCGCTCCGTGCCGCAAATTCTCGGACTCTGGTCGAGCAATCTGTGGGACGGGGCTTGCGGCTGCCCTACGGCAAGCGGACCGGCGTCGCCGCCGTGGACCGGCTCACCATCGTTTCGCACGACCGTTTCCAGGAGATAATCGACGAAGCGAACAAGCCCGACTCCCTGATCCGCACTGGCGTCGTCATCGGCAAGGACATTCCGGACAAGCCCTCCAAGGTCATTGTCGTGGCCCCGAAGATCGTCTCGCAACTCTCCCCGACGCCAGGCCAACCGCCGCAAAAGATGCTTTTCGATGAACCTCACGACCAGAAGATCGCCATGGCCACCTGGGAGACGATCAAGGAATTCGAGCAGTTGCCTCGATCCGCCGATTTGAAGAAACCCGAGGTCATGAAGCAGCTAATCGCCCGCGTGACGGAGCGTCTTAAGCCCGCCGAGCCCCAGCTTTTCGAGGAAACCGAGCCTGACAAGATCGCCGAAGTCATCAGCAAGACAGTCGATTACCGCAATGAGATGTCCATCGACATCCCACGCATCGTCGTGATGCCCAAAGGCGAGATCGAGGCCGGCTTCCGCGAGTTCGACCTGGACGTGGCTGGGGTGCATTTGCAACCAGTTTCCCAAGAAATCCTCATCGCCCACCTGCACGACCAATCCCGCCACAAGCTACGCAGCGGCGACGCCGTGATCGCGGAAAACCGCCCCGAAGATTACCTGGTTCGCGGCCTCATCGATTTCGACGACATCCATTACGACGCCCACGCCACCCTGCTCTACAAGCTTGCCGGCCAGATGGTCGCCCATTTGCGGACCTATCTCACGAACGAGGATGATGTCCTCAACGTCCTCCAGGCCCACCAGCAAGCCCTGGCGAATATCATTCACGCCCAAATGGAGGCCCACTACGAGGAGAAAGCGACCGAGTACGACGTCAAGGTCAGTCGCGGCTTCCAGACGCTCCGCGATTACAATTACTCGATGCTCTCGAACGAGGAGGCCCGCAACTTCCGCCAGCCCGTCGAGGAAAGACGGCTCATTCGCGGAATGCTCTTCACCGGATTCCAGAAGTGCCTGTACCGTGACGTGAAATTCCATTCCGACACCGAGCGCCGCTTTACCGTGATCCTGGAAAACGACCCCACGGTTGTTAAATGGTTCAAGCCGCCGAAGGGCCTGTTTTGCATCTTCTACGCCGGCGACGACGAATACGTACCGGACTTCGCGGTTGAGACGAAGACGGCGTGCTACCTGTGCGAACCGAAGGCATCCACGGAAATGGACGACGAAACCGTGCAGAAGAAGGCGAAGGCCGCCGTCGCCTGGTGCAAGCACGCGACAGAACACGGCGGGAAGCCGTGGAAGTACCTGTTGATCCCGCACGACAAGGTGGATGACACGAAGACACTGGCGGGCCTGATTGCCGCATGGGACTGCTCAATTCCCTAGAGTTTGCATTTGCGAGGCCTGGCCGACCTGATAGTGGACGGGGCTCGGCCCCGTGCGGAGCTGGCTCGGGCTTCAGGGCCAATCTCCGGTCGTGCCGGCATGGTCGGAAGGGGTTCCAGGAGGCGTGAGGTCTTCGTTGAATCAGCTGGCCTGTGATATGTGACTCATTTGGGTCTGGCCGCTTGATGCACCGGGAGTATTCTACACCTGATGGTGGGGCCACGGGTATTCGCCCATATTGTCCGTTCTACAAACACGTAGGCACGCAAGCAGTTGTGCGGTGCTGTGACGTTCTCCACCAAGAAACAGTGTTGAGGTTGGTCTCTATGGCAATCATACCCGGAATAGGCAGTCACGGTGGCCAACAATACGACATCGTCCGTGCTATTCAGACTTTCCTGGGCCAGATGGCGGAAGGTGGAATCGGTGTTGCGGCGGCAGTAATCAAGGAACTCTTGCAAAATGCCGACGACGCCGGGGCAACTGAAGTCTCGGTTATTCTCGATGAAAGGCCGCCGCCACCGGATTTCCCCTCAGATTATCGGCCGTTGTTGGTGCCTGCGATCTTGGTTCGCAATAACCGCCCCTTCAAACTCAAAAAAGAGGTCGCTGAAGGCGATACAGACGACTTCACTGCAATTTGTGATGTCGCGAGTGGGCATAAGCGCGCACAGGCGACCGCGGCCGGCCGGTTTGGAATCGGATTCAACAGTGTGTACTTCTTGACCGATACTCCCGTCCTGTTCTCGCGCCGGGAAGTGCATGTCTTCGATTTGCTGCACTTGGTTTTCAAGAGTAATGGTTGGAGGTTTTCGCTGGATGAATTTCCCGAGGCAGCAGGGTCTTTGGTGGGACCCGTAAAGAACGTTGTGAATTGGCTATTTCCAAAGGCGGCGCTTGGCACGCACTCGTTTGAATCGGTAGCCCATTCCGGTGACTTCAAAGAGGCAGTTGTGCGCCTCCCGCTTCGAGACACCACGGATGGAGACCAATCACTTCATCCAGATCGGTTTCGCGACGAATCTGAACGTGACCGCGTTCTCCATGAGATGGCTGACCAAGCCGCGAAAGCGATTCTCTTTTTGAAGAATGTTCGATCCATCACTTTTGGCAAACTGAGGAAAGATGGAGTCGAGCCACTGCACGATGTGTCCGCGTCCGAGCTACCTGCGACATTCGTCACGTTTCTTTCAAGCGTAGCGGCGCAGGCTGAGGCTGGAACAGCAACCAAGCTCGAATGCCATTTCGACCGTACGGTGACATGGCGAGATGCTCGGAAGAAGAATGAGCTGGTCGAGTGGAACTTCTGGGTTCGGCACGTGGCGGACTTTTCAGACGACGGGTTGCGCAAGTTACGCGAACGCCTCACAAACAATGGCGAACGGGCGATTCCTTGGGGAGCAATCGCGATCCCAAAAGATGAGTCCAGCGTGAAGTTCGACGGTGAGATTCCCGCTTGGCGAGTGTTTCTTCCGCTTCGAGAATCGGGACCGTCGGCCTGTGCCTTTTGTGGGGCATTTTTCGTTGGGCCGTCGCGTCAACACATCGAGTTTCGGATTGTGGGCTCCGACGAGGCGCTCCGGAAAACGGATTGGAATAAGAAACTTGTCGAAAAAGTGTTAGTTCCGTTGCTGGTCGATGCAAGCTCGGATTTGCCGGAAAGAATTCCAAACCTCATTTCTGCTCAGCCGAAGCTGTACCTCTCGCTTTTCCCGAGTGCGACCGACACGATTAGATCCGATTCCTCCTTGGCAGAGCATTTCCGGAAGCAGTTTGCCGACCAGCCGTGGACATTGCAGCTGTTCGACATATGGGAGGATCGCCAAAACCCTATCGAATGGCTGGTTGGCGATGAGGATGCGTCGCCGAGCATTGAGATGATTCCGGAATGGTTGCTGAAGTATCGGGATCGGTTCGCGACGCTTAGCAACAGCCAACGCCGTTTCGTAAAGTGGCCTGTCGGCGAAGCGTTGCGCGAACGGGTTTCGAGAAATGCACAAAGCAAGATTCGTCGAGAAGCCAGTAGTGACGTGGCACGGGCTATCCTTAGTTGTGAAATGCCCCCGGAAGTGGACGACCTGAAAGCCCTTCTAGATCGACTCGCGCAGCCCGCTGGGCTGAATTCTGACGTGCTCGATGGGTTGTGGACATTTGCACGTGCCGCAGATGGCAAGGCGCAGCGATATTCCAAAGCGTATATGTACGTCTTCGGTTCCGCCGAGCAAGACGCGGCTATTCATGCGAGTCTTCGCCAGCTTGGCCTCACTTTTGAGCACACGGAATGGGTGAAGCATGATGCCGGTTTACCAATGCTCTCCGTTGAGCGTCGTCACCAGATTCAGAACCTCGTTTGCGGTGATGCCGGCGGTGCTTTGCATCTTTTGAGCCGCGTAAAGAACTCCCGACATGATCTTGTTTCCCAGTCGCGACTGATCACACCAATTGTTGATTTTTTGCTCACAGTGCCGGCGAGTCGCCTTGCAACAACCGAACTCAAACTAAGTTTTCTGGTTCGCACGGCGACCAATCAGAACAACCGGCGAAAGTATGGGATTATCCTGCTGAAGCCCGATACGCCGTCAGAGGATGAGAGCGCGCTTTGGGAAGGTCTATTCCGTCACACATTGGCTGCCGTCGATTCTCAGTGCACTCTCGATCTGCGCCGACTGTTGAATCACCACGCCGCCGTCATCCCAAATCTCTCCGATAATGAGTGCGTTCTGAGGGCCGCGACGATTGGCAATGCTCTGGAGATTCTTGACATCGCCAGAATGCGCTCAGCAGGCTTCGTTGACATTCTTCGTGCCGAACTCAACAAGTCGACTCAGCCGCACGCAAGAGACACAAAGCGGGCGGTGGCAGCGGTGATTCACCAAGCAGTCCTGAATTGGGGCCATATGTCGCAGGCTCAACAGGACACGGTTCTGGCGCTTCCAATCCATCGGACATCCGCTGGCGAGTATGTTTCTCTGATTGGACACGAGATCGGTGATCGGGGCACGCTCTCACAAAGATGCCGAATTCAATCCAACGACAACATCAGTGACGCCCCGGTTGAACTGTCCAATTGCTGCTTGCTGGACAGCGCGGAACCATCAGCCAAGCAGCTCTACCGGGAGTTTCTGCGACTTTACGAACATGGTCGCATTGCGGTGCTAATGGATGTTCTGAGACAGATTGGGTCGGCAGGCGAGAAGAACGTGCCAATGATGGATTACCTCGCCCGATATCTGTACCAGGCACTGGAGCGACCTTCGGAGCTAACGGACGAGGCAGAGCGAAAGGACGCTGCGGATCTCCAGAACCTAGCCCAAACTGCCAAGTCGGTGCATTGCATCGACGGTGTATGGCGGACGGCACCCGTGTGCCGCAATGGTTGGGCGGTTGTGCAACACCTTGAGTCGCAGGGATGGAAGCACGGTGACATCAAAGAGCTACTACTGAATCTATTCCCCGACGTATTCGTTGCTGCCGTGGATGAGCGATCTCGAAAGCTTCTTGAGCGCGTTCATCCGGGGTTAGAACGCCTTGAACCGCGCGAAATCGCGAACCTCGCGGTGACAAGCACATCTGAACGTGTTGATCTTTTGTTTCGGCTCAAGCTTATTTTCGACAACCGAAACGACTTGCGTGACGAGCCGAAACCGTCAGTGTGCATTTCCAAATGCAGAGTGCCCACAATCTCTGGAACGGAGGAAATTCTTTCCCGCGTTTTGATTCGCACGGTTAGGAAGAACGATCTGTCTCCCGGCCTTCTGAAAACACTCGCGCCAGAAACCGTAGACCTTACAGCACTCGCGTCTCAGATTGGCCAACGATTCAGCCTCGTGACTGAGGCGAAGGACAAGATTCGCAGGCAGCTACCAGATCTGCTTGCCGTCTTTGGAGTCGCGGAGCTAGACGAAGAGGGAATTCGACAGAGGATTGCCAATAACTTCGCGACGCTCTGGCCAAGCCTCGGTGACGACCAGCGCCTTGAACTTCTGGAATGCGTCAAGACCCACGAACTGATCGAGGACTTGAAGAAGGTGGCAAGGACGCTGCGGACTGTTCCCGTTTGCGGCAATCAGAAGAATGCAAACAAGTGGACAGCGCCGGACGCTGTAATCAGCCCTTCCTGGATGAAAACAAAGCCTCCATGTCTGTCCCCCGCTATCTGTGCTTCAATCACTACAATTAGCAACTCTGTCCGTGAGGTGTGGGATTCATGGTGCGGGATCAACCGCTTCGAGTCGGTTGCGGCCCTTGTCGTTGAGGCGGCAGCGAAAACCGCAGTAGCTGGAAGGTCCCATGCCGCGAGCCAACTCTATCAATGGCTTGACCAAGTTCAAGGATCAAAGCTCGTCGAACCCGAGGAGTTCATCGAAGTCTTGCGAGGTCTTCCGTGGGTGCTGGCCAGTCAGAGTGGCAACACAGGATTTCAACGTCCTGCTGCGATCTTGATTCACGCCGGCGAGACGGTTCTGTCACGAGAGTTCTGGGTCAGATTACCAGATCCGCCGCTCCCAAACTGTTGCAGCACTCTCCAATCGCAGCAGCAACTCGGTTTCCTTAGCGACTTACCTGCCTCTGCTGACACGATACAGAAAATTGCAAAGTGCTTGGAGCACTGTGCAAATGCCGATCGGGAGGCGACCATTGCCGTTTATCGCGCTGTTAGCAACCTCTTCGAACATTCTGACGAGCTAAAGACTTGTTGGCGAACGGTCGCACGCGAACGCCCGGTCTTCCGATTGTTTCGGGATGGCAATGATCGCGTTGTGCCTGCATCCGCTGTCTTTGTCGGCAACGATGACTACCGTGAGGACTTCGGCGAACTGCTGTTCTGTCTCCGCGCGGTCAAACCGCAGCCAGAAGCGGTCGTCATCTCTTTGTTTAAGCAGTTATTCATCGCTGAACGCCCCGAACCCGACCAGTTGTTGACGGCCCTGTCCAAACTCGAAGGCCATGTCGAATCCAATCGCTCGACATACCACAATCTGATCGACGCCTTGCGGGGATATCGAGACGAAACAACCCGCCTTCAAACGGAGATGACCCGAAAGATTCGAATTGCGACCTGTGCGGGACACTTCAGGCCAGTTGCGGAATGCTATTGGAGCGAGGTTCTCTGTGACCCGAAGAAGCTCGACCAGAAAAGTCGGCAGAGAATGATTGACGCTACGGACACAAAAACACGGCAGTTGGTCGAATATCTTTTCGAGTTTGCCGCGGCCGCCATCCAGCCATTGACCTCGGTTGCCACGACAGTGCTGTCGCCGGAGCCGCAACCGGTCGTGGAAACACCGGCAATGACGGACCTCTTGAACGAATGGCGAAACTGGTTCGCCGAAATCGCGAATCCCGATTCAATTCTTCATGATGAAGCTGGCGGTCTTGGCCTTACGGTTCCAGCATCGAGCATCCAACTGCTCGTTGTCGAACGAATTGCAGTCTGCTTCCGACTTCCGAACGGAGACGCGATCAAGTCATCGGCCGATTGGCTAGGCCCAGAGGCGTTCTGTCTTGATGACGGACGAGTCTTCGTTCGTGCAGATCAGTTGGTGCATGATCTCATCACGGACGTTCGACGCCTTGAAGCGGTGGATCGGGCGATTCGGGAACAGGTCGCAAGCCTGCTTTGTGACGGACTGAGAGATGTAAACGTAGATCGTAAAACGGCTCTCGATTTCATCAAAGAGACTGTTGAACGTCCCTCGGTCGTGTTGGAACGGCTCCGCACGACCACTGAGCGGAATTACTTCTTCCAATACAACGACCAAGCTGCTGACCCAGACTTTGCCAATCTGTACGACGAATTCGTTCGCACGAAAGAAGGGTCACAACGCCACCAAGTGTTGGCCGACAATTTGCGCGACATTGTCACCAGCAAGTTCGTCGCGATGCGTCGTGAACAGATTCGCGCCCACGGCTACGACGAGTTTTCTGTCTTTGCGGAACTCGTGCAAAACGCGGAAGACGCTTACATTCAACGGCAGCAGTTGGGCTTGAACAAGCCGCCGAGCTTGTCTGTGGCTTTTCAGTTTGAGAGCTATAATCAGAAAACGACGTTATCCGTCGAGCACTACGGCAGGCCGTTCAATTGCTGGCGTCACGGCAACCAGAAAGACGAATCGTTCCGCAAGGATGTCGAGGGCGTTCTCCGTTCATCGGGCAGTTTCAAGCCGCATAGCCAGGCAAATGCAGGTGCATCACAGGTCATCGGCAAATTCGGGCTCGGATTCAAAAGCGTCTATCTTCTAACGGACTGCCCTTCAATCTTCTCCGGTGGCTGGCACTTTCGGATCGAAGACGGTTGTCTGCCGGTTATTGTTGGCCGTCCAATAGATCTGCCTGCCGAAGCCACGCGCATTAGCCTTCCACTCCTTCATCCCGACCGAGAGCTCCGCGATGCCGCGGGCCAACTCGTTCTCTGTTTGCTGCCGTTCCTGAGACAGACCGAACAGACCAGCATCACACATTCCGACGGACGCGCGACGAGTGCAAGGCGCAGCGTCGAAACACTTCCACGACCGATTGCGGATGACGTGATTGCTGAATTGGTCACGTTCGTTGTTTCTGACGAGGGCACAAGTCGCGACGTGCGGATCATCCGCGTTCGCAGCACGCAGCACGCTGGGCAGTTAGCAATGTTCTTGGCGTCCGATGACTTGCCGGCGCCCTGGAGCGATGGCTTCACAAGAAACAGCCAATACGGGCAGACTTCGACGTGTGACTTCTACTGCGCGTTGCCACTGAAGTCCGAGCTGGGTTGCGGAGTTGCCGTTTCTCATCGGTTTGACCTGCAATCTGGACGCACGCATCTTAGGGATTCCAAAGAGAATTCGGAACGAGCCAAGCAGATCGCCGATCTACTGCTTTGCTTGTCGGATGCCATTCAGCAGGTGGGCCAGGCGAAAGCTGTTTCGGAACGCCTGCTTCGCTTTTGGGGTGTATGGCGTTGGAAGAGGGGAGATGCTGAAACGAAGTTATTGAGGGCGTGTTTCGCCAAGCAGTTGCTGCAACTGAGCCGCCACAGTCAAATAGTTCCGACCCGTGATGCAGCAAGCCTCGTCTCGCTGAGTGAACAGCCATTGTTTTTCTTCGGCGGCGTTCCGCAGCCAGTCATTGAGTCACTGGTCGATGCAGGCTTTGTCCTCAAAACGGACAGCGGTGATGGGCCAAGGGATGCCGTGCTGGCGAATCGACGCATTCTGGCTCCAGGTTTTGTCCAGGCCTTCCGACGTGCTTGCCAATTTGCAGAAGAACCGTGCGATGACGGTTGGGTTGACGTTGATTGGACTCTCATCGGTGAGATGTGCCGTGGAACGCCCTGGCTTGCGACTCATCCGACAATCCTGAACGTCATTGCGGATTCGGCATCCGAAGACGCGCGCGAAGAAATCGTGACGTGGCTGCCCAAGTGCTCCCTTAAGGCGTCTCGGGGCGACGGCAAACCAATTCAACCTACTCGATGCAGCGAGTTGCTTCTCGACGATGACGACGTGCGTAAGTTTCTCCCCGTTCGATTTCTCATGTTTGTTGACGCCACGGCTTATAGTGCGAGTGCGAAGAACTTGCTTTCGGATGCCGGCGTTTTGACTTCGCCAGCGTCGACTGACCTTCTCAAGATCATCCTTTCCCGCGATCTTACAGCTAGAGAGGCAGGCAATGTGCTTCGGTATCTCCAACAGGGCAAGCGATGGCGAGACTACGACGACGTTCAGGCTCAATTTCGAGATCCGTGGTTTCCCGCACCACAAGCCAGGATTACGGTCGCAGAGGGATTGAAACGATCCCTGGTTGACGACGATGCCGTGGCCGACGATGAGTTCAAGGCATGGCTTGGCCTGCGAGGAGAAGAAAAGACCACGAAGCCTCCGCCGCCACCACAGAAAACGGCTCAGGAAATCCTCCTCAAGCTGCACGCCTGGTGGCAAACAAACGGCCAGGAATGGACGAACAACTATGAGCGACGCACATACGGTGGCGGAAAAGTGCCAGCACTGTTGCCGGAACCAGATCTGAAAGACCGACTCCAGAGGAAACACTGGCTTTCACTATTTTTGCTCGGATCTTGCCATACGATCGGCAGAACAAAGGTCGAACAGCATGGGGAGTTCTTGTTGCGATGCCAACGCAACAACTGGCTGGACACATTCGCAGACCCGGACAGTAGCGCACAAGACTGGATCGAACTGCTCGAGTCCTATCTGAACCAGGAAACGGAGAATATCAAATATTACCAGTGGGCAAAGCTCTTCGTCCCGATTTTTCACCTATCCAGGTGGCTCGACGGCTACGTATATCATTTCGCGTCGATTACCAAACGCCAAGGTCCGATTACGTTGAGCCAGATCACCTCTCCTAGAACAGACCCCGCCAGTAGAGGAGGTGGAAGAAATGTGCCCTCGATTTCTCGCACTCTTGGCATTGGCGTGTGTTTTGTCCTTCGAGAGCTCTGCCGCTTGGGCGTGGTTGAATCAGCCAGTGCACATCCCCACTGTTATGTTCCAAGCGAACGGGTTCGACATTTGTTGAGTTTTGTGGCTCAAAAAGAGCTTTTCGACTCGGGCGAGCCATCTCCGGAACGGTCAGCGCGCATTTTTGGGTTCCTAAAGGAAAAGCTCGGTTCAGACAAGGCAACCTTCGACCGCGGATTCGATTTACCTTTGGTCGCGTTGTGCGAAAGTCCCGAACTTCAAATAAAGATCATCGGCTGTGTTGTGCCGCCTCCGAAGCCCGTTGAAGTCTGGCGAACGATAAACGGTAATCGCGTTAAGATCTCTTAGTAGTCGAAAGTCGCCGATGTACCAACTAAATGACTTCGTTCGCAATAAGCGCTTTGGATTAGGCCAGGTTCTGGTCGATGCCGGCACGAGCGTTGTTGTGCGGTTTGAGCATGGGATTGAACAGTGCCTTGCAGCCGATTTAGTTAGTCTGCTTGGGCCGGCCCAGGCTATCGAGGCTGAGACCTGGCATTCGCCGCTGGAGGTCGTGACTCGTGTCCAGGCTGAGTGCATTCAGTCGGTGAATGACACATGGGGCGTGTTTTCGCTGTCCCGAATCGCATTGTTGCCCCATCAACTTTGGGTCTGTCGGAAGGTACTCGAAAGCTGGCCGACGCGGTGGCTCGTGGCTGATGACGTGGGATTGGGGAAAACAATTGAGGCTGGGTTGATCTTGTGGCCTCTTCTGTCGCGTGGAACTGTCAAACGCCTAATGATCCTGTGCCCCGCATCGCTAGTCGAGCAATGGCAGGTACGGCTGCGCACAATGTTTGACATTCGAGTGGCCCACTACACGCCCGCCGCGGACACTGCGAAGTCGGAGTTCTGGCACACGTCCCACCAGGTCGTTGCTTCGTTGCAAACACTTCGAGCAGACAACCGTGGGCGGCACCAGCGGATGCTTGATGCGCCGCCCTGGGATTTGCTCATTGTTGACGAAGCCCATCACCTGAATTCAGACGAAGAGAAGGGACCAACATTGGGGTATCAGTTGGTTGAGAAGCTCGTGAAACATCACAAGATTAACTCGGCGGTGTTCTTCACCGGAACGCCACATCGGGGAAAGAACTACGGGTTTCTCAATTTGTTGAAGCTACTCCGGCCCGAGATCTTCGATCCGAAGAAGCCTTTGCGTGAACAACTACGTCGGCTGCGCGAGGTCATGATTCGGAACAACAAGCAGTGCGTAACTGATCTCCACGGCAAGCGACTGTTTCAGGCACCGCGCGTCACGCCCGAGACGTTTCAGTTTTCATCTCAAGAAGAGGACTTCTACGAACTCTTGACCACATTCATCACCACGGGGCAGGCGTATGCTTCGAAGTTGGCCGCGACGGACCAGCGCATGGTGATTCTCGTTTTGATTGCCATGCAGAAGCTAGCGTCCAGCTCGGTGTCGGCGATTCGGCGTGCCCTCAAGGGTCGGCTGACGCGGATCGAAGAGTCACGACACAAACTGGAAAAGCTACAGGCGCAACGCGACCGGTTGGCCGATGAGCTCATGCAGATTCAAGAGGCGGAGGAGGCTACAGATTTCGACTCGCTAAGCGTCTTGGAAGAGCAAATTGCAGAACAAGAGACACAATTGTTGCTCATGGAAGATGAAGAGCCGCGGCTTAAAGTGTTGGTACAGGCAGCTGAAGGGGTTCAAAGCGAAACAAAGATCGAAAAGATACTCAGTCTGTTGGATGGCCCATTTGCCGGGCGCACGGTGTTGTTCTTCACAGAGTATAAGGCGACGCAAGCGTTGCTGATGACCGAGCTTATCCGAAAATACGGCGACGACTGCGTGACGTTTATCAACGGAGATGAAGCCATCGACGGCGTAGTCGATAGTCGTGGTCAAACGCGGCGTTTGGCGATTCCGCGAGAACAAGCAGCAAGCCGATTTAACAGTGGCGTGGTGCGATTTCTTGTTTCGACAGAAGCCGGTGGAGAAGGGATCGACTTGCAGGTCAACTGCTACACGTTGATCCATGTGGACCTGCCGTGGAACCCGATGCGGCTCCATCAACGTGTCGGCCGGTTGAACCGTTACGGCCAAACGCAGGTCGTCGATGTGGTCTCGCTGCGCAATCCTGACACAGTCGAATCACGTATTTGGGAAAAGCTGACCACGAAGCTGGACCATATCACGGCAACAATGCAACAGGTCATGGCTGAGCCGGAGGATTTGCAACAACTTGTGCTGGGGATGACATCGCCGTTCTTCTTTCGCGAATTGTTTGCTGAAGGCGCGGCGGTCAAACCTGAGTCGATGGATCAATGGTTTGATCGAAAATCAGCAACTTTCGGTGGCCGTGATGTTCTGGAAACGGTTCGAGATCTTGTTGGCCATAGTGCGAGATTCGATTTTCAGGAAATCTCGGCAAAGTTGCCGATGGTCGATTTGCCGGCTTTGAAGCCGTTTTTTGCAAGCACTCTTGCGCTTCATGGAAAAAGTGTCTCCGACGAACCAAACGGGTTGCGATTTAACACTCCCAAGTCGTGGCAGGAGGACTTTCGGCTGCTCCCCAGTTACGATGGTGTTGTCTTCGCGCGTGAAACCGTCGCGGAACGATCCAACTCCAACATCGTTGGCGTCGGACATGCCTTGATGGAACATGCGTTGAACGATGCACGCGACCTGACGGTCAATATCACTAGCCTGCCGCGATCCTTGTGGCCAAATCCTGTCTTCGTCTTCCGCATCGCCGACCGACTCACATCAACCGGCGCAACAGTGCGCGGCGTATGCGCCGGCATCGAAGCCGCGGCGGACGGGTCGTTTCAAGCGTTGCTCGACTGGCAACTTCTTGATCGGTTGAACGGCCTTCTCTCACGACGGCCGCTGAGTCGCACGGAACCACCAGCTCGCCCGAATGATTATCACCGCTGCCGTGAGATGCTCACGTCGGTCCAGGCGTTTCTTGACAGTGTCAGCCACCAATGGGAATTGCCATTTCGCAGCCCCGAAAGCACATGGTTTGCGTTGTTTTGGCCTGGATCGTGATTGTCTGACGCGCCTTCCTAGTCCCGTCAACGTCCGCCCTCTGTCGGTATTTCATTGCCTCGCTTGTATGAGGATTAGCTTCGACCGTTCGGGGGTCGCCGCTCCATCGCGATGCGTTCCTGGAAAGTCATCTTGGGCTTGGTGGATGAATCTTGGGTCGTGCTGGCGTGGTCGGAACGAGCCCCAGGCAGCGTGAGGTCTCCCGCAACGGCCCGGTCTGTGGAGGCGAGCGGCAGGGCTGCCCTTGCCCCCATTACGGCATCGGACTCAATCGCTTGATTCGACGGAGGAAGCGCCTCCGACCGCCTGCGAATGCGGGCGGTCACTGGCTCCTCGGCAGTGGAAAGCTTCTGCCGGACGCGCTGCGGCGTGGCCTCGATGCTGTGCGCGGCTTTGAGCGCCTTGATCCTCTCGGCCATTTCGCAAACCGTGGCCTTGGCTTCGTCGCCTTGCATTTGAGCCGTTGCTGAAAGCCCAGACTTGAGCTGGTCGCGTAAGCTCGTCAATTCGGACAGATAGGCTTCGTGCATGAAGTGATTGCCCAGGCGGGCCTGGTAATCTCGCAGCTGCGATTCGGCGATGGAGAGGTCTTGCCGGACACGAACGCACTCGGAGCCGTAGGCGGTGGCCAGGCGTTCCAGGGCGTTGAGGACGGCACGCGGACCCTGGTGTTCCCGTGAGAGCGCGGACTGACGGTTAATTGCGCCTTCCAGAAACACGTCGGGCGGGGATTGCGGATGAAGAACCATTCCGAAGCGCAGGCCCCGGTAGGTGCCGACCGGAACGCGGGTTGTATCGTGGACGCTCTTTGGCAAGGCCCCCAGTTGGCTGGCCAGAGCGCCGGGTGCGTCCGCGTTTGACCAGGTGCGCTTGCCTATGGTAATCGGATCGCTGGCATGGTTGGTCGCAGTGGCGTCGTCCGCCGTGAGCTTGGAAATACGCTCGGACAGGCTGGCGATGGTGCCTGGCAAATCACGCACGCTACGGCGTGCAACGTATTGTTCATCGAGATGATTCTTCTTGAGCAGGTTGAGCCGTTGCAGTTCGGCATCGGCTTCGGCAAGCGTCAGCACGGCCGGGTTGCCCGACGCTATCGCCTTGACCTCGGCGTAGGAGAGTTCCTGGCCGCCTATGTCCTCGGCGCGGCGGGCGGCGTTGTCGCCGGTGATGACCTGGCCGATGAACCTGGCCTTGGTTTCGAGGGCCTGCCACATATAGGCGTCGAATGAGCCTTCTGTGACGTAGCGGTAAATGGCCACTTCCTCGTTCTCGTTGCCCTGGCGCAGAATGCGACCGTCGCGTTGCTCGACCTCGGCTGGCTTCCAGGGGGCATCGAGGTGATGCAGAGCGACCAGGCGTTTCTGGACGTTGGTGCCGGTGCCCATCTTTTGCGTGCTGCCGATCAGCACG
>Ga0182024_10006875_pt1 | contig 24788 bp, 27 predicted proteins | sample P32metaG_FD_120480 | JGI IMG/M metagenome (GOLD analysis project Ga0182024, IMG submission 120480) | Permafrost microbial communities from Stordalen Mire, Sweden - P3-2 metaG (Illumina Assembly) | ecosystem: Environmental > Terrestrial > Soil > Wetlands > Permafrost | place: Sweden: Stordalen...
CGCTGCCATTCAGTCCGGTAAGGGTGTTCATCCTGCCTGTTCCCCCCGCGTAATTACAGTCGAAGCAACGGCGGTGCTGAAAGTTCTTCACCGTGCCATCCTTCGCTACCAGCATGGTATTCACGCCGTATTCATCCCCGCCGATAAACGCATAACGAGGGCCATCACACTGCGGGCAGCGCTCAGATGCCTGCTGCTTGATCCACTTGGGAGGGACCTTGATAAACCCTTCCGCCCTGGCGTGCTCCACCATCGCCGCCTCGCTGGCCCCGGCAGCGGTTACGGTGTCAAGAGCGTACCCGTGCGAGGCGTAGGCTGGCTGCTGCTGAGCGTACTGCTGGGGCAGCGCAGCCTGCACGGCGGGCACCGGGGCACGCGCGGCGGGCGGGGCCGCACGCTGGCCGTTAAGAGCGCGGTCCCAGAACCCGCTCATCCAGGCACCTGCACGGGAATCGCGCCCTGCTTCAGGAAGCCGGTAGCCAGGAGATTAGAAACTATAGAGCAGCATGCCGTGCCGATCATCCGGGACTCCTGGTCGATAAAGCGCGCCCTAATTTCAGCGTTGTCAGGATCAGTGCCCACAATGGTGGTGACCATGATATCCGCAGCCAGGTTCGCGTATGCGGAAATCATTTCAAAATACGGATAGCCCAGGTTACATCGCACATCCGCTTCATGATGCTCCAGCGCAAGACCTTCTTCAGTGCCCGGAACGAACCCGAGTTCCTTCAGCAATTCCGGAACATCGGCATGCGGAAAGACATCCCAGATAATCCTGCGCCGGACCAGCGGACGCAAGTCTACCGCCTCTTCTGATTCAGCCATAAAGCATTCTCCCTTAGAATGTCCAGCGTACCACTGCTACGCCTTAGCCTCAGACCAGCGATCGACAATCTGAGCGTCAACCGTCAAGGGCACTTTAACATACTTCTGAATCCCCGGGCCGGTCATCGCGTCAACCATCAGCTCACGCACGTACTCTGCCTTACCCCGGGGAGAAACAGCTACCAGCTCATCATGCACCGTCATCGTGAGATACGCTTCGGGCACATGCTGCTGAAGCCGGTCATCGAACCTGATCATGGCCAGCTTAATCAGGTCAGCAGCCCCGCCCTGAATAAGGCTGTTGAATACCTGCCGCTCGGCTGCGGCGCGCTTCTTCTTATCCCCCGAGAGCATCGCCAGCACACGGCGCTTACGTCCGAGCAGGGTAACCACATGCGGCGGTCGGCGGCTCCTGCACTCCCCGAACACCTGACGCTTAAACGCGGGCACCTCGGGAAAGTCCCTGTCGTACTTCTTCATCAGGGCCAGTCCGTCTTTATACCCGCCGCCGATCATAGTCCCGATAAGATGCGGGCCAGCTCCGTTTACCACAGTGAAGTTCAAGGTCTTTCCCAGTGTCTGGCGCTCACCCTTAGTTACCTGATCCGGTGTCTTTCCGGTAACACCGGCTGCGGTAACAAGGTGCGGGTCGATCCCGTTATGAAATCCCTCGAACAATGCCCCGTAGCCTATCAAGTGCGCGAGAATCACCAGCTCTATCTGCCCGAGGTCACCCACGACCAGCACCTCATCGCCATCAGGATCAGGCAGCCCGTCAAGCAGGCTGGCGATAAACGTGCTACGCAGCAGCTTGCCGTCTTCCGTATCCGGGCGGGGAATGTTCTGAAGGTTCGGAGCCGCGCAGTTGTGTACACATATCCCATTGGCGATGAAATTGTGCACACCATCTACCTCCATGTCCCACACCGGCTCAACGGGGCCGGGGGAGACACTAACCACATGGTAATCAGTCGGCCCAGCGTACAGATCAGGGGCCTGGAAAGGATTCCCCGCCCCCCAATGTGGATGCAGATGACGCCTGCCACGGTGCTCTGCAATGGTCAGTGCCTCAAGGTTACTGATACTGTTATTGGCACGGTTGCAATCATGGTGATGTACGTCCGTCTTAGTACTGATCTTCTTGCCAGTCACCTGTTCGTACACCCAACGATGTTCCCGGTTCTTGCCACCACCTTTGGTGCCGTGGCTTTGTGCTACTGAATGCGGAAAGAACTTAACGTAGCCGTCATCCACGCCACGCTTTACCATCGTCATCACCCGAGGCCCATCGTCCCGATGGGGTGCGCCTGCTCGGTGCATCAGCGAGCCAGCAGGACGCCAGTCGCCATTCCTAAGCCGCACCAGATGCTCTGGTGTCGCCCGCAAAACCAGTCGGTGCCCTTCGCTGTTCTCAGCAGTGACCACAACGGTCTGCTTCATCCCCGTCTGGCCAACCCACTTAACCTGTCGAAGGACAAGCTCACGCTGCCAGTCGAAAGCATAAACCCAATCACCTGGCTGAACATCAGTAATGCGGATACCGCCCGGATCCTTCAGTAGATCGCGGGGCATCTCAATTAGAGAATCAGCAGACAGACAGCTCGTGCGTCCCGTCACCGTGGACCCCTGCTTAAACCCCGCGTGAATCCTGCCGTCGAATACCTGCGGCTCTTTCTCCTCGCCGTCACCCAGCCAGGAGACCACGTAGGTGTTCAGCAGCTTATGCGTATCGCCGTAGTCACGGAGCGCACTAGCAAGAGGATTGCGGGGAAAGCCCTCCAGCACTTCATCATCAGTGCTGTACCACTGATGGCTCTCCTCCTCCCCCGCGTCCTTTTTCTTCTGGCCGCCGTCTGTCAGCTTCCACGGCCGAAGTCCCTGCCCGCCCTCAGCCTTCGGGAGGAACAGCAGCTCCTGCTTCTGCGGGGCTGAGTTGATGTTGAAGCGCTTCCCGGCGGCCGAGTAGACACTCCCCTCCTGATCCACCAGCCGGGCGTTCAGGACGTCTCTCAGCTCTTCCAGCCTGGGCACGTCCACCGGCTGGCCCGCGAGCCTCATCGCGCAGAACGTGGGCATCAGATCCTGTTCGATCTGGTGGATGGCCTCCAGGTCATCAGCGGTAATCAGAGGACGGCACCGCGTGTAATGCAGCCAGGTATAGAGCACATCCATGTAGTTGTAGTGCGCTACCTTGTTAAAGCCAAAATTCTCAACGCACTTACCCACGTTCTCAAAGTCGTACTCGACTCCGTAAACACTTTTAGTCAATGGCTTCAGCGCATAATTCCGCCGGTTCTCATCCAGCAGCCACGGCAGCACCATCGTGTCATCAAACGGAGGCAACGGCATCTCAGGATAGTACTTAGTGATCGCCGGGATGTCATAGGTGATGCCATGAGCTACCTTTGTCATCGTCTCGCTGAAGAACAACGGCTCCAGCATCTCGAAGGCAATGTCCGGACGGAGCTGCGGCGGAGGGTCGGACCACACCGGCACCTTAGCCATGTACGGCTTGCCGGTGCTGTACATGCGCGGCTCTTTAGCCGTGCCGATTCTTTCCCCGACCGGGTGTCCCGCCGGAATGACAACAGCCAACTTGTCAGTCGCAATGCCTATCCAAGTGACCCCACACAGATGAGGCACCCCCCGGTTTGCCCCCATACTTTCAACATCAAATGCAAAAGCCTCTTGTTTCAGTACATGCTCTACAACTTCTCGAAGATGCCTTTCTGTCAGTACAATATTAGAGGAGGTCACGGTACGTCCTCCCACTAGAAACATTGCCGATCACCTGAGGAGAACAGTTAAAGCGCTGCGCTAGCTCAGCACGCTCACCAGTGCCCCAACGTTTCCCGTTGTACTGCTGACGAATAATTGCAACCTCCTCGGGCGTAAGAGACGCCTGCGGATTACGTGAACCCAAGCAATGAGGATCTACAAAGCCATTCCAGCTCGTAACAATAGAAACTAGCTGTGCACGCCTTCGCGACAAAAACCAAGGTGCCAGAGCAGCCATAATTGCATAGCTTTCAGCATTCCTCTGACTAACCCACACCCATTGATCCTTATGAAACCCTCCGCTAGCACGGGGAACTTTATAAGGGCCGTAAACACTGCCAACTCCAGCTACCGCATGCGCGCGACGAATAACATCTTCATCGGTCATCTTGATTTTAATGCGCAAAGTGTTGCGACTCTTTCGTTCCAGAGTGAGAGAACCTTCCCCTTCCACCAATCCGGCGAGCCAGGCAAGGTTCTCTCGTGTCCAATTAGAGCTGGTCACTCACTCCTCATTCATTTTCTCGACGGCCATTTCCAGGGCTTCCTGCTCTGTCTCAGCCTCCACCACGATCTCCCTGGCCTCGCTCCCGCCGCCTGCTACGGCGCGGTAATAAGGAAAGCGGTACTCGGTCACGTCTCCAGTTCGCGCTGCCTTGCCAGCAGTTCCTTGTGCGAATCGACACGGATGACATCGGTGTCGTACATCTCGCTGGCCAGGTCGTCCAGCTCAGACTCGGTGAGGGGAGCCATCTCCCAGTCGTCTTCCAGGTCACGCGCCCGCACCAGGTCAACGGTGTAGGTGAAGCCCTTCTTCTTGCCCGAGGTCTTCTTGACAACGATATACACATCGCTGTCACCCAGGCCACGGTCCTTCTCGGCCAGCTCTTCAGCACGCTCACCGAGCCGGGCAGCCGGGTCGGGACTAAGCCGCCAGTACTTGGTCTCCGGGATCAGCTCATCGTCCTTGCCGAAGACATTCAGGTCCACGACGTTAAGATATGAGAAAGGCTTAGGCGTGTCGCTGACCGCGCACAGCGGGCATTCCTTGGTCTCCTCGCATGACCAGGACTTCCGGCCGTCCAGCTCCCAGATAAAGTGCTCGAAGGCAGTCTCGAAAGGCTCGTCCTCCAGCGGCTTGAGAAGATAGCGGGTGTTCTCCTCCTCCGCCTTGAACTCGCCCTCATCACTGTACTTGCCGCTGCCAGCCTTAGCCTGTGCTTCCTTCGCGGCACCCCAGCCTTTCCGTGCTTCCCTGCGGGGGGGCGGAGCGGCCTCAGCGGCACGCTCAGACCTCGGGCGGCGGCGGGTGGTCTCTTCCTCAGCGGGAGCCTCTGACCGCCCGCCACGGCCACGCCGTGAGCTACGGGATGACCGCTCCTCCGTCACGTCTGCCTCATCATCTGCCGAAGCACGGGCGGACCTGCGCCGTGCGATTGGGTCTCGTGCCATCAGTGATTCTCCTCGCTGTTCAGCCACTCATGAATGTAACTATCGCCTTCTGGCGAATCCGGGCCGCATGCTGTCGTGAATGCTATCTTCTCCAGCACGGGATGCAAAGTGCTGCGGACCTGCTCATTCAGTGCCGCCTCAGTTACGCCCAGTGACGTATCGCCATCAGCCCCGGCGGTTACGCGGACCATCTCATAGTTGCCCATCTTTACCGTGTGAGTCACGGAAAGGGAAATAATCATGCGTCCAGTTCCTCAAATCGCAGCGCTGCCTCAGCCGCGAATTCCAGTAGCTGAGAACGCTTGCAGTTCTTTGCGTTGCGCAGCCCTGCCTTCTTGTACTCGGAGATGATTGCCAGCACCTGCTCCCGTGTGTAGATCCTGCGGCGCTTTGACTCTACCTTACCCGGCGTTCTGTATGCCTCGGGCAGGATGCCGTCACGATCCCAGGCGCGGAGCGTAGCCGTGGACTTACCGAGAAAACGGGACAGGTCACCGATAGACCAGAAGTCCACCAGCGGCCCGCCGTCTTCTACAGGCAGGCGGATATACACATCACCCAGGTCAACGCGGCTAAGGTCGGGGGCCGCCCTGTTCGACGGCTCCCCGACCTGCACCTTGGAACAAGGGTAAGTACCCTGAAGCTCCCTTGAATCAGGCATCGTCCGCCTGAAGCGGCCAGAGGGCGTACCTATCCTCGCCCTTGACCCAGAGACCGTCGAACTGCGCCTGGGTAATCCTGCCCTGCAAGAGCAGGACGGCGAAGTTGTCGTAGTCCCACACCGTTTCCCGGTGCGTGACCTGCTTGAGCAGGCCCAGCTCCGTGGCCAGTGCCTCAGCCATGTCCGGGTCGATCAGCTCGGCCCCGGGGGACCTGCGCAGCTCGAAGCCTACGTAGACCTTGCCCCCGTCAGGGACGGTGCGGCCTGCGGGGAACCGGCGCACGATGTGCCCGGTGGTCTCGTCCTCGACAACGCCGCCCTTCTCCACCCATGCCGTGATCTCAGGCTTGAGCTTCTTGCGCCGGGAGTCCGATGCCAGGGCCTGCGCCCGGTGGAAGATGAACGTCTGGGCCTTCGACATGAAGTCCCCGACCGTGCTGCGGACCTTGCGGCCTGACGTCTTGGTAACCGTAGCCATGTGTCTCACATCCCTTGCTCTAGTTGATGCCTGAAGGCTAGCACACCCCCCCGACAGTCAGCGTCCCGGCGGGATCCAGACGGGTGCCGATGGCCAGGGCGGATAGTACTGCTGCGGCCAGACAGGGAGCGCGGCGGGCAAGGACGGTCCAGGCAGCGGAACGAACTTCTCCCAGGCCGGGAACTGAGGCTGCTCGGTCAGCTCGATGTCCGTGACCTCCCAGTCGGGGTCCAGCCAGCTCATCGCGTTCGCCAGCGCATCACCCGAATTAACGCCCAGGACTATGTATTTAAACGTGACAGTAACACCATTAGCGGTAACAGTTGCCTTTACTCCATATTTCATGGCAGCATCTCCTGTAGCCCTGGTCTTCATAGCCCCGGGACCGTGTCTTCCAGGAACGCAGTCAGTGACTGCACATCGTTTTTCACATGCCCTCGCTTATCCGCGCCATGACGGTCCCGCACTGCTTTCCAGACCTTGCCCTTCCACTTTACCATGCTGAGTTTTCTCTCCTCGATCGTCCCACGGGTAATCATGTTGTGCACGTAGATCTTGGAGAACTCGCTGCTCGCCCTATCATGCCGGTGATCCACCTGGCTGTTGCGCCCGGCACTCCACGGCAGGTCGTACTTAACGAGGTGGTCGGCCATATACATGTCGCAGCCGTAGGCACCTGCATGAGAGGAGATAAACACCCGCAGCTCAGGGTCATCAGTGAACCTGGCAATAGCCTGGTCCTTTGCCCCGGCCGACATCCCCCCGTGGTACTGCACGCAGGGAATGGCCAGCTCAGCCTCGATAATATCCAGCATATTGCGCCACTGCGTGTAGATAAGCACCTTACTTTTACTATCAAAGTCCAAGATCAATTGTACTTTTCTCGTGAGTTCCGACAATTTGGCGGACTCCAAGGCGTCGTCGTAAAGACCGGCCTGCCACTTGCCATAGCAGTACCGCGAGCCTGCCTGACCCAGGGTGTCCTGGTAAAGGATGCCGGACTCAACTGGCAGGTCGGGATGGTCAAGGAACAGCTCCATTGCCTGGTGAATAGACATGACCTTACCGACAGCGGTATCCATTGCCGTTCCCCCGGCGTAATGCGCGGCCAGGTCAAAACTGACGTTCCCTCGTATCCGCTGAAGGGCCTCGTACAACTCACTGGCCATGCCAAAGTAGGGACCAGCAGTCAGCACGTCCATGTCCACATGCCAGATGTCCTCGGTAAAATCGGGAAGGTACGGCTTGACATCGGGATCAGCCCGCGCGGCCCGGAACCATGCCGGTGCCATAAGGTCATGCAGCACCGGAGTGTTCTTGTACTTAGTGACCTGGCCATCATCCCGCCGGTCAACAAAGGCGCTGTCGAATACATGCGGCTGCCCGAGCACGCTCTTGTCAACCCACTCCATGATGGAGTACAGCTCCTCGGGCCTGCCGTTCTCCATAGGCGTCCCGGTCAGGGCCAGCCTGTATTCAGGCCGCAGTGTCTTCTTGATCCTGACAGAACGCCCGGATCCAGCCCCGGCTATCTGCGTAGCCTCATCCAGGACCACCATGCCCGGGCGAATCCTCCGCACCTCGCGGACGTCATCAACGACATTCGGGTATCCGAGGATGACGTAGTCGGTATCAGATGTGATACTCGCGTACTGAGCCTCACGCTTAGCACGGGTGCCGTCGATCACCACGCACTGCGGCGCGGCGGGCAGCTCGGTAAATACCTTCTTGCGCTTCTTCATCTCGGTAGGCAGGTCGGTGAATTTGACAAGCGCGCGAGCCCACTGGAACTTCAGCGCGGGGGGCACCACCACCATGCAAAGATCTATGTCCCCGCAGCCCAGCAGCTCCTCCGCGCAGGCAATGGCAACGGGGGTGTTGTGCGTGACAATGAAACCTCGGGTGACATACAAATGATCCGGCGCGTCAACCAATATGCACACCGCGTCCTCTTCGTGAGAATACTCAATACTCTTAATGCAGCGCGCAGGAGGGTACTTTGACGGAACTATGTATTTACCCACCTTTCGGGACAGTCGGAACGGCGCCAGCTCGGGCGGCAGCTTAACGTTCACCCGCCAGGATGGTCTTCCCTGCTTACGTTCACCTTTGTAGGTGTACCAGGTCCGTCGTGAGCCACTAACACGCGCCACACCGCCAAGAGACTGCGCGAGTTCGACAACACCATCACGCAATGTGGGCAATGTGGTGCTGAATTCTGTGCCACCAGTGTGCTGGGGTGTACCGTCTGCATCCATCAGACCTTGCAACAATGCCAGGCGGTTTTCAACCGACGCACGCAAGTATTGCTCAGGGATGTTCTTGTTACCGATCACACCAAGACTGCGGAGCTGTCCTACAAGTCCGTGAATTGTGTACGCATAAGGACGCGTGTCAGTTCCGTGGTACGACACGTCGTACCCCGCAGTCGTAATTTGGTTAACAATTTCTGCATCGGCACTAGTGAAGCCCCCGCTGAGTGAAGTACCGTCCCCAAGCCACACACCAAGAACATATGGATCAACCGGAAGAGCAGACGCGGGGGAGTACTGCACAGGCTTAGCCATAGGTATCTTCCAGCGCAGATTGCCTGAACCAGCGTGTGTCAAACTATCTTCCAATTCAGCAGTGGTCTTCACAACCCACTTACCTGCTTGCCGCCCACTAACACGTTGCACAGACCACAGATGTTCAGGTCCGGCGTAAGTCCAGCTACCGTCATTCATCGTGACCTTGAGAACACGACGATCCTTCTGAGGAAACACGCCAACAACACGCACAGCAGTCCCATCACTGCCTATAACCTCGTCACCCGGCACCAATTTACCAATGGGTGTCCAGCCGCGTGGCGTAAGCACAGGCTCAGAAACAGGTTGCAACTTGCCGGTGCCCATGTCCATCGCGGCAAGCATAAGGCCGCGCCCGAGGAACTTATCGACAGCGCGGTCCTGATACGGATGCAATCTTTTAGTTATCACTCAGTGAACTATAGCCGGGCTGTTAGTCTCAGTCACTGTGAAACACCACGTCAGATCCGAAAGGCTGCCCGAACAGCAGGCGATTGATAACACGTCCGCGAAAGTACGCAGCAATGCCTTCCTCAGTCATGGCCTCATCGACGTACCGGAGAAGACCACTCACCGACCCAGCGGACGAGGGAGATGGCGTGCTCGACTCCCCAGATGATTGCACTGTCGTCCAGCTCCCCGGGATCCTTTGGCGCTGAAGCATCGAAATCGTGGAGGGCAACCGCATCGTAATTGAACGTGGCAAGCCGAGTGGCGAAGCGTGTCCCCCTGACCCGGCGCTCCACTGAAGATAGTCCCCGAACGCCCGCAAGATCGTTATCAAGAGCGAGGACCACTCGCCGTCTGCTCGACGCAAGGGCAGACAACTGCGCTTCAGACACCGCCGCTCCGAAAGTAGCGCACCCGCCCAGGAGTCCGGCAGTTCTGATGCAAGCTGCGTCAACAGGAGCCTCGGCAACGACGAGGACATCTCCAGCGCTTGCAAGACCAAAGACTGCCTCAGACTTACGGACGCTGCGGGGCCTGTTTCTCTCGTATCCTCCTGCACCCTTTTCCTGCCACCCCCGCAATTCGCCTGTGTCCGGATCCCTTATCGGGAAAATCCAGTAGTGGTGTTCCGGATCCCATAGTACACCCAGGCTGCGGCACGCCTCCAGGCTCACGCAGCGCTCGTCCAGTGCAGACTGCGGCGGGTCGGTGAACAACGCCAGGCTGGCCTCATTGAGCTGCGCCGTGGTGTCCGTGTTCCTGCCCGCTACGAGAAGCGGGCTGACGTACTCGCGGAAGCGCTCTGTGCGGACGTGCTTCATGCACCAGCGGGCGGCCTCGCCCAGGCCCATGCCGGTCAGCACCGACACCAGGCGCGGGAACTTTCCCCGCTCACCGCAGCTAAAGCAGAAGAAGACCCCGGTCCTGACGTTGACCGAGAAGTTGCCAAGGCGCTGGTCGTCGTGGAACGGGCACAGCATCTCAGCCTCATCGTCCCTCGGCCGGTACTCGATATTCAGCTCAGCCAGGGCCGACAGCACATCACCGGGCGCAGTCTTATTCACCGCTTAACTCGCTTGATGCCGCCGAAGACCTTCTCTGCCAGGTCGGGGTTGGCTTTCAGTACGAGAGGTACCAGCACTGCTTCCAACGGCTTACCAGCGACATCAGCCTCATCCAGGCAGTACCAGAAGGTGTGCTCTGCCATCTCAAAGAACACAGTGAAGCGGCCAGCACCTGATGGGTATGCGTTTCTGATTTTAATGTTGTTACTGGGCGTGTTCATATTAACTAATCCTCTCTCCTCATCGTCTCACCTTTTTGATTTTACGGATATTAGCTCTGGCCAGAAGACTACCCGAGACCGAGGTTCGGGCACCCCGGCCCCTACGGGGGGGTCCGGAAGGTGGTGCAGCGCCCGAACTACCTGAAGTTCGGGCAGAGTTAGTGTGAGTTCGGGCATCCGCCGGAACGAACCAGTGCTTGGCTTCAGTTTTCCTTGTAGACGGGGTGTTCTCGACCTTGCCTAGTTCGTGCAGCGCCTCAAGTCGTCGCCGCAACGTTGTAACATCGGGGGTAAAGCTGAATTTCTTAATATGATTAAGGATATCCAGGGTGGAGCACCCCTCGTTTTCCCTGATATATTTAAGCATTATGAATTCATAACCGCTGTCCTGGACAGGTGAGGCGTCCGCCCGAACTATCACGCACGAGCTGCTCTTCACCCCGAGAATGACGTCCTCCAGCTTCAGCTCCATGTCGTCCATCTGGCGTGCGTCCTTGCGCTTCGAGCATTTCAGCGTGATGTCTGTGTGCGGGCCGTCCTCGGTGGAGGCGATGTACTCGGCATCCACGGCGGCGAAGTTGGCCGACGATCCTCGGGTGCGGCTCTTGTCGTAGCCGGTGTGGTGGATCACCAGGACCGTGGTCTTCGACTCGTCCCGCATCCGGTAGAGCGCGTCGATAAACTTGCCCATGTCCGTGGCTGAGTTCTCCTCCAGCCCTACGGTGGACCGTGCCTGGGTGTCGATGATGACGAAGTCATACTCGTCGTCTCTCAGGAGCGCTGAGAGCCGCGCGACGTGCGGTGCATTGGCGAACTGCACCGGGGCCATCAGGAAGGTCAGCGCGCCTGATTCCAGCGCGGTATCAAAGCGCTGCTGCCATGCGCCCACGCGGGTCTTCATGCCGAATGCGCCCTCGGCCGCGATGTACAGCACCTTGCCCTGCTTAACCTCATGATCAAGCCAGGGCCTGCCGCTGGCTATGCACATCGCCCAGTCCGCCGCGATGAATGACTTGCCGGATCCGGAGAAGCCGCCGAGCACGCTGACGGTATTTACGTCCAGGATGCCCTCGATAAGCGGCTCCGGGTCGGGCAGGGTATGCAGCTCGGTGGCGTCAAGCTGAGCCGGGAAGCCGTCACCGGCTGGCAGGTTCGCCCCGCGCTCCGACCACCTGATCAGCGCTGCCGCTGCCTGCTCGTACTCGCCCCGGTCGTGCAGGTCCAGCGTCTGGTTAAGTACCTTGAACAACTCGACGGCCAGGATGTCCTTCCCGGCCTCTTCGACTAGCGCCGCCAGCGGGGTATTGTCACCCTTGACGAACTTGAATACGTCGGCGGGGAAGTTCTTGCGGAAAGCCGTGGCGGTAGGCGCCGCCTGATGCCTCTCGTAATAACCCTCGATCCACCGCCAGGCCCGGTAGTTCAGGTCGGTAACATCGGTGGTGAAGATCTCGCGGACGGCAAGAACCTTCTCGTATTCATTGTCTGCTGAGTCAATTACCTGCTGGATAAGCAGGCGGGCTATGTCAGCCAACGTCAGAATCCAAGTTGATCCACATTATTAATCAGTCTCCCCCTCGGGCCGTACATAAGCTGATGATCCGGGAACGGATCGTAGACCCTGATTATATCCGGCCGGTAAGATAGCTGCCTGCCCAGCAATTCAGGGGTGGTGGCGTATACGTTATTGACCGGCAGCTCCTGCTCTGCCAGCCACTCCTCCAGTGCCTTAGCGAATTCTTTCGGGCCGAGAAAGGTAATGATGTCGAGCTGATAAGACATATGCCAGGTTACTTTCCATACCGCAGCGGCCATCGGCTGGCTGATATGCCAGAGACGGATGGCGTCGGCGTACCTGCCCCGGTCCATGTACTTCTGGAATTGCTTATCAAGCTTCTCGTCAATAAACATCAGCGCACCTTCCGCCACCAGGGCAAGGTGGGGTACTATCTCGGCCGAGAGGTCATTGCCTTTCATGTCCTTATGGTATTCTGTCTGTACGGCGGCATCGCTTAACGCCCCCTCCTCGTAAGGCGGGCCGCTGAAGGCCCCGGGATGTAGCTTTATGCTTTTCCCCGGGGCCTTCATTTACTTCCTGGTCAGCTCACTCCACCGTCAGGTACGTCAGGTAAGCCCGGATGGTGAACTCCTTGGCCAGCCGCTCGGTGAACTCCAGGTTATCCACCTGCTTGTCCACCGCCTTGATCAGCTCAAAGATCTCCGCGTCGGGCAACTGGCAGATAGCCGTGACCAGGTCCGGCTGATTCACCCAGACATTAACCGAACTCAAGGCCAAGCTCCTCGCACTGGGCAGCGGTCAGCCAGACGACGTCGTACCCGGCCGGTGGCTTTCCGCGCCCGCGCCTCCGGTACTCGTCGTCCTTGACGTAGAACGCCTGCTCATCCTTGTGCGGGTCGGGCTGCGCCGGGGTGCCGTCACTGCGGGGGCGCCCACGGCCAGACCCGGCCGCAGGTGCCTTCGGCTCATCGAGTACCGGGGTAACGGCTATCTGAAGTCCGGCGGCCTTGGCCGCATTGAACAGGTGAATCGAGATCCGGGCGTCAACGAACGCGGCCAGCTCCGGGATCGTGACGGGGAAGCCCTTGCCCAGCCCGGGAAGATCCTTGGTTACCTCCGCCGAGACTTCATCATTAACGGCCACGCCGTTTTCCAGCGCGTCCAGGACTGCGGGACTGACAGCAGGCTGAGTACGTGCCCGGCCACGACGTCGCGGCTCTGAGGGCTCTTCTGCGGGCTTGGGCTCTTCCGGTGCGGCAGCACGCCGGGAACGACGTCCTGCGCGGGGAGCTTGCGGCTCCGGGTCGGCAGGGGTGTCTTCCGGCCCCTCGGAGAACTCCAGGTCATCCAGGCCGTCCGTCAGGTCCTTGACCGGGACGCCCAGCTCGGTTGCCAGGGTCAGCAGGTCGCGGCACTCCTGGTCGCCGTCCTCGCCCCAGAGAAGCACGAGCGTCACCTTGCCGACACTGTCATCGGCCACGGCATCGCGCAGCGCCACAGCCATGTCCGTGACCTGCTCGACAGCGTCCGGAGCGTCACTGAACTCCCCGCTGATCCAGTTCCAGACCGTCATCAGGCCCTTTTTCGACCGCCCGATCTTCTCCGGGATGACCAGGTACTCGATTTCCTGCGGGATGAAGTTGCTCAGCAGGCCATCGGTGTTGGCCTGGGTGCTGAGTCCCGGTCCTGCGAACAGGAATACCTCGGGCTTGTCTGCCATGTGGTGACCCTCCTAGAGTCTGGTTACGTCTCGTGCGAGTGTATCACCCGGCCTTAATCTGCGCTTCCAGCTCTGCCACCGTGCGCTTGTACTCTTCCAGCGCGTGCGGGCGGGGGTGCTGGCACTGCTCTTCCGTTTGCAGGTTCAGCCGTGCCTGCTTCAGCCGTGCCTGCACGCCGGGAATACGCTGCTGTGCCGGTTCAGTCTTCATTTTTTTTACTCACCTAGCTTAGGGATCCTGTTGCCGGGTCCGCGAGGGCCTGTCGCATGCACATCGGCCCGGCTGCGCTTGCGGGGAAGACGGAACTGCGGCACGTACGCCCGCCAGTCCCAGTGCTGCGGCGGGGGCAGCAGTCCCATCCACCCGGCCAGAAGGTTAATCAGGCAAGCAGCTCCTGCTGCTGCACCGGCCAGCAGAAGCGGGGGGGTGGCGTAGGTGATGATCAGCCAGGCAATGACAGCGACAACCACGGGTGACAACCGGCCTGAAAAGCCGAATGGCAGCAGCGGGGTCACGGCATTCCAGGCGAAGAACACCGCAAGGGACGTGAGCAATAGCGACAGCACTACAGCTCCCAGTCATGGTAAATAGTGTCATCCCACTCTACTGCTCTGTCCCTGGATACAGGCGCGGCTACCTCTATGTGCGTTCCATCGGGCCGGTCAGTGTCGTAAATTACATCGAAGGCTTCGTCTAGCGTTTCGGCCTCCGCCCACTCCAGCACCATCTGGTTGTCGTAATAGAGCATTACCTTGAACGGGAATTTAGGCATGCACGCAGTCTACCTCATTGCGAATAAGGGCACGCGTACAGCGGCTGAACCACGGTCAGGCCCAGCGGCGTGTGCCTGTCGAGCACGTCGTTCACCGTAGCCTGGCCCGCCACGAGGTTTTCATAATAATAGCTTCGGCACAAACCCGGTGTGCCCCCCGTCTCCCAGAGATAGTCCGGGTTGGCAAAGTTCCCGTCGAAGTACGGGCTGACGATGTCGCCCTCCTCGATCAGTACCGCATCCGTCCAGTAGGTGGGAGTAGCGGTCAGCCCGGAAGCTGCTATCAAAGCGATAGTGAGTGCGGGCGCATCATCGTTCGTCGTAAAAATAACAGACTGCTGTGTCCAGCCGGTTGCCAGGTTGCCAGTTCCGACACTCAGGCTGGCACTGGCAACTCCCGCGCAGGTCATCACCACATCAGCCGTCCCGGCGGGCACTAGTACCCAGCATGACGCTACGTAAGTGTTTCCCACGATAAGCTGGGGCACGACAATGCTCAGTCCGTTAAATCTGGCAGCGGAGACCACCTTGCAGGATGAGGCACCCGCAGATAGCAGTACGCCGTCCCACTCCCCGAAACTCGCCGGGAGTGCCACAGTGCCATCCTGAGTCAGCACAGACGATCCTAGCGCTGTCCAGCCTGCGGTGCTGACCCCGAAGCTCGGGTTGGTGCAGAAGTTCAGGCGCGTCGGCTTGACGATGACATGCAGTGCCCTGGGGGTGTCGTAGGGCGATGGTCCCGGTGAGGTATCGTCAAAGCCGTCATCACCTGTCAGCGGCATCTGCTCTACCTGTACCGACGTGACGTTCTGACTCGCACCTGCGGGAACATTGGCAAACTCCCAGCCCACAGCCATATATGCTGCTCGCTTCCAGGTGAAGCCGCCACTTGAATTGGGGTAATCAAGCGGGGGGTAAAAGATGCCCCAGACGCGGTTGTAAGCGGTCTCACCGCTTGAAGTGTTAGCATTGTTCCACCCTACGTAAGACATGGCCGGGTCAATATCTGAGGAAGGCCACAACGCGAAATCATCCAGCGCACCGACCGGATCCCCGACCACAAGCCCGGTGATCGTACCGCCAGAGGCGATGTCACCCGATGCCCCGAAGGTGAAGATCTCACCCTGGTCGATGATGGCGGCAGTGCCCTCAAGGTACATGCCGCCGGTCGCGGCAATCGCATTGAAGTACAGCAGCTCCGAGGCCGAAAGTCCGGGGGTGCCCAGCCACTGGCAGCCAAGCTTATCCCCGTCGATATACTCGCTGACCGTGGCACTCGGCTCATACTGGACCGCGTCCACCAGGAAGGTCAGATCCTGGGCGACAGTAGTTTCCAGCAGGATGTAGACAGTGCTCTCAGCGGTTACTGCCAGCCCGGGAAATTCTATGCGCTGCCATCCGGGGTTAATAGAGACCACCTGGCTGGCCAGGATGACACCGCCGGGGTTAGACACCGCACTGATAATCACGCTGCCGGATTCCCCGGTGATATTAAGGCTCAGGCTTGCCGGTCCCGAAGAGGCAAACGGCACGCATTCAGGCCCGTAGAAGCCCTCACTGGCGATCAGTCCGTCAGTGACAACCTGCATAGAGTACTGCCCGGCCACGGCGTCAATGGACGTCTGCGTGATAGTCGTCCCGGGCAGGGGAGTCCACCCCAGGAGATCTATCTCGAAACTCGGGTTGGGGCAGAGATTCTGGATAACCGGCGGGCTCATCAGGTGGGCTCGTGCACTATACCGTGTCTTGTGGCTGTGTCGTTGAACGCATCAGTCACGCTAGCCACCTGATTATTTCCGTTGCGGTAGACGGTAATGGAAGAACCATTCAAGACTACCTGCAACCTGTCGTTAGGAGCACATGGAGTAGAGTACGTGGCCACTGTCGTCCACACTCCGGACACCTTTTTCCGCAACGTTGCGGATCCAGCCCGCCAGTAATCCGTGTCATCAGAATACCGGAAGACCAGCCCGTGGCTGTTTCCCGCCAGCGGGGGTGCGCGAAAGGTGATGCCGAGGTTCGTATTGGCCGGGCCGGTGACCAGGGCGAGCGAGCGAGCAGAAGGATTAGCAGGCCAGACACTGCCCCCCTCGAAGCCGCCGACAGTAAAGCCGCCGTCAGGAACATTCCAGACCGACTGCTCATCATCGGTCGTGCGACCTGCCAGTGAGCTGGAAACAGAATAGACCGTGCCCCCGCCTCCCGGCCAGGAGTAGGTAAACGGCGAGGTCACCTCAAGGGAGTCGGAGATAACACCACCAGGCACGTTTTCCTGGTAACTGAAAGCTGACCAGGCCAGGTCCCCGTAATGCGTCTGCATAGTGCCGCCCGTGCTGGTATGCCGGGATTCCCCGCTGACCGTGACGATAGCGGTGGACGCCCCGGCAGGCACCGTTCCGGAGATAGAACTGACTCCCGTGGCCGTGGCGATAGGGTTATGGGCACTGTCGTAAAAAGATATCTGCGAAGCAGGATCAGTTGGCGTGCCAGCACCGTACCCGGGAACATTCTCGGCTACGTAATTATCCGAGAATGTGAACTCCGCTCCGGGAGTAGCCGGGAAAGAAGGCAGAGAATAAGGGCTGTCGAGAGAACTTTGAACAGTTCCTGCTGATGACAGCAAGTTCGGGCCAAGGCCGCCAGCGGGAACGGCTGCGACAGACAGGTCCACCTCTATTGTGTACGTCACGCCGCCGGTAAGCGCGATAGTTCCGGACACTGGCGAGCTGACAGGAGAAGACCAGTTATTAATAACCTGAGTGCCGCCGACGAATAGCCGCGAGGATCCCTGACTCTGGATCGTAAAAGAATACGTGCCATTACGCGGAGCTGTGATAGTCCCTATCCATGAAGCTGACCAGCCCGAAGAAGGCATGCCGGAAGCGGGGGGCGACCCTGCCCAGTTGTAATTTACTCCGGTTTCCACGTCTGTGTGCACAGGAGTGCCGGACAACGTCGTGTTAGCGTAGTAAGACGCAGTCCAGCCCGGCGCGGCAATGCCCAGGGATGAACTTCCCCCCGAGCTTCCCGAGGATATGAAAGACTGCGTGGTAAATGAGTCAAAGGCCATCAGGTTCGGGCGGGCCGTCACGCCCCCGCCCACGTTAGGGTTGCGGGCGAACACCCGGGCAAGGAAGTTGCCTTGCTGATCAAACCATTCAACAAACGGAATTGCCTGCGCGGTGTTGTTCGTGCCGACACTCAGATCCTGAGAAAGGTAACCACTGATGCACAGCCTGATGCGCTGATCCTGACTAAGCGGAGCCCATTCATTATTCGCGGTGTTGTTGGTGTTCGGCGCGACACCTGAGGAGGCTTTCAGCGCGGTGAATGGCTGCCCGTTGTACGACACGATGTCGTTGGTAGCGTACGTGGCAGCGGGATCCCAGCTCTGGCTCGGACGCACCCAGGGAACGGGGATGCCGTCAGACACCGCGTTGATCTGGTCAACCGGCCAGGACGGGCTCAATGCCAGCCCGGCGACTACACTCATGTCATCCAGGTAAACGACATCGGTGACCAGGGACGGGCTTTCGATAAAGAAATTCAGGGACAAGTACGACGCATTCGACGGGGCAGTACCGGACACAGTAAGATTCGTCCAGGTAGCGGCGGCTAGTGTTACGACCGTGCCGAAGGCAGAATTAATCGGGGCACCATTCTGGTCGTACCACTGCATGGAGGCAAAGACCTGCTGACTCAGGGCACCGGGTGAGTAAGCGTACATTGACCCGGTAACAGCGGTACCTCCCGGCACCTCCACCCAGGGGGACAGGATGCCCGGATCAGGCCCGGCACCGCCGGACACCAGCCTTGCTGACCAGATGCCGGTATGGGCGAATGCCTGCGAGCGATCGAAGTCGCAATTCTGCTGAGTCCAGTAAGCTGGCACGAGAAAATCATCGCGGTCATTGGCGTTGCTGTCAGTCCCGCTCTCAAAAAGCAGGGGCCAGTTCCTGGGCACCCAGGATTTCCTGGTAACTGGTGCCGAGGACTTCACGGTAAAGCCGCTCTCGAAGCCGCCGTCAGGCAGCGTACCGAGATCTACGTGCCTGCGGGCCACAGAGCGAGCCCATAGTGTCTTGGCAGAGCCCTGCCGGTTGTAGAATCGAAGCGCATTCCAGGCATTGTAATTCGTCGTGGGGGCCGTAGGGTTAGGAACGCCCAGTGCCTGCGTGATAGCCGGGCCGGTAGCAGCGGGCGCTGGTATGCCATTTGCCGCAGAACTATCCAGCACTTCCCATGTGCTGGGCGCGGTAGTCTCCGGGTTTGTCAGGTCGCAGAGAAAGTCATCCTGATTCTTAACGCAGTGCCAGTTGCCGTTTGAAGATCCGTTATTCGGAGGAGAGATGCCCCGTAGTCCTTCAGTCAGGCACTGATACCAGAAGCCATCGCCTGGCCATCCAAAGCGAAAGTCAATTCCCCAGTGCGGGATCCACACGCACTCGTAGATGTGGTAGCACTTGGCAGGAGTATAGGGCAGGATGATATTCCCGAGGAATTGCGCCTGGTCATCCTCCAGCAGTATGTTCGGGCCGATCTGAACGTCTGCACTCCAGCCTGTGCGCAAGGTTATCTCATTGTTGATTCCCAGGAATGTTCCCCGCTCCTGGCTGACATGCGCCCAGTTGAGCACGGCCTTTCGCACAGCATACGCAGGAATCTCGGTACTAAAGGTAAGTCCGACCTCCGCCGCCATGTTCCACAGGTCATCCAGCGGGATGAACAGTGGGTCATTAAGGTGCTTGAACAGCACATCGTACTGCGTTCTCAGGTAATCCATCGCCCAGCCGAGAACATCAAGGAATTTTTGCAGGTACACATTCCCGGCTGCATCGGTAGTCAGCTCCCCGCCAGTTGCCGGGATGGTCTTCATGCACTGAGGAATAAGATCCAGCATCTGAGCAGAGGAACTGAAGTTCTTAACTGCCAGGCAGGCAGCAAGCCCGGAGCGGATCCAGATATTATCCGCGATATCAACAAGCACGTAGAAAGCGTAATAGTGGTACGTCCCGGGAATGACATTCTGGTCTAGGTAAGAAGATCCCGGGTAAGTAACAGAGTCGTAGATCAGCGTGCCGTCATTCTCATTGACCGGGTAGCCGTACCGATTCGCGAGAAGGCGGAAGCGGAACATAATCCCGGAAGGCTGCTTCCAGCTAACCCTGATGCTCCCGTAGTCAATGGAGGCGGCGGACATAGGTGCGACAAGGTACGCAGGCGGAAGGGACAATCCGTACGTGTCTGTGCCATAGGTAAAGTTGAGATGCCGTAAACCGTCATCTCCTACATCACCTCCTCTGTCCGTACACCTGGTACACTAAGTGTATGGACACTTCTTGGCGAGAAGAACTCGCATGGGCGGCTGGCTTCTTCGATGGTGAAGGTAGCACTGGGTTTAACGATCCCATTCGTAAGTACGGACGCATGTCTATTCATCAGGTAGACAGGCGTTCGTTGTTCAGATTCCGGGCGGCTGTACTTGACCGAGGAACCATTCGCGGCCCTTATGATAAGGATACCGGACAACCTATTTCGCTCTGGGAGTGCACTACTTTTCAAACCGTGCAAGCTGTTCTTGCTATGCTTTGGCCTTTTTTGGGTGAAGCTAAAAAGGAACAAGCTAAGCCCGTGCTGTACACGATGAACTTCAGCCCGCCTCGCCAGGAGTTTGCTGATGATCGAACGTACGTGATGAATGGTAGAACATGTCGTCAGGCTTACGAGTTTTGCAAGAACGGCAAAGGGCCGCATCGTAAAACACCCGCCAACACCACCAAATGGGGGCAGTGCCGAGAGTGCATGCGGATATTCGATCGCGCTCGGCGTCCTCCGGGGAGTAAGCGCTGACTCGGATATTCCGTAAACTGTCATAAATTAGCCCGCCTGCGTGCCGTCTGGAACCACTCGTCCGAAGGAAAGCTTGAAGTCCAGGTTGAAGCAGCGGTGCGGAGTGTGCGAGCAGCCATTCTCCGAGAGTACCCGGAGCCGCGTGCCCTTGGTGAGCACTCCCTGCCAGTCAATGGCATTATGCCCCGGCCGGGAAAGAAACTCACCGCCCCAGAAACCACCATTGTAATTACCGGCGAAGTCCCAGTCCCAGCGGTGTTCGCGGAAGCGCAGGTTGCCGCAGTAGAAAGCACAGCGATGGTATCCGGTGCTGAACCAGTCCCAGTCCTGCCCGATACTCACGTACCACCAGCCTGTCACCGGAATGGTCACGCTGGAGCCGTCGTACAAGCTGAACGGGTCGTAATTGACGGTGTAGTTGTTCCACTGCCCGAAGAAGGTGCCCGCGCCTAGCTGGTTAGGCACGAAGATCTCGTCGTTGCCGAGAGACACAACAGGGAACTGGGTATGCGCGAGCAGATCACTAATACGAGCGCCCACAGTGTTATAGGTTACCGGAGTACCCATAATAGGATTGGGCTCCACCTGAGGCATAGGACCGAGAGTTCCCTCGATAGCACCTACCTCGGCCGCAAGCTCATTCGGGTCGGCGGCGAAGTCCACGTCAATTTCATCCTGGCGGTCAGCGCCCCAGGTAAACAGTCCCTTAGGGTAAATAGCAGCAGTCATATTAATTCAGCCCGCCAGACATGGAGAAGAAGAAATTACCTGCGCTCGGCACCTCGGTCGGGCGGAGCTGAATAGAGGCGTTCCCGGCCTGGGGAACATCCTCGCGGGTAAACACCGGAACAATGGCATACTGAACGCCGGGTACCGGAATTATCACATTGTATATGTCTGACACATTTATGAGCTGCCCGAAGCCCACGTTCGGCGGTGACAGAAACGCCTGAAGAGAGGCAGTTATGTTAGCCTGCACGACAGCCTGTGAATACGTCGGCTGAACGAAAACCTGCACAGGGTTTCCGGACGAGCCGATATCAATAAGGATGATAGAAGGATCAACCACGCTGACCGTAACGCCCGCCACAGTCTTACCTTCAAAGTAAGTAAGGATGCTATCAATAAGCGCGGGACCGGGCTGACCGTAGTTCGGGCCAAGAACGTACAGGCTTACGCTGGTATTGTGGTTCGCCACAGCCGTGGACATCAGGACCCCGGGCACATTCAGGACCAGGTCGGCAAAGTCCTCGGTGCTGACGGCCCGGTACTGAGCCCGGTACGACGCAGGCGCGTTAGCCCGGATCTGGTCATTAGTTTCCGGATCCGAACCCCCCAGCATAGCACTGGAGTCAGGCGTAACATTGTCCTCCAGCAACGGGATGGACACCCCGTCGATCGCATCCACGATAATGGCCACCGCGCCCGCCGGAAGATTCCCGGCCGAGCCGATGCCTATCCTGTACGTCGCTGAGATAGCCATGGCGAGCGGCGGGATAAGACCATTTACGCCATCCCCGAAGACAATGGTTGTCGCACCAGCCTGATCGGTCACCGACTGAAATACGGTGTCCTCAGCGCCAGAGTCAATAAGGTAGTCAACCTGAGTCCACTGTACCGGGGCGTCCCCTGTGCCCTCAACGAATATCTGCACGGTGCCGTCAATAACACCGAGCTGCGGGAGAACCAGCGCTTGCCCGGGAGTGCCATCAGACACTCCGATAGAGATGAGTGACTCTGTAACACCCTGAAGCACCAGTACCGAGGCTGAGCCGCCGTCTCCGGGCACGACAACCTGTGCCTGGGTCTCAAAGATAGCGGGCGCTCCCGTAGTCCCTGCCGCGAAGCTGGAAGCCACCTGGGTACCCTGCGGGACTGTCACAGGCGGCCCTATGGTGTCTGTAGCGAAGGTAACGGTGCCCGAGGCAGGTGACCCGTTGGCGGGGATGTACCCGAGCGTCTGGGAGATGTTTAGCAAGCTTTGACGCTGCGTAGCTGTCGGAAGGTACGCTTCCTGACTGATGCGGTCACCATAATACGAGAGAATGTCACCCATGTAGGCGAACAGCTCCACCATCATGACGCCGAAATCACCTTCAGATGAAGTGTTCCAGTCGGGGAATGCGGTGCCTGCGTAGGTGAGCATGGACTGTACAAGAGAAGTCCAGTCCTTTGACGTGTAGTCAATGGCGGTAGGAACCTGGAGCACCGGATACTGCGCGGGAATAGCATTCTGGAGCGCGCTCACGAACTCGCCCCCTCGACAACTGTGCCGCCGACTTCCACCGTGGCCGTCAGCACTGTGGGGTTAGCAGCCGGGTCAATCGAGAAATCAACTTCCACATTGGCAACACCAAGACTGTTATCAGGCTGAGGAAGGACGGCAAGAACGGTAACCGAGGGCTCCCATAGTGCCATCTGCTGCTTGACATCCTGGGTGATTTCCTTGGTAACCACCGTAGGATCGGGCTCAAACAAGTAAGAACTAAGCGGAATGCCGTAGTCCGGCTGCATCACGCGCTCACCCGGGTTGGTATCCACCAGTGCCGTAACATGCTGCATAGCCTGAACACTCGGGTCAATGACAGTCGCCACATTACCGTGCTGGTCAAGTATGAACGGCACCTGAATCTCTGTACTCATAGATGTTTCCAGAATATCATTGCGAAGGGCTGACCTTCTGAGTCGTCAAAAAGTAAACCGGCATGTTAATATCCCCGCCGACAAACATGACAAGTACGATCGTGCCTACCGGAGGGCCGGGACCTCCGCTGTCACCGGCACTGAAGCCAAGGCTTCGGCCTGCTGGCCCGGAAGGGACGTCTACAAAAGGACCGAAGTGACTGGCAGGAATCACGTCAATGTCTGTTCCCGAGTTAACCACGCTGTTGACGTCTGAAGAGTAAGTGTTGCTTCCGCCGAGCTGACCGACTACGTTAAAGCCCATCGGACGCGCCCAGTTACTATGCTGCTGCCCGAAAAGCTGAGGCACCTGAACCTTAACGCAGACATCGCGCAGCCGCACCTGGGCAATGCGCCCCAGGTACACGCCAAACCATTCCCGGGGCTTGGGCGCCCCCGTAGTACCGCTCATGCGCCCACGACTCATACGCTGCCCTCCACTACCACGTTCATGTTTGTGGATTGCCACACGCCATTGCTCAGCGTGCAGGCCACAATTTCCGGGGAGACCGGATGAATGCCCTTAATCTTCGGGTAGTACCCCGTGGTGTTCCGCATCAGCTCTACCTCTGTGACATAGGTATCCAGGGCAGGTGTCATCCAGGACAAGCGCATCTTATGCGTAGCTCCCGTAACTATCCAGTCACCTTTTTCAGCATCCAGCATATGGTACCCGGTCAGCTTGAGTGCCTTACCCGGGTACAAAAGGGACCATCCGAATACCTGGCAGCTCGCGTAAACCCAGAACTGGCTTAGTGCCTGAGCTGCGTTCATCAGCCTGCGGGCCTCTGCGTGAGAGGTAACATGCCTGTGCGTGTCATTAAAATCCACGCCAGATGCCTGATTCGTGTCTGACTTTGTCAGGAACACTTTTCCCGTACCCTGCTCTATGCCGTAGATTTGCCTGTTTACGACTTCCCCGCCCGGAATGTTGTCCCCCTGGATCTTCCTGAAATGCTGTGCGGTATCCACCTTTCCCGGGATCATGCTGATGTGATACTGCGGAACGAAGTAGCTGCTGATCCCGCTGAGAATTACTATCGGGTCGATAAAGTACATCGTCCCGCCACTCACCCAGACTTTAAAGCCAATTTTATTAGCTATCCGTTTCAGGAAAAGGAAGTCACTTTCACCAGCCTGAACCTCATACGGCAGATTCCAGGTAGTCGCGGTCACCACGCAGCGCAGCTTATGCTCGCGAGCAATTTTCTGGGCAATCCCCGAAGGAGTTATGCTTGTCCAGACCCTTGTCTTATCAGTGTTCATTGTCTTGGAGGTACCTATGCAGAAGTACGTCACCTGCAACGCGGGAAGACCATCCACCTCGGACACCAGCTCATGATGATTAATGTACCCATACCAGGTAACCAGCTTGTCCGGCATTCTGCCCCACTGTATTTCCACCGGGGAATTGTCGGGGTACATTTTAAGCAAATGCTTATTCGGATGATTGGGCGCGGCAGCGATACGCACGATAAACAGGTCATGCCTGCCCCAGTACTCTTGCAATTCAAACTCCATGGGAAGATCAAATTGCAGGACACCATTAATTTTGCAGGAATAGATAACCGGCCCGGCCGCAATGCTCATTGCGACGGCACCCGGATAATCGTTCCGGACGGAATAGAAGACCAGTCGAGTATCTCCGGATTAGCATCAGCTATCGCGTACCATTGCGTCGGGTCACCATAAAAACCATTAGCCAGGGTGTCCGGCCGGTCAGACCCCGTTACCTGGTACGACTGGTA
>Ga0182024_10006876_pt1 | contig 24786 bp, 15 predicted proteins | sample P32metaG_FD_120480 | JGI IMG/M metagenome (GOLD analysis project Ga0182024, IMG submission 120480) | Permafrost microbial communities from Stordalen Mire, Sweden - P3-2 metaG (Illumina Assembly) | ecosystem: Environmental > Terrestrial > Soil > Wetlands > Permafrost | place: Sweden: Stordalen...
CAGCCCCGGTGCCGGGCTCAGGCACGACGGCGGACCCGGGCACGGTACCGGACTCAGGCAGGGCGGCGCTCTCGGGCGCGGCGGCAGCTTCAGGCACGGTGCAGGCCCCGGACTGGCTCACCGCGCTGAGCCGGGCGGCCTGCAGGGTCAGGTAATGCTGCTCCGGAATGCTCGTCGTCCGGCTCGCCGCCGCGCGATAGTGAGCTACCGCGGTGCGGGCGTCGCCGCCCATCTCGAGGAGATGGGCGCGCACGGCGTCGAGCCGGTAGTGGCCGGCCAGCGGCTCGTCGAGCGCCTTGAGCAGCTTCAGGCCGGCCGCAGGCCCGTCAGCCATGGCCGCGGCGATGGCCCGGTTGAGCGGCGCCCAGTTTGACATGGGCTGCATGCCCACGGGCCCGGCGTAGTTCTGCAGCAACATGAATCTCGTCATGCCTGACTCCTCATCGCCTACTGCGCCCAGCTTGGCGCACTCACGGGTGAGACGGAGCACGCGGCTCGTTCTCGACATCCTGGATGCGGTGATGACCTTCGACGAGCTGGACGAGCGGATCGGCGCGGAGCCGTTCGTCGTGCGCACGCGCAGCGTGATCGTCTTGTCCAGGCTGGTGAGCCGTCCGGACGTTCTCCCGCCAGGTGCCCTGGGATGAGGTGGTCTGGGATGGATCTGGCCGACCGGGAGATGTTCCCAGCCTGATCCGTTAAAGTCGTCAGCATGTCCGAGCGCGAGCCCGATACCTCCGCCAGTACCGCCGAATTCCGCGCGTTTGCCACGGCCTCGAACGGCGACAATGCGTCGCCCTGGTCGATGCGCTCGTCCGGCAAGCGCGTGCTCCTTCTTGCCGTCGTCATCATCGTCGTGGCGGTCGCTCTCGGCGTTATCGCCATGCTGGTCATCAGCAAGTAGCCTTCGACGCGGGCCGCTCTGGGCGCCTCGCACCGCGCATGCTTGTATGACCAGTCATGGCCGCTACCGCCGGTGACGACAAGACGATCGGTGACGACAAGACGACCCGTGACGACAAGCACCGGCTGACGGCCCTTGAGGGGCTGGCTGCGCTCTCCCTCGACGCGCTGTCGTCCGTCGCGTACGGGCCCGAGGCGATCGTCATCGTCCTGGTCGCCGCCGGGACCGCAGGCCTGTCCTACGCGCTGCCCGTCACCGCTGCGATCGTGCTGCTGCTCATCGTGCTCGTTATCTCCTACCGGCAGGTGATCGCCGCGTTCCCTGGCGGCGGCGGCGCCTATGCGGTGGCAGGCAAGCACCTCGGCAGGCAGGCCAGCCTGATCGCGGCCGCGTCGCTGATCGTCGACTACATCCTGAACGCGGCCGTCGGCGTATCGGCCGGGGTAGAGGCGCTGACCTCTGCCTTCCCCGGGCTATACCCCGACCGGGTGGTGCTCTGCCTGGTCGTGCTCGGCCTGATCACCGCGGCCAACATGTGGGGCGTCGCCGAGTCAGCCCGGCTGTTCATCGGGCCGACGGTCATCTTCATCGTGGCGATCTCAGCCGTCATCATCGGCGGCCTGGTCCGGGCGCACCCGGTCGTCCCGGTGGCGCACAACCTGCCGCAGGTGACGCAGACGATCGGCCTGCTGCTACTGCTGAGGGCGTTCGCGTCCGGCTGCTCCGCGCTGACCGGGGTGGAGGCGATCGCGAACGCCGTCCCCTCGTTCCGCAAGCCGCGGGCCCGCCGGGCGCAGCACACCGAGATGTGGCTGGGCATCCTGCTCGGCGCCATGCTGCTCGGCCTCGCGGTGCTGATCCGCAAATTCCACGCGACCCCGTCGCCGTCCGAGACCGTCCTGGCCGAGCTGACCGCCGCCTCGCTCGGCCACAACATCGTGTTCTACGCCGTGCAGCTGATCACCACCGTGCTGCTCGCGCTCGCCGCGAACACGTCCTTCGGCGGCCTGCCGGTGCTCGCGTCCCTGCTGGCCAGGGACAACTTCCTGCCGCACCTGTTCTCGCTGCGGGCCAGCCGGCAGGTGCACCGTTACGGGGTGGGCGTGCTCGCGGCGGCCGCAGCCATCCTGCTCGTCGCGTCAAGCGGCGACACTCAGGCGCTGATCCCGCTGTTCGCCATCGGCGTGTTCGTGGGGTTCACGCTGTCCCAGGCGGGCATGGTGCGGCACTGGCATGAGCAGCACGGCCACGGGTGGGCGCGCCGCGCCGCGATCAACGGCGCGGGCGCCGTGTTCACCGCGGTGGCACTCGCCGTCGAGCTGATCAGCAAGTTCACCGAGGGCGCCTGGCTGGTGGTCATCGTCGTCCCGCTGCTCGTGCTGATGTTCAGCCGGATATACGCGGCCTACGACCGGATCGGTGCCCAGCTGCGGATCGGGCAGCGCCCGCCGCCGCCGCGCAAGAGCAGCTCCCTGGTGGTGGTGCCGGTCGGCGGGATGTCACGGCTGACCGTGGCGGCGATCTCAGCGGCGCTCTCGCTGGGCGACGATGTCGTCGCGGTCCATGTCTGCTTCGCGGACCCCGAGGACACCGAGGTGGACAGTCATTTCCGCGATCAGTGGAACACCTGGCACCCGAATGTGCCGCTGATCACGCTGCGTACGGCGCGCCGCTCGCTCGCCCCGCCGATCGTCGAGTACCTGCGCCGGACCGAGAACGAGGACCGCTATCACCGGCTGGTCGTGCTCATTCCCGAGGTACGGCCTGACCGGCCCTGGCAGCGGATCCTGTTCAACCAGCGAGGCTTCGTGCTCGACCGGGCGATCCAGCGCGGCACCGTCAACGTGGTCATCTGCCGGCTGCACTTCAAGCTGTCAGCCATGTCCGGTGAGCGCTAGAAGCTTCCGCCGAAGACCGCCCAGGCGCTCCACCCCCCGCTGATGAAGCTGGTGGATCCCATCCGCAGGCTGGCGTCCACGCCGCCGGCTGCCGGGACCCCGCTGGCGCTGATCCATGCGGCCGGGCTGCCGAGCACGCTGACGCCGGTCGATGCCCAGCCGGACCAGGCGGCCGGGCCGGCCTTCCCCTGCTGGCTGATCACCCCGAGCTGGCCGGTGCCCAGCTGGGCGAACACCCTGACCTGGCCATCGGGCCAGCGGATCGCCGCCGGGGTCCGCCGGACCTGCTGGCCGGACGAGCCGCCGGCCAGCGGCGTCCCCCAGGTCCAGCCGCCCGGACCCTGCCAGGCGTAGTCCAGGCCGCCGGCTGCCGTGGTCGCGAACAGCTCGGTCTGGCCGGCCGCGTCGGACACCACGGCGGGGTTCGCGGTCAGTCCGGCCGGGCTGGTGCCGACCGGGTTCCAGCCGTGCCACGAGCCGCGGCGCCAGCGGTCGACCGCGGCGGTCCCGGCCTTCGTGATGCAGAACACCGCAAGCCCGCCGTGGGCGCGCAACGGCACCGGCGAACTCGCGCAGCTGCCGCCAATGCCCTGCCACGGTGTCCAGCTGCTGTCGGCGTTGGGCGCGGTCTGGCTGGTAGTGCGCAGCGCGCCGCCGGACCTGGTGACGAAGACCTCGACATCCCCGCCCGGCCGCCTGGCCGCCCCGGGATCCCGTGTGATGGCGCCTGGTGACCCGCTCCCGCCCACCGGGCCGCCCCACTGCCAGCCGTCCGGTGCGCTGGGCTGCTGCCAGGCATTCACTACCTGGCCCGAGGTGGTGCGGGCGAATACGGTCAGGTCGCCGTTCGCGTCCGGGGCTACCGCCGGGTTGCTCGCGATGTTGTCCGGCGAGTTGCCCACGGTCTTAATCCCGGACCAGGCATGGCTGCCCGTCAGGTGCTGGTAATCGTGCACGAGGGTGTGATCGGCCGCCCTCGCGAACCACTCGGCCGACTTGCTGACGTTGCGGGCCGCGGCGACGCGGAAGCCGGCCCGCGCCGGGAGTGGGGCGGGCCCGCCGAGCGCGGCATCGAGCTGGTCGTTGTCGATATCGATGGTGGCGCCGCCCCACCTCTCGTTGTGGCCGCCCTGGTACTGATGGATGCGCTGGTGATTCGTCCACATGGTGGCCGGCATGTACGAGCTCTTCGTGGTGGCGTGGCCGTCCCAGTCCGCGTAGTAGATGAGGTTCGGCTCTGTCATGGTCGTGGCCGCGTTGATCAGGTCGCCGATGTTGGAGAACGACTCGTAGACGGCCGACTGGTAGCTCAGTGCCTGCAGCTGGCGGTCCCAGCTGCTGAGGAACGTCACTACCTCCGGGCCGCATCCAGCGTATGCCTCCATGTCGAAGACGATCGGGGTGCCGTGCGGGATGCCCAGGTCCTGGGCCTGGGTCGCCGCGTCGGTAGCGGCAGCCTTGCCCTCGGCCGCCGCTTTCGCCGGGTTGATGACGGCGTCCCCGGTCGCCCGCACGCAGCTCGCCTGCAGGCCGGCGTAGATCGGGAAGTAGTGCCAGCCCTGCTTCTGGATGGCGTTGATCCACGTGGCGGTGAGGTTGGCCTGCGCGCAGGCCCGGTTGAGCCCGCCGATGTAGATGCCCACGGCGCGGTAGGGCGAGGCAAGCCAGTCCGTCATGGCGCCGGCTGAGGGCGCGGCGCAGGTGTCGAACCCGCCGCCCTGGTAGGGCGCCTGTGGCGGCGCGGCGGCCGGCGGCGCCATCGGCCTGGCCAGCGCCGCGGCCCGGCCCGCGCGGGCTGCCCGCGCCGCCACGCGCGGCCCGGCGGCAGGCGTGAGCCGGAGGCCGGCCCGGATCCGCCTGGCCAGTGCCGGGTCACCGCCGTCGTAGATACTGACCTCGGCGCCGGCCGAGGGCAGGATGTCGACAATGACATGACTAACGCTGCGCCCGGGGTCAGTCCGGCCGGCCTGGCCGGAAATCGCCGTGGCCGCGGTTGCCTGTATCGCGTCGGGGCCGGCCGGATCGGCGGGCCGGATCCAGACCGCCTCGGCCTGGCCGACGGCACCGGCCGGGCAGGACGGATCCGGTCCCGGCGTGCCGAGGTACACGACATGGGCGTTCAGCCGGGGGCAGGCGGCCGGATGCCGGGACAGGTTCAGCACCTTCCAGGCGGCCGGGACCCGGAGACTGACCCCGTGGTAGGTCACCGTGCGCCAGCCGCCGGAGACTGCGGCCTGTGCCAGCGCGGGCAGGCCAACTACGAAGGAAGTTACGACAAGTGCCAGGACAACGCTTATTCTTCGAAATCCCATGCCGTTATCGTCGCTCGCAGAACGGCCGAACGTGGTGTCTTTTAGCTAACAAGTCGCAGTCAGTTGATGACTCTGCGTTAAATATCCTTTGTGGCCGTTTCCTCCTCGGGCCCTGGCTGGTAGCGGTATCCCATGCCGGGCTCGGTGATGAGCCAGCGCGGCCGGGCCGGGTCCGGCTCCAGCTTGCGGCGCAGCTGGGCCATGTAGAGCCGGAGATTGCCTGCCGCGTCGCCGTAGCCGGGTCCCCAGACCTCGGCGAGCAGCTGGCGCTGGCTGAGCAGCTTGCCGGGATGCCGGAGCAGTACCTCCAGCAGATGCCACTCGGTCGGGGTGAGCCGGACGTCCGGGCTGCCGCCCGGCCCGGCTCCGCCCGCCCCGGAACCGGCCCCGCCAGGACCGGCTGCCCGAGGTCCGACCGCGCCGGGGCCGGCCCCGCCAGGACCGGCTGCCCGAGGTCGGACCGCGCCGGGGCCGGCCCCGCCAGGACCGGCTGCCCGAGGTCGGACCGCGCCGGGGCCATCCGCGCCTGGTCCGGCCGGCCCGGATCCGGCCGGCCCGGATCCGGCCGCCCGCGTCACCCGCTTGGCGGCGAGGTCGACGACCAGCTCGCCCAGGTGAACCTGGGGTACCTCCCCGTCGGGTGCCGCGCGGCGGCCGACGGCGCGGATCCGGGCGAGTAGCTCGTCCATCGCGAACGGCTTGGTCACGTAGTCGTCCGCGCCAGCGTCCAGTGCGTCCACCTTGTCCGTGCTGTCGGCGCGGCCGGACAGCACGATGATGGGCGCGCTGGTCCAGCCGCGCAGTCCCTGGATGACCTCGACGCCATCCAGGTCGGGGAGCCCGAGGTCCAGGATGACAACGTCCGGCGGGTGCCTGGCGGCCTCAGCGAGCGCCTGCTCGCCGTTGGCCGCGACGGAAACCTCGTAGTGGCGCACCCGCAGGTTGATCCGGAGCGCGCGGAGTATCTGCGGTTCGTCGTCGACGACGAGGACGCGGGTCACCCCGTCACCGTGCCACGCTCGGCGTCCGGCAGCGCTTCGGATGTCCCCGGATGCCCGGGCGGGATCGGCACCGCTGGCGCAGCCAGGCCTCCGGGCGCGGCCTGCACCCCGGGCGCGCCCGGCACCGCGGGCAGCGAGAGGATCATCGTCAGGCCGCCGCCTGGTGTCTCGTCCGGCTCCAGGGTGCCGCCCAGGGCCTCGGTCAGCCCGCGGGCGAGCGCGAGGCCCAGCCCGACGCCGGTGGTGTTGTCGGTATCGCCGAGCCGCTGGAACGGCCGGAACATCCGGTCCCTGTCGGCGGCCGGGATGCCGGGGCCACGGTCGACGACGCGCAGTTCCACCCGGTCGGCGAGTGCGCTGGCGGTCAGCAGCGGCGGCGAGCCGGCCGGGGAGTACCGCAGCGCATTGCCGGTCAGGTTCACGATGACCCGCTCCAGGATTGCCGGGTCGACCCGCACTTCGGGCAGCGAGTCGGGGACTTCCACCTTGACCGCCCGGCTGTCCGGGCCGAGGTCGTCGAGCGAGCGGGCCACTATCTCCTCAAGGCCGGCCGGCCGGGGGAAGACCGACAGCGCTCCGGCCTGCAGCCTGCTCATGTCCAGCAGGTTGTCGACCAGGTACGCGAGCTTGTCCAGTGACTCATCAGCGGTGGCGAGCAGTTCGTCGTGGTCCTCCGCGGCCCACTGGACGTCGCGCGAGCGCAGGCTGGTGACGGCCGCCTTCGCCGAGGCGAGCGGGCTGCGCAGGTCGTGGCTGACCGCGGCGAGCAATGCCGTCCGCATCTTGTCCGCCGCCGCGATGGGCCGCGCTGCCTCCGCCTCGGTGGTGAGGCGTTGCTGCTCCAGCGCGGCGGCCGCGTAGGCGGCGAAGGCGCCCAGGACCCTGCGGTCGGTGGCCGGCAGCGTCCGCCCGCGCAGCGCGAGGGTGAGGGTATCGGCCACCGCCACGTCCACGTCCGCGTCCTCGGGCCTGGTCAGCGGCCGCTCGCCGGAGCTCGCGACGGCGACCCACTCCGCCGTCGGCCGGCGGGGAGCGCCGGCCGTCCCCGGCGCGCGCTCGAGCAGGGTGACCGATTCCATCCCGAACGCCTCCCGCACCCGGTCGAGCACCGCGGCCAGCGCCTGCTGGCCGCGCAGCACGCTGCCGGCCGTGGTGACGAGCAGTTCCGATTCAGTGGTCGCCCTGGCCGCCTGCTTAGTGCGCCTGGCGGCGTCGTCGACCACGGAGCTGACCACCAGCCCGACGGCGACGAAGACGCCAAGCGCCAGCGCGTTGTTGGCCTGGGCGATGGTGAACCTGTGTATCGGCGGGGTGAAGTAGAAGTTGAGCAGCAGCGAGCCGGCCACGGCCTCGACGACCGCGGGGACGAACCCGCCGACCATGGCGACGGCGATGACGGCGACGAGGAAGGCCAGCACGTCGGAGGTGAGGTTGAGCTGGTGCCTGAGGCTGGCGAGGAACAGGGTGAGCAGCGGCGCGAGGATAACGGCCAGGGCGTAGCCGGCCAGCCTGCGCCGCAGCGGGAGGCCGCCGTGTGCCCTCGGCAGGCCGCGGCCGCGGCCCATCTGCGCGTGGGTCACGATATGCACGTCGATATCGCCGGAGCCGCGGACCGTCCGCGTGCTGACGCCGGGTCCGGTGAGCAGCGCGGACAGCCAGGTGCGGCGGCTGACGCCGAGGACAAGCTGGGTCGCGTTCTCCGCCCGGGCGAATATCAGCAGGGCCTGCGGTACGTTCTCGCCGACGACCTGGTGATAGCTGCCGCCCAGCGACTCGGCTAGCCGGCGCTGGGCAGCGAGTGCGGCCGGGTTAGCGCCGGTCAGGCCGTCGGACCTGGTCACGTGCACGGCCAGCAGGTCGCCGCCCGACGACCTGGCGGCGATCCTGGCCGCACGGCGGATGAGCGTCTCGCCTTCCGGGCCGCCGGTCAGCGCGACCACCACCCGTTCCCGCGCCTCCCAGGTGCCGTGGATGCCGTGTGCCGCCCGGTAGCGCTGCAGGCCCTCGTCGACCTTGTCGGCCAGCCACAGCAGGGCAAGCTCGCGCAGCGCGTCCAGGTTGCCGGCCCGGAAGTAGTGGGTGAGCGCGGCATCGATTCTCTCCGCCGGGTAGATGTTCCCGTGCGCCATCCGGCGCCGCAGTGCCTCCGGGGTCATGTCGACGAGCTCGACCTGGTCGGCCGCGCGGACGACCGCATCGGGGACCGTCTCCCGCTGGGGTACGCCGGTGATCTTCTCGACGACGTCGTTGAGTGACTCCAGGTGCTGGATGTTGACCGTGGAGATGACATCGATGCCGGCCTGGAGCAGTTCCTCGACGTCCTGCCAGCGCTTGGAGTTGCGGGATCCCGGCACGTTGGTGTGCGCGAACTCGTCGACCAGCGCGATCTCCGGCGCCCGCGCGAGCACGGCGTCGATGTCCATCTCCTCGAAGACGGTGTCGCGGTAGGACAGCCGGGCCCGCGGGATGATCTCCAGGCCACCGAGCAGGGCGGCGGTGTGCTTCCTGCCGTGGGTCTCCACGAACGCCACGGCGACCTCGGTGCCGCGCTCCTGCCGGCGGTGGCCCTCGTTGAGCATGGCGAAAGTCTTGCCGACTCCGGCGGCGGAGCCGAGGTAGATCCTCAGCTGCCCCCGGCCTTCCCGGCGGCTGCCCTGCTCATCGCTGGTGCTCATCGCGCCCCTGCCGGCCTGCTGCGGTCATCTTCGCAGCTCTCATCATCGTGGACACGAACGGCGATTGTGGTTGCCCCCAACCTCTAGTGACTTTAAGCTCTCTTACGACTACTGAAAGCGACGAGTAACGTACCGTGACGTTCTGCTCGCTGAACGGGTCCGCCTGGCCGCGCACAGCGCGGCATCGGCAAGTGACCGCAACGAAATGGGGAGTATGTATATGAAACAGACGTGGAAGGGCGCCGTCGTGGCCACTGCCGGGGTGCTGGCGATCAGTGGCGGCATTGTCGCAGGTGCGGTGCTGCCGGCGGCGGCATCGCCGGCGTTCAACGAGGCCTACGCAACGCAGGCGTTCGGGCTGATCAACAGTGCCCCGACGGCCGTTGCGCAGTACCCTGGCAGCTCGCCGGTGACCTTGCCGTTCTCGGCCATCCCGGCACTGCTCCTCACCGGCCCCATCGATGACCAGGCGAGCGGGGTCAGTGCGTCGTCGGTCATCACCGGCGTGCTGGCAACTCGCGTCGGCAAGATGGACCTGACCGCCGAGGGCGTAGCAGCGGAATGCAGCACCGACGGGGAGGTGGCAACCGGCAACACCTTCATCCTCGGCGGGAAGATCGCTGGCCTGCACGGGCCGATCATGCTGCCCGTCCACCCGCTGCCGAACACGCGCATCGCGGTGCCTGACGGCGTTGTCCTCACGCTCAACAGGCAGTTCCACATCGATGACGGGACCGTCCTGATCGTTCAGGCCATCCACGCGTCGATGCTCGGCGGCGCGGAGGTCATGAACCTCGGGGCTGTTGGCTGCAACAACAGCAACCTCACGCCGACTCCGACCAACACCGACGGCTGACGCGGCAGGCTGCGGAGATCGGGCGGGCCTGCCCTTGCTGGCAGGCCCGCCCGGGCCAGTCGGCCCGTGGTCGGCCAGCCTGCCCAGGCCCGCGGACCATGTCCCGCCCGGAGTCATCGCGAGACCGGGTAGCGCTGGTCGAGGGCGATGTTCAGGGTCAGCACGGTCACCCGCGGCTCGCCGAGGAACCCGAGCGTCCGGCCCTTGGTGTACTGCCGGACCAGGGCCATGATCGCTGCCGGGCTGACATGCCGGGCGGCCGCCACGCGGTCCACCTGGACGGCGGCGTTCTGCGGCGAGATGTAGGGGTCCAGGCCCGAGGCCGATGTCGTCACCGCGTCGGCGGGGATCCGGGAGATGGCGACGTGGTCGAATCTCGAGATCTGCAGCTGGCGCTGCCTGATGTCCTGCGCCAGCACCGGGTTGTCCGGTCCCAGGTTCGACGCCCCGGAGAACAGGGGGTCGCAGCCGTAGTCCGTCTTGACCGCCGAGTTGGCGGCCGTGGACGGCCGCGGCTGGAAGTACTGCGGCAGCGGGTTGCCCTTGGCGTCTACGAACTCCTGGCACAGCAGGCTGGAGCCGACCACCCGCCCGTGATAGCTGACCAGCGAGCCGTTGGCCTGGTGATGGAAGGCCACCTGGGCGACGCCGAACATGAAGACCGGGTAGATGATCCCGCAGAGGGCGGTGAACAGGAGCAGGCCGCGCAGCGCAGCGATGTGCTGCCGGACGATGCTTGGTAGACGATTCATGCTAGTCACCGGAATCCTGGGATGAATTGGATAATCAGGTCGATTGCCTTGATCCCGATGAACGGGACGATCAGCCCGCCGACGCCGTAGATCAGCAGGTTCCTGCGGAGCAGCGAGTTGGCTGAGGCCGGCCGGTAGCGGACGCCGCGCAGCGAGAGCGGGATCAGCGCGACGATGATCAGCGCGTTGAAGATGATCGCCGAGGTAATCGCCGAGGCCGGGCTGTGCAGGTGCAGGATGTTCAGCTTTGCCAGGCCGGGGATCACGCCCTCGAACATGGCCGGGATGATCGCGAAGTACTTCGCCACGTCGTTGGCGATGGAGAAGGTGGTCAGCGCGCCGCGGGTGATGAGCAGTTGCTTGCCGATCTCCACGATCTCGATGAGCTTGGTCGGGTTGGAGTCCAGGTCGACCATGTTCCCGGCCTCCTTGGCGGCCGAGGTTCCGGTGTTCATGGCCACCCCGACGTCGGCCTGGGCGAGCGCGGGGGCGTCGTTGGTGCCGTCCCCGGTCATCGCGACCAGCTTGCCGCCTTCCTGCTCCTTCTTGATCAGCGCCATCTTGTCTTCCGGCGTGGCCTCGGCGAGGAAGTCGTCCACCCCGGATTCGTCCGCGATCGCCTTGGCGGTGAGCGGGTTGTCACCGGTGATCATGACGGTGCGGATGCCCATCGTGCGCATCTCGGCGAACCGCTCGGCGATGCCCTCCTTGACGATGTCCTTGAGGTAGATCACGCCCAGTGCCCTGGCGGTCCCGTGCCCGCCCGCCCCGGCCCCGACCTTCTCCGCGACGACAAGCGGGGTACCGCCGACTCCCGAGATGCTGTCCACCATCTGCCCGAGGCCAGCGTCCGGGGTGCCGCCGTTGTCGCGGATCCACTGGGTTACCGAGGCGGCCGCGCCCTTGCGGACCTCACGGCCGTCCGCGAGGTTCACGCCGCTCATCCGGGTCTGCGCGGTGAACTCGACGAACTCGGCGCCCTGCAGTTCGCCTTCGGCTCGCTCGCGCAGGCCGTAGGCGCTCTTGGCCAGGACGACGATGGACCTGCCCTCCGGCGTGTAGTCGGCCATGCTGGATAGCTGCGCGGCGTCTGCCAGCTCGGCTGCCTGGACACCGTCGGTCGGCAGGAACTCGGTTGCCTGCCGGTTGCCGATGGTGATCGTGCCGGTCTTGTCCAGCAGCAGGGTGTTGACGTCGCCTGCTGCCTCGACCGCGCGGCCGGACATGGCCAGCACGTTGCGCTGGACCAGCCGGTCCATGCCGGCGATGCCGATCGCGGACAGCAGCGCGCCGATCGTGGTCGGGATCAGCGCTACCAGCAGGGCGACGAGCACGACCAGGCTCTGCGGGGCCTTGGAGTAGAACGCCATCGGCTGCAGCGTGATCACCGCGAGCATGAAGATGACGGTGAGCGAGGCGAGCAGGATGTTCAGTGCGATCTCGTTCGGCGTCTTCTGCCGCTTGGCGCCCTCCACCAGGGCGATCATCCGGTCGATGAACGTCTCGCCCGGCTTGGACGTGATCTGCACCACGATCCGGTCGGACAGCACCCTGGTGCCGCCGGTGACCGCGGACCGGTCGCCGCCGGACTCGCGGATGACCGGGGCCGACTCGCCGGTGATCGCCGACTCGTCGACGGAGGCCACGCCCTCGACGACATCGCCGTCACCGGGAATGATCTCGCCCGCCTCGACTACTACATGGTCACCGAGGGTGAGCTGGGTACCGGGGACAGGTTCTTCGCGAAGCTCGTTCTGCCCCTGGTTGGGGCGCCAGCCGAGCAGGCGACGCGCTACTGTCTCCCGCTTGGTCCGGCGCAGCGTCTCCGCCTGCGCCTTGCCGCGGCCCTCGGCCACGGCCTCGGCGAGGTTGGCGAAGAGCACGGTCAGCCACAGCCAGACCACGATGGTCCAGTTGAAGGTGGACGGCTTCGTGATCGCGGTGTAAGTGGTCAGCGCGGCGCCGACCTCGACGACGAACATGACCGGGTTGCGGAGCTGGACCCGCGGGTCCAGCTTCCTGAAGGCGTCGGGGGTTGCCTTCCACAGCATCTTCGGGTCGAGCAGCCCGCCGCCGATCCGGTGCGGCTCGGTGCCGGCCTGCTTCCTGCCCGTGCCCACCGGGGCATCGGGCGTCGTTGTCACAGACATCAGTGCAGCCCTTCTGCGAACGGGCCCAGAGCGAGCGCCGGGAAGTAGGTCAGTCCGACCAGGACGAGGATGACGCCGACGAGCATCCCGACGAACAGGGGCTTGTGCGTCTCCAGGGTGCCGGCGCTGGCCGGCACGTGTTGCTGCCTGGCCAGGGACCCGGCCAGGCCGAGCGCGAAGATCTCCGGCGCGAACCTGCCGAGCAGCATCACCACGCCGCCGACCGTGTTGTACCAGGTCGTGTTGGTGGTCAGGCCGGCGAACGCGGAGCCGTTGTTGTTCGCCATCGAGGTGAACGCGTACATGATCTCGGTCAGGCCGTGCGGGCCGTGGTTGAGTATCGACGCCTGCGGTGTCTTCAAGGCGATCGAAAGCCCGGCAGCGGTAAGGATCAGGGTTGGCAACGTCAGGAAGTACAGTGCCGCGTACTTCATCTCCGTGGGCCGGATCTTCTTGCCGAGGTACTCCGGCGTCCGGCCGACCATCAGGCCGCCGACGAAGACCGTGACAATGGCCAGCACGAGGATGCCGTACATCCCGGCGCCGATGCCGCCGGGCGCGATCTCGCCGAGCGCGATATCGAACAGGGCGATGCCGCCGCCGAACGGGGTGAACGAATCATGGAACGAGTTCACCGCGCCCGTCGATGTCACCGTCGTCGATGCGGCGAACAGGGAGGACCCGGGCGTGCCGAAGGCGACGTTCTTGCCTTCCATCGCGCCGTGCGCGAGCTGCGGGGCCACGCCAGCGCCCTGGGCCTCGAAGAAGCTGATGCCGCCGACGGCGGCCAGCCAGATGATCACCATGACCGCGAGCAGCGCGTAGCCCTGCCGGTTGTCCTTGACCATCTTGCCGAACGCGCGCGGGGTGGCGAACGGGATCAGCAGCAGCGTGAAGATCTCGAACCAGTTGGTGAACGGGTTCGGGTTCTCGAACGGGTGCGCGGAGTTGGCGTTGAAGAAGCCGCCCCCGTTGTTCCCCATGTTCTTGATGATTTCCTGCGAGGCCACCGGGCCGCCGACGATCGTCTGGTGCGCGCCGGACAGCGTCGTCACCGTGTGGTAGGCGGCGAAGTTGTCGATCGCGCCGCTGGCCACCAGAATCAGCCCGCCGATGATGGACAGCGGCAGCAGCAGCCGGGTGACGGCACGGGTCACGTCCACCCAGAAGTTGCCGAGCTTGTCGGTCCTGGACCGGACGAAGCCGCGGATCAGCGCGATCGCCACCACCAGGCCGACCGCCGCGGACAGGAAGTTCTGTACCGCGAGGCCGCCCATCTGGGTCAGGTAGCCCATGGTTGACTCGCCGGAGTAGTTCTGCCAGTTCGTGTTGGTCACGAACGAGGCAGCCGTGTTCCAGGCCAGGGCGGGCGGGACGTTGGCCATCCCGAGCGACAGCAGCAGGTAATGCTGCAGCCGCTCGATGCCGTACAGGAACAGCACGCTGACCGCGGAGAACGCCAGCATGCTGCGCAGGTAGCTGCTCCACTTCTGGTCGGCGGCCGGGTCGATGCCGATCGCCTTGTAGATGCCGCGCTCGACCCGCCAGTGCTTGTCGGAGGTGAAGATGCGGGCCATGTAGTTGCCGAGCGGCACGTAACACGCGGCCAGGGCGGCCACCAACAGGGCGACCTGCAGCCAGCCCGCGAGGGCGGTACTCATCAGAACCTCTCAGGCAGGACGAGGGCCACGAACAGGTAGGCGGTCAGCAAGATGCCGACAATGAGGCCGATCAGGTTCTCAGCGCTCAAAGTGCTCAACTCCCTTGATGAGCAGGAAGAGCGCGGCGAAGACGACGATCGTCAGGCCGATGTAGATCACGTCGGACACGGAGCCCTCCTAGGCGTTGCACGAATACAAGCCCAGTGAATCCCGCTGACCAGGCGAAAGACCGCGCCCATGCGCGACCCATGCAGGACATCGGTGATCCCTAACAGAACTCATGCGCCTGGACGTGACAGTGCCCCTGCCCTCGCGGCATGGCCAGCCACTTGCCGTTGGCAGCGTCCCAGCGCTGCCAACAAAGCCCGGCAGCCGGCTGCCGTCTCCCATCCCCGAGGACCGTCACACCGCGGAACGCCCCCGATCGCCCCGGCCGGCCAATAGCGTGCTTGCGCGGGGTAGGAGAGAATCCTGCAGTGACCGAGTCCGGTTCCCGCGCCTCGCTGTTCTCGCTGCGCACAGTGTGGGCGCGGAGCCGGGAGACGCCGCTTCGCCAGTTCCTGCGCACTGAGACCGGCAGCGCGGTGGTGCTGCTCGCCGCCGCGCTCGCGGCGCTGGCCTGGGCGAACATTGACTCATCCGGATATGCGGCGACGTGGCAGACCGAGCTGTCGATTCGGGTGGGCACGACGGGCCTGGCAGATAGCTTGCGCGGCTGGGTGAACTCCGGGCTGATGACGTTCTTCTTCCTGGTGGTCGGCCTGGAGGCGCGTCGCGAGTTCGACATGGGAGAGCTGCGCGAGCGGCGGCGGCTGGCACTGCCGCTGGTGGTAGGCCTGGGCGGGATGATCGTGCCGATTGCGGTCTACCTGGCCGTCAACGCTGGCGGCGTGTCGGCGTCGGGCTGGGGCACGGCCATGTCCACGGACACAGCGTTCGCGCTCGGCCTGCTGGCCCTGGTAGGCCAGGGCGTACCGGACCGGGTGCGCACTTATCTGCTCACGTTCGCGATCGTCGATGACGTGGCCGGGATCGTGGTCATCGCGCTGGTGTACAGCGGCCACATCGACCTGACCGCGCTGGGTGCCGGCGTTGCCATCCTCGCGGTGGTGATCGTGGCGCGCGGACAGGGGATCCGGAACGGGCCGGCCTACCTGCTGCTGGGGGTGGCGGCCTGGGTCGCGTTCTTCAAGTCTGGCGTCGACCCCGTGGTGGTCGGCCTGGTGCTAGGCATGCTCGCGCTCGCCTTCCCCGCCACGCGGAGCGGCCTGAAGCGGGCGTCTGAATCGTTCCGGCTGTTCCGCGAGCAGCCGACCCCGGAGCTGGCCAGCGACGCGCGGGAAAGCGTGCGGACGGCGATATCGCCGAACGACCGGCTGCAGCAGCTCTTCCATCCCTGGTCGAGCTACTTGATCGTGCCGATGTTCGCCCTGGCGAACGCGGGAATCACGGTCAGCGGGAGCTTCCTGGCCCGGGCTTACACCTCGCCGGTCACGCTCGGGATTCTGCTCGGTTACGTCGTCGGGAAGCCGGCCGGCACCGTGGGCGCGGCCTGGCTCCTTACCCGGGTCAGCCGCGGCCGGATCCGCCCGCCGGTCGGCTGGGCGGCAGTAACCGGCGCCGGGGTCATCGCGGGCATCGGCTTCATCGTGTCCCTGCTGATCGCCTCGCTCGCCTTCCATGGCACGCAGCTGGCCGAGGCGAAGGTGGGCGTCCTGTCCGCCGCGGCGTGCGCATCGGCCCTGACCTGGGTCGTCTTCCGGGTTACCGCGATGCTGCCGAAACGGCTGCGGCTCCGCGCGCTGCTCGGCACTGCCGAAACCATCATTGACCTTGCGGTACCGGTCGACTCCGGCCACGACCATGTGCGCGGCCCGGACAAGGCACCGGTCACGCTGGTGGAGTATTCCGACTTCGAATGCCCCTACTGCGGCCAGGCCGAGCCGGTGGTACGGGAGCTGCTCGCCGACTACGGCGATCTCCGCTACGTGTGGCGGCACCTGCCGCTCACTGACGTGCACCCGTATGCGCTGCTCGCCGCCGAGGGCGCCGAGGCCGCGGCCACGCAGGGCAAGTTCTGGGAGATGCATGACCAGCTGCTCGACCACCAGGGCGCGCTGACGGCCAGGGACATGATCCGGTATGCCAGCGAGATTACCCTGGACACCGAGCAATTTACCCGCGACCTGCGCAATCGCGCCGGCGATGCCAAGATCGCCGCGGACATGGACTCCGCTGACCTCAGCGGCGTCTCCGGCACGCCGACCTTCTTCATCAACGGCAAACGGCACCACGGCGCCTACGACACCGTCGCGCTCTCCGACGCGGTGCGGGCGGCCAGGGCACGGGCCATCATCAGCTCGGGCGGGCCGCCACCGCGCGCATCCTGATCAGCTCAGCTCCGCACGCCCAGCAATACGGATCGCCGCACGCCTCCCGTGATGACTGACTCACGTATATCGCTGAGTATGAGCGGCTGGCGGGAGCTCCAACCGGGCGGATGGCCGCATGCAGATCATCGGTCACGTGTGTTCTCGGCTTCCTTGATTAGATAATCGAGGCATGCGCCAGCTCCCGACGGGGACCGTGACGATGCTCTTCAGTGACATCGAGGGGTCGACAGCGCTGCTGTCTCGCCTGGGTGAGCGGTACGGCGAGGCGCTGTCCGCTCAGCGCGCCCTGATGCGGGCCGCCTTCTCTGCCTGCCGCGGGAAGGAGATGGGGACCGAGGGGGATAGTTTCTTCGTGGTCTTCGAGTCGGCCGGCGACGCGGTGCGGTGCTGCCTGGCGGCGCAGCGCGCGCTGGCAGGCCATGACTGGCCCGGCGGTATGGCGGTCCGGGTCCGGATGGGCCTGCATTCGGGGGAGCCGGCCGTCCAGGAGGACGATTACATCGGCATGGATGTGCACCGCGCGGCGCGGATCGCGGCGGCCGCGCACGGCGGGCAGGTCGTGCTGTCCGATGCGACGCGGCACCTGGTGGAGTCGCGGCTGGCCGCTGATGTGTCGCTGCGCGACCTGGGCTGGCACCGGCTGAAGGACATCGAGGCGCCGGAGCGTATCTACCAGCTGGTCGCCGCCGGGCTGCCGGATCGGTTCCCGTCGCTGAAGAGCCTGGGCGCGCAGAGCAGGCTGCCGGTGCCGCTGACGCCGCTGGTCGGCCGGGAGCGCGACCTGGAGCAGGTCATCGCCACGCTCACCGGACCGGGGATCCGGCTGGTGACGCTGACCGGCACCGGCGGCGTCGGCAAGACGCGGCTATCGCTGGCCGCTGCCGCAGCGCTGGATCAGGACTTCCCGCACGGGGTGTTCTTTGTCGCGCTGGCGGCCGTCCGCGATGCCGGGGTGATGTGGAAGACCATCGCCGACGGCCTGGACGTGGTCGGCGACGTGCCCGCCGCCGACGCGGTGGCCGGATACCTGTGCAACCGCCGGGCACTGCTGGTGCTAGACAACCTTGAGCAGCTGGACGGCGCCGCCGGGGTGGTGGCCGGGCTGCTCGCGACCGCCCCCGGCCTGGTCGTGCTGGCGACCTCCCGACGGCCGCTGCACCTGCCAGGTGAGCGGGAGCTGCCGGTGCCGCCGCTGCAGGTGCCCCGCGAGGCGTCCGTCGAGGAGGTGTTCGCGTGCGGTGCGGCGCGGCTGTTCGTCCAGCAGGCGAGCATGTCCCGGCCGGGCTTCACCCTCACCCCGGCCAACGCCGCCGACATCGCGGCCATCTGCGAGCGCCTGGACGGGCTGCCGCTGGCCATCGAGCTGGCCGCAGCCCGGATCCGGCTGCTGGCCCCCCGGGCACTGCTGGCCCGCCTGAGCCGCAGCATCGACCTGGCCGCCGCCGACATCGGGCAGTCGTCGCGGCAGCAGACCCTGCGGAACGCCATCGCCTGGAGCTACGACCTGCTGACCCCCGGCCTGGCCGAGGCGTTCCGCCGCGTCGGGGTCTTCGCCGGGGGCTGCGACCTGGACGCGCTGGCCGCGGTCGCCGCGCCAGAGCACGGTCCAGGCGCCCAGGGGGCCGGGGCCGATCCCCTGGATTTGGCCGCCGGGCTGCTGGACGTCAGCCTGGTCACGGTGACCGATGGCGCCGACGGCGAGCCCCGCGTCGGCATGCTGGAGACGATCCGCGAGTACGCGCTCGAGCGCCTGGAGCGGGCCGGGGATCTGGACGACATCCGGCGCCGCCACGCTGAGTACTATGCCGGACTCGCGGAGCGGGCGTTCGAGCAGCTGCGCAGCTCAGGCACGGAGCACCTGGTGGCCTTGGACCAGCTGGAGGCCGAGCATGACAACCTGCACGCCGCCCTCACCTGGTCGCTGGAAACCCCGGCCGCTGGCCCGGCGCCTGCCGACCGCGAACGGTCAGCTACCGGCCTGCGGCTGGTCCAGGCGCTGGCCCTGTTCTGGTACCGGCATGGCTACCTTGCCGAAGGGCGACGGTGGCTGCAGCGGGCCATCGACCTGACCACCGAGGATGGCGGAGCACCGCTGGCCCATCTGGCGCACTGGCTCGGGGTACTGCTGCAGCAGCAAGGCGAGCCGCAGGGCGCGCTGCCGCTCCTGGAGCGCAGCCTGGCGATCTGGCGTGACCTCGGCGACCGGGACCAGCAGGCACGAGAACTCAACAGCCTCGGCATCACCCACCATCACCTCGACGAGCTGGACACCTCGCGATCCCTGCTGGAAGACAGCGCCGCCATCTCCCGCGAGATCGGCAGTGACATGCGGCTCGCCGCGGCCCTGACGAACCTTGGCCAGCTGGAGAGCGATGCGGGCAACTTCGACCGCGCCACGCAGGTACTCCAGGAGGCGCTCGCGATCGACCAGAAGCAGGGGGACCTGCTGGGTGTGGCCCTGGACCAGCAATCGCTGGCCGGGGTCCACCTCCGGGCGGGCCGGGCCCGGGAGGCCCGCGACCAGCTGTCCGACATGGCCGGCTACGTCGTCAGCTGCGGTGACCCCGAGCTCCTGGCCACCACCCTGGAAATGTCCGCCGCCAATGCCGCACAGCTCGGCGAGGTGCTGCGGGCGGCCCGCCAAACCGGCGCCGCGGAAGCCATCCGGCAGAAGTCCGGCATCCCGATAAAGCAAGCCGAAATGCTCGAGGAGTTCCTGGCTCCCGCCCGCGCGACCATCGCACCCGCGGCGTGGGATGCCGCGCTGGCCGCCGGACGCGCGCTCAGCCAGCAGCAGGCGGCCACGCTCCTCACATCGCCATCCCCACACGACGCGACGCCTTGATCTCCTGCAGTGTGTACCGGTTGGGGTTATCACCGCACGGCCCCCCAGCTGGCCGGTCCATCATCGCGACTTCGGCGGCGCCCCGCCCCGCACACACCTCCCGCGGCCGGAAACCGCACGACCGCTAGGAAGCCGGCACGAACTGACGGTCGGCGAGCACGCGCGCCAGCCCGAACAGGACCTCGGCGGCGCAGGCCGGATCGTTCCTCATCAGCTCGTCGATGAAATGACGGCGCAGGACCAGCACCTGCCCGTCGGACGCCGCGGTCACCGACGCGGCGCGGCGCCCCGAGGACCGGAAGAAACCGATTTCCCCGATCACGTCTCCCTGGCCGACCACACACAGCCGGCGGTCACCGTCGTGCACCTCGAACGCTCCATCGAGGATGACGAAGATCTCCCGCTGGGAGAGCCCCTTCTCGGTCAGCAGCTGGCCCGCCGCGAGATCCATCAGGAAGCCCTTGTCGGTGAGCTTACGGATCGTGTTCTCGCTGAGCGCTTCGAGCATCGATGGGTGTTCGGCCTCCGTCTGCCGCAGGCGGTTGACACGTTCCCAGACGACCGCCGGGTCGAAGCTGACTGGCGCCGAGTCGGCGTCCAGGAGGCGGGACCAGCGCCCGACATCCACCGGGGCACGCTTACCCAGCCCATAGAAGACGTCGACGAACGGCGCCACGAACGAGCCGACCTGCTCCAGGTAAGCGCGGTCGCTGGGAATCAGCACCAGCGGCACCTCGATGCCGTCGGCGGTCGGCACGAGCCGGCCCGCGTAGGTGCGGAAGCCGAGCAGCCGGTAGTGGCGCACCAGGCCGGTGGCGCAGTTGATGAACCCTACATCGGCGGCCAGCTCTCCTGCGTACAGCTGATATACCGCACATGCCATCGAGACCAGTCCGAGCTGCCCGCGATGCCCGGGCTCGATCATCAGCCGCCCGATCTCCGCCGTGCACATGTCGCGCAGGCCGTCGAAGCGCTCCATCGAGAACGCGTCCCAGTCCTTGGCGGGCACCTCCCCAGGCTCCCATCGGCGGATGCGGATCGTGCCGGTCAGCCGGCCGGCGCCGTCGTCGGTGTAGAGCAGCGTCGTGTACGGCTTGTCGTCCTCCTCGTCCTGGACCCGCTCGCGGCCGTGGTCGGCGTTGCCGAGCTTGCGGCCGAGTTCCTTGGCGTACACCGAGTACCGGAACGAGAACACCGCCTCGCGCTCCACCTCGGTCTCGGCGACGTATACCGGCTCGAGCGCGTCGATAAGCTCCGGCGCGGCGGCGCGCATCTCCGGCGGCGGCGCGATGACGCGGCTCATGACCCGTCCCCGGAGCGCCCCGGCGTCTCATCCCGTGCCTGCGCGCCGGCCTTGCGGCGCGCGGATTCCAGCAGGAACTTGACCCGGGCCAGCTGGACCATGCGCGCCGTCTCGTTGGCGAGCCGGCGGCCGCGCGGCATCACCAGGTCCGGGATCGCCACCTTGACGCGCTTGCGCACCGGCCTCCCGGCTGCGAAATCCAGCACCATCCAGGCGGCCAGCACGCCGAACTGGTCTGCCGTCGGCGCCAGCTGCGGCGCCGAGCCGGCCTGGCCCCGGATCATCGCCTCGGTGTAGGTGAGCAGCTCGCGCGGCACGTCGAGCGGGCCCACCAGGCGCGAGAGGAACTCCAGCGCGTCGATACCGCCCGGCGCGGTGTCGAGGCGCCCGTTGAGCGGTCGGGTGCGGCCGTCGCGGTAGTCGAAGGCATAGACGAGCTGGGTGCCGCCGAGGTCGAGCCCGGAGATGACCAGGCGGCGCTGCCGCCAGGCTTCCGCATGCAAGGCGCGCTTGGCCGCGATCCCGGCCGGCTCGGTCACATCGACCCCGTCGATCACGACGTCGGTGGTGCCCACCAGCCAGTCGACGTTGTCCTCCGTCACGCCGTCGCGCTCGACCAGTACCTCCGCCTCCGGGTTGATCGCCCGGGCCCGGGCCGCCTGCACCTCGGCCTTATTGCGGCCGATGTCCCCGACGTCGGCGGCCTGCCGGTTGAGGTTGTTGAGCTCGTAGTCACCTGGTTCGCACAGGACGAAGCGCTCCGCACCCAGCCGTACCAGCGGTACGACCGTCGCCCCGCCGATACTGCCGCAGCCCGCCACGAGGATCCGCACGCCGCGCAGCGCGCTCTGCTCCTTCCGGCTGAGCGACGGCTGGTTGCGCCGGGTCATCTCCCGGTAGTGAGCGGTCTCGGGCCGCGGCTGGCGGGGCCCCCTCCGCAGGCTCCGGCGCTCCGGGGCGCGGGTCGGCGACCCGAGCCGGAAGAAGGCGATCGGCACGGCCTGCGGTGCGGCGCCGAACGCCGCCAGCAGCTCGCGGCGCACCTCGGCGATGCTGGTGTGCCAGTCGCCGGGCACGGACGGGTGCGGACGGCCGGGATGCGACAGTCCGACCTCGATCGGCGCGCTGTGCAGGGCCATGGCCAGTCCGGCCTCAGTGACGTCGAGCGCGACCTCCTCGAAGCAGGCGCCGCCGCGCAGGAACGTCTCAGCCTCCAGCGAGTCGGCGTGCAGCAGGCACAGGACGGGCGCGCTGCGCAGCGGTGCCTCGTCGACGTCGCGGGTGACCATCTCCGCCGCGCCGAGCGGGCCCAGCGCCCCGAGCACACGCGGATGCGTGGCGACGGCGGCAATCCGCGCCGCCACCGCCGGCCTGAAGAACAGCTCCAGGTCCAGGCCATCTCGCTTCCGGGCGGCGGCCCGGGGACTGAAGCGCATCAGCGAATGCAGCTCGGCCTGGGTAGGCTCGTGCATCAGCTTCATTGCCCCGGCACGGGCGGCGATGGCGGCCACCCGGTCGATCTCGTTCCGGTCGGTGAGCACCGAGAGGCTGAAACCAAGACGCCTCGCGGTGGCCTGCAGGCCGTCGATCGCGGAGCCGGCGACGGGATCGGCCCGGTACGGAGAGCGGTTCATCTCGCGGCGGCGCAGTGCGCGCAGCCGGCCCTTGGCCGCCTCGTCCGGCGGCGTCGAGGCCGGCAGCAACCGCACATCGGCCGCGACATCGTCGGCTGGCCGCCAGCGGACCTCGGTATCGAAGCCGAACGCCTGGGCGCTTACGCACAGGTTGGTGACAACGGCGCCGCAGGCCAGGTCGCTCTCGCGGCCGGCCGGATCAAGCTCCTTCAGGACCTGACGGGCTGGATCGCGCGAGACGCGGAAGGCAAGGCCGTCGACCTCGATGCGCCACCCCTGCGCATTGTGGGGTGACGGCGCGCGCCAAGCGTAGTAGAGCAGGCGGTCGCGCAGCTCGGGGGTCAGCGCGGCCGGCTCGGTGCGCACCCCGACATCAGGACTGGACGTCGCCTCGATGGCGCCCTCGCCCGCAGGGGCTCGACTATTCATCGGCACCTCCTGCCGGGAATCCTAGCGAGCATGCCGGGCCGGGGGGAATCGCAGCAGCAGCGACGGCCTACCTGGGATTTCTGTCCTGCTACGGATCGGAATCCAAACGTTTGAACAAGTCCGGGTCCCGGGCCAGCATGTCGCGTACGGCCTGGCTGCCCGACAGGCACGCTGAGCTACCTGGCGGTGATCGCGGCCGGCCTCAGCGCCGCCGCCGCAGTTACGTGATGAAGCGCTTGGCCAGCCCCGACCGTGCCAGCTCCTCGACGGCGTGCCGGTAGCCGGCCTCGACCAGCGCGACCCCGGCCTTGAAGTCCAGGGCTCCGATAGCGGGGAGCGGCGGGTGCAGCAGCAGGTCGACGCGGTCGTCGGCCAGCGTCGCACGCTTGTGGCGGATTCCGGACAGGCTCGTGGACCGGATCAGGATGTCGACGACGCTCGGCACCGGTTGCGGCGGAGCCAGCGGATTGAGGCGGCGCCCGAGCACCCGCCAGCCGGAAAGGTCTGAGTCGAAGGGTGCGGCCGTCACCGGTTCCACGTCGGGGAACAGGTCGACGGCAACGACGGATCCGCTCCCGATCCGGGCCCGCATGACCTCGGTGGGCACGTTGTTCAGGGCCGCACCGTCGACGAGCAGATCTCCATCGGCGTACACGGGGGGAAAGATGCCCGGCAGTGACAGGCTGGTCCGCACCGCACGCCACAGCACGCCACGGTCGTGGATGACCTCCTCGGCCTGGGTCAGATTGGCCGAAACGCAGAAGAAGTGCCGCGGCAAGTCCTCGATGGGGGTCGATCCGATGTGCTCCGCGAGGAGCTGGTTTACCCTGCGGCCAGACGACAGCGCGACCAGGGGGAGCGTGGGGCTGATGAAGCGGCCGCTGCGGGTGAAGGCGGTGACGGCCCGCTCAACCCGCTCTGCATGGGTGAGGCCGAGGGCGCACAGCGCACCCATGATCGCCCCGATGCTGGTCCCGCCGATGACGTCGATAGGTACGCCTGCCTCCTCCAGTGCCCGCAGCACGCCAAGGTGAGCGAATCCTCTTGAGGCTCCGCCACCTAGCACTACTCCGCAGGCGGTTCCGGTAACCATCCGGGCCAGCCGCGCCGCATCCTCCGGGTGGTTACCGCGGAGGTGGTGGTGGTCCGCTACGGGCCGGCCTGCCAGCCATCGTGATGTCGCCGAGGGGTAAGAAGGGTGGACCAGGACAAGCTCGCAGCGCAGCCAGTGCATGGCCAGAGCGCGGGTCTCGACCGCACCGAGCCGGGGATCTCCCCCAGCACCGCCGGCCAGCAGCGCGACGTCGGCTTGGCTCAAGCAGAGTCGGCTCCACGACGTGTCCTCGGCGTCCGTCTGATAGACGACGCGGTCGTTGCCTCGTTCGACGGCATGCAGCCACCCGGTGAGTTCGTTCCGGCCTGGGTCCCCGGGTCCGCGCTGGGCTGCGCCTGAGCCGAGATGCCGCGCGACAACGTCTGCGTCCAGCCGGAAGACCGAACCGGTGCGGGCAAGCCGGTTCGCCAGCTCTACCGCGACTTCCGCGGCCGGGCCGGCGCTTCTCCCAGCGGGGACTACGGCGATGGTCCGGCTGCCGGCCCGCTGCAGCTGCGGCCGGTCCGCGGCTAGCAACTGGTTGACGGCCAGCAGCCGGTCCACAAGCAACCGGGCCACCTGACTAAGCACGGCTGGAGCCAGCTCGACGAGGGCATCGAATGAGGAGACACGCAGTACCAACAGTTCGCTGTCCCGCACGGCGCGGACCGTGGCCGACCGGGGCCTGTTGCTGAGCAGCGCGATCTCTCCGACGATCGCCCCCCGCGCCAGGTCGTACAGGACATTCTCTGTCCTGCCCGCCGCGACCGAGACCCGGAGGCGGCCGCTGAGCAGAAGATAGAGTCCGTCGCCCGGTTCACCCTGGGCAATGACTACATCCCCGGCGGCCGCGTGCACCGGTTCAAGCTGCTCCGCCAGC
>Ga0182024_10006877_pt1 | contig 24778 bp, 22 predicted proteins | sample P32metaG_FD_120480 | JGI IMG/M metagenome (GOLD analysis project Ga0182024, IMG submission 120480) | Permafrost microbial communities from Stordalen Mire, Sweden - P3-2 metaG (Illumina Assembly) | ecosystem: Environmental > Terrestrial > Soil > Wetlands > Permafrost | place: Sweden: Stordalen...
AGTATGGACGCCGTAGGGCTACCAGACCCCGCTCGTTTCCGAAATGCCGGTATTCGGCTCCCCGGACCTCAGGGAGGTCTGGTGGCCTGCCCTCTCGTGTGCTCGCGATAGTTGCTGCGCTCAGCAGGCACTTAGGGGCGAGTGTGCATCGCGAGGAGCAGCAAGCGGTCCAGTCGAGGTGTCCGAAAGCTCCCCAGGTCGATCTCGCTTTCGGATCGAGTCCGACAACGGGCGTTGTGAATGCGTCACCTCACTTACAGTTGCTCCCTGGCACCGTCACACGGGCGACTGAGGAGCGGCATGGCCAAGCTGATCTACGTGGCGAATGTGTCCCTCGACGGCTACGTCGAGGACGTGCACGGCAAGTTCGACTGGACCGAGCCCACCGACGAGGTCTTCACCTTCATCACTGACCTGGTGCGCCCCATCGGCACCTACCTCTATGGACGGCGCATGTACGAGACGATGGCCCCGTGGGAGGTCGACCCCACCCTGGCGCCCAGTCGGAGCTCATGACCGACTTCGCGCATGTTTGGCAAGCGGCCGACAAGATCGTCTGCTCGACGACGCTGCACGCAGTCTCGACCACCAAGACGCGGCTTGAGCGCCGCTTCGACCCCGATTCGGTCCGGGGGATGAAGGCGTCCGCCGCGAGCGATGTGACCGTCTGGGGTTCGACCCTCGCGGCGCACGCGTTCAACGCCGGGCTGATCGACGAGTGCCAGCTCTTCATGTACCCGGTGCTCGTCGGTGAAGGAAAGCCCGCATTCACCGGCGACGCCCGCGTCCAATTGGAGCTGCTGGAGGAGCACCGATTCGGCAATGGTGTCGTGAACCTGCGCTATCGCATCCTGAGCTGACCCTCCAGTCGGAGGCGCACCGGTCGCCGTCGCCTCGACGATCCAACCTGGGTCAGCGTCTGAAGCGACGAACAGCCGATGCTGGAGGCGGAAGTGCTGGCTGCGCCAGTGGGGATGTTGCGAGCGTCGCCCCAAGGTGACCCACAACGCCGGGTAGTCGCGCGCAGCATTCGTCCGCCCCTCTGCGCTTCTATGAGCCCGGAGTGAGGTCAGCCAACGCGCCGGCGAGGTAGTGCTTCAGGATCTCTGCCTGCTTCGCCTCTAGTCCAGGTGGTCTCGGGACCGGAGTGACGCGAATCTCGTGGCCAGGAGGTCCGCCACTTCGGGCGGCGTTTGCTCACGCGGCCAGTCCTCCTCGGCCACTTTGGGGATGGACCAGTGATAACGCAGGCGCTCGGCAGGCCACGGCAGCTCGTCATCACCCTCGACCCGTGACGCCATGAGATCCTCGGGTACGGCTACGCCGGCATCGGTCAGACACGCGACCAGGGACTGCCACACCCGCCCAAGCCACGCCAGGATCCTGGATATTGGCACCCCGTCGACGCCTCCTATCCAGATTTCCTTGTTGGTGTAGGCGATTCCGCCGAAACTCACATTCGGACAGTCCCTGGCCAGCTCGCTAGCGGAACGCCCACCTTCCTCGTCCCAGTGCTCGGAGACGTTGCGCATCAGTACAAGCACGTCCTCGCCGCCCATCTCCGGGCGGTGCTGCTCGGGTATCCGCGCCTGGGCGCGAAGGACGTTGCGGACGGCCACGCTGAGCAGGTTAAGTTCGGTCGCGACCTGCATATGCAGGCTCCACGAGGGTACGCGGAGGGGCCGTTGATGGTCGAACGGCGGATAGTCCGCGTCCATGGACTGGAGCCAGGACCTGCTGACGTCTGAATCGTCGTTGAGGCGACGGCGCATGTTTGCGTCGGTGAGTGCCCGCACCTCTTCGCCGAACGCTTCCGCGAACCGGTCCACCTGCATTTCTGCGGCCTCGACCCACCGCAGACCATTCCACCAGACGTGCTCGTCCGGTGCCGGGACCCGCATGCTGCCACTCATCATCACGATTCTGACTCCAGCCAGTATCCCTTACCACCATTCTCTGTCGCACACGACCGTTGCCCAGAACGCTGCCGGTTCGATGGGGCACGTTCGGCTCACACGAGGTCAGATGCTTGCTGTCGCGAGCGCCCAGACCCCGCTGGGGCTAATTTCCGAAGTACCGGTTTCAGCGGCCAAGAGCTGTATCCGGACTCTGTCGACAAGGCCGCTGTGCTCGTAGTCCGGCTGGCGAAGAACCATCCACTGCCCGACGGCAACAAGCGCGCCGCCTGGGTGTCGTTGTGCTTGTTCGTCGAACTGAACGCCTGGGGCGGGGATCCCTACCCGTTGGTTGACGAAGCAGCGGCGGCCGTGCTGGCACTGGCCGGCGGAGATTGGCAGGAGGAAGACGTGGCAGCCTGGTTGCGGCAGTACCTCCGCCCGCCGGAGCCTGGGCGTACGTGTCATACGTGACTCGTCGAGTCCCTGGCGCCGGAGCACTCAAGGCTGTGGGAGGGGGAACCGTGGTGCATGTGGTGCAGAATCCTGTGGTGCGTGCACCACGAAAAACGCACACGCCACGGTCAATAGCGGTAAATCACGGTCACCTAGGGTAAGTTGAAAACGCCGATTGTGCGGCCTTTTTATTTGTCAAAATCCGGGGCGTGAGGGTCGCTGCAAGAATTCGCAGGTCGCGGGCCATGGACAGAGTATGACCCTCGCATTTTCCAAGTGAGGGTCGCCAGGACGGGTTCACGCGAACTCGCAGTTCAGACGCTTGTCTCCTGAGAGGGTGTCCCGCTGTGCTCGATCGCAGAGGGTGACCCTCACTCGGGCCGAATAGTGGTCACGGTCATAAGTGGGTGCACGACAGATGCCGGTATTCCGCAATGCAGTCCCCGGCATTTCTGCGAATAGGAATGAGCGATTTGATATAGCGATCGCGTCCTCGTCCACTCGGCCGGCTGCGAGCCAGCCCAAGATCTCAACCCGGCCATCGTCGCCGCGCTCGCAGAAATCGGACTCGACATTGCCGGCACTGCGGAAATTAGCGGGGTCTGGGCGCTCGCGACAGCAAGCATCTGAGCTCGTGTGAGCCCGAACGTGCCCCACCGATCCGGCGGTCAGGGGCGCGCCGGGTATTGAAGCGTGGCGAGCAACTGACTGTGCAAGTTGGCGTTGGAGTACAGGCCACTGCCGGCAGAGCCCGGTGTGGCCCCATCGACGGTGTCGGGTCACCTCGCCCGCCTGGTCGACGGCGGCCTGATCACCGTCGAGATCTCTGGACGGCACCGCTACTTCAGCTGGGCTCTCCAGGGGTAGTCGAGGCTGTCGAGGCGCTGGCCTGTCTCGCCCCCGCCCGCCCGGGGCGCTCCCTATCGCAGAGCCGAGGCGATCCCCCAGGATGATGGGATCAAAACATCGGGGGAGGCGTGAAGTGAAGAGGAGTCGTATGCGAGATGTCTTGGTTCACGGTGATATTCGGCGCACATCCGATGAGCGTCTCCGTAAGCGGGCGGACAGGTGAGACCTGCCAGACGGCGATGCCTGGTAGGTCGCCGCTGCCAGTTAGGTTCCGATCAGTAGTTCTCGTAGGACCGCTGCCGCACAGCGTTCGGTGTCCTTGGCGGAGGTGAGCAGGACCAGATCGCGGTTGCCGGCGAGGGTCTGGAGGCGTTCTATGGCGTGCCGGGCGGGATCGTCGTAGAGCTCTTTGCGGTAGCGGTCGGCGAAGTCTGTGTAGCGGTCGGAGATGTGCCCGTACCATCGACGCAGCTCGGCGCTGGGGGCGACGTCCTTGAGCCAGATTTCGAATGGTGCGTCGGTCCGCGACAGTCCGCGTGGCCACAGGCGATCTACGAGAACCGAATGTGCTTGGGGATCCGCGGTGTAGTCAAAGACGCGGGCGAGTCGCACGCTGTGGGGAGGGGTTTCCGGCCGGGCGCCGGGCAGCCCGTGAGTGGGCTGGAGGGGGAAGAGGCCGTTCCACACGGCGGGGAGTTGGAGTGCGAGCCGGTCGAGTTCCTCGAGGTGGAGGGCGGAGAGGGCCGAGAGCCGCTCGGCGCCGTCGTCGGTGAGACTGAGGCGGACGACTCGGTGGTCGTCGGGGTCGCGATGGCGACTGACCAGCCCGGCGCTATCGGCCCGGTCGACGAGCTCGACGGTGCTGTGGTGGCGGAGTAGTAGGTAGTCGGCGACCTCGCCGATGGTCGGCCCACGCGGGTCGTCGTGACCGCGGATGGCGAGGAGCAGCTGATGCTGGTTCGGGGTCAGCCCGGCCATCTCCGCCTGTTGTTCGCTCCAGCGCAGGAAGCGACGTAGCCCGTTTCGCAGCGCCAGCAGCCGAGCGTAGTCCTCGTGGAACAATCCGATCGAGACACGATACCATCGTGTCTCGATGTGGTGTCCCTCCCGCCGTCGTCCGTACCCGGTTATCGACGACGACGCCCGTCTGGTCGGAGCCCTGCCTTGGTCGGCCATCCTGGAGGGCAAGGATCAGCGAACTGTCCGCGTCCGCGATGCCATGATCACCTCACCTTCGGTCGCCCCCCCCGACGAAGTCCTTCGAAGCGTCGCCGACCGGATGGCCGCCCTCGGCCTCGGTGCGCTCCCCGTCGTCGACCCCTCCCACCCGCAGCGTCTCGAGGGACTCATCACCCAGTTCGACCTCCTCGAAGCCCGCCAGAAGCTTCTCGAAGAAGAACGCCGCGCAGAGCGGATCCTCACCCTGTGCAAGATCACTGCCAGCAAGGACGACGAGCCTGAAAGCCCACAAGACGGCGCGGCCAGCACACCGGCGTCTGCTCCTTCGCCAGGCACCAGCTTGGTCCCGCCCGAGCCAATCGACTTCATAGAGCCGATCTGGCTTTTGGTCACAGACTGTCGTCGGAAGCGAAGTCGATGACATGTCGCCAGTAGCGGTGGTGACCGGTGCATCGGCGGGTGTGGGGAGGGCGACGGCCCGGGCCTTTGCGGAGCGGGGGTTCGACGTGGCCCTGCTGGCCCGTGGTCAAGCCGGCTTGGATGCTGCAGCCGAGGAGATCGAGCGCACCGGTACCCGAGCGCTGGTCATTCCGACTGATGTCTCCGTGTTCGAGCAGGTCGACGCCACCGCGTCGCGCGTCGAAGCCGAGCTAGGCCCGATCGAGGTGTGGGTGAACGACGCGATGACGACGGTCTTCGCCCCGTCGTGGGAGGTGAAGCCTGCGGACTTCCAGCGTGCGGTGGAGGTGACCTTCCTCGGCCAGGTGTGGGGGACCATGGCGGCCCTGGCGCGGATGCGGCCCCGGGATCGGGGGGCGATCGTCAACGTCGGGTCGGCTCTGGCGTTCATCGGGATCCCATTGCAGTCGGCGTACTGCTCGTCGAAGTTCGCCTGCCGGGGCTTCTTCGAGTCAACCCGGGCGGAGCTCATCCACGAGGGCAGCCATGTTCGCATGAGCATGGTCCACCTCCCGGCTGTCAACACCCCCCAGTTCGACTGGTGCGAGACGACCATGACCCATCACCCGATGCCGGTGCCTCCGATCTACCAGCCGGAGGTCCCGGCCAAATTCATCGTGGAAACGGCTCTCGACGGCCGGCGCGACAAGGTCATCGGGTCGTGGAACAAGCTGTTGGTGGTGGCGGCCAAGCTGGCCCCCGGCCTCGGGAACGAGTATGCGGCGATCGGGGCGTGGGACAGCCAGCTCACCGACCAGACGGTGAGCGCCGACCGGCCGGTCAATCTGTACGCGGCCGCCGACGCTGACATCGATCACGGGGCGCACGGGTCCTTCGACGACAAGGCCGGAGGGTTCATGGACCCGAGTTTCTTGCAGTCGCTGCCGAAGACGGCCAAGACGTTCTACCAGGCGGCGGTGGCCACTGCTCGGTACAAGAAACTGGTCCGTGACAACAAGAAGCGCTTGAGTGCTCGAGGGGAACAGCCATGAGCGACCGGTGTTCGAGCGTCGAATCGGTCGACGTCTCCGTCTTCGAGATACCGACGGACCGACCAGAAGCGGATGGCACGCTGGCGTGGACGTCGACCACGATGGTCGTGGTGGAAGTCCGAGCCGGCGGTCAGCGAGGGCTCGGCTGGACGTACGCCGGCGCGGGTAGCGCCATTGTCGTGAACGAGAAGCTGGCCGACATCTGCATCGGAGCCGATCCCCTCAACGTGCCCGGCGTGAACGAAGAGATGGCTCGAGCCTGTCGGAACCTAGGCCGCTCCGGTCTGGTGGCGTGCGCCATCTCTGCGGTGGACATCGCCTTATGGGACCTCAAGGCACGGGTGCTCGAGGCGCCGCTGGCCGCCCTGTTCGGACAAGTCCGGCCCGACGCGCCGATCTACGGCAGTGGGGGCTTCACCACCTACGACGACGACACGACCCGGGACCAGCTCGAGCAGTGGGTCGGCGGCTGGGGCATCCCCAGGGTCAAGGTCAAGATCGGCGAGTCCTGGGGCGCTGAGCCGGGGCGAGACCTGGCCAGAGTGGCCTTGGTCCGCAAGGTGGTCGGCGACGACGTCGAGGTCTACGTGGACGCCAACGGCGGGTACACCCGCAAGCAGGCGGTGCGGATGGGCCGGAGATTCTCCGAGGAGCACGGGGTGGTCTGGTTCGAGGAGCCGGTGTCATCGGACGACCTCGACGGTCTCCGGGAGGTGCGCGATGCCTGCGGCGTGGATGTCGCCGCCGGGGAGTATGGCTACAGCCTCGACTACTTCGCCAAGATGGTGACCGCAGGAGCGGTCGACTGCCTCCAGGTCGACGTCACCCGCTGCGGCGGCTACACCATCTGGCTGCGGGCCGCCGCGGTGGCGGCCGCTCACAACCTGCAGGTCTCGGGGCACTGCGCCCCCAACCTCCACGCCCATGTGGCCACCGCGGTACCCAACTTGCGCCACTTGGAGTACTTCCACGACCACCACCGCATCGAGACGATGCTCTTCGACGGGACGCTGGACCCTGACTGCGGCCGGTTGGTTCCGGCACTGGACCGCCACGGGCACGGTTTGACCCTCCGCCGCGCCGACGCGGAGAGGTTCCGGGTCGAGTGATATACGACCCGATGCCCCCCGGTCCCATGGACTGCAGAACACCTTCGAGACGAACCAGGAGAGGTAAGCGGTAATGGCGAAAGAGACGGCAGCTGACAACTTGTGCGAGCGTCTGGTGGCGTGGGGGGTGAGCACCATCTACGGCTTCCCGGGCGACGGGATCAACGGGATCCTCGGGTCGCTGCGCCGCCACCAGGAGGAGCTGCGCTTCGTGCAGACCCGCCATGAGGAGATGGCGTCGTTCATGGCGTGCGGGCACGCCAAGTTCACCGGGGAGGTCGGGGTGTGCATGGCCACCTCGGGGCCGGGCGCCATCCACCTGCTCAACGGCCTCTACGACGCCAAGCTGGATCATCAGCCCGTCGTGGCCATCGTGGGACAGACCTTCGTGCGGGCCCTGGGCGGGGACTTCCAGCAGGAGGTCAACCTGATGCAGCTGTACTCCGATGTGGCCTCGTCGTGGTGCCAGCAGGTCAACACCCCGTCGTCGGTGCGCCACATCGTGGACCGGGCCTTTCGCATCGCGCAGGCCGAGCGCACCGTGACCTGCGTGATCGTCCCCGCCGACATCCAGGACATGGAGGCGGTGGAGGAACAGCCCAAGGCCACCCATACCGTCCACAGCGGCGTGGGCTGGTGGAAGCCACGGGTGATCCCTTCCACCGACCAGCTCCGCCAAGCGGCCGACATCTTGAACGCAGGTGAGAAGGTGGCCATGCTGGTCGGCGCGGGGGCGATGAACGCAACCGACGAGGTGCTGGCAGTGGCCGATGCCCTGGGGGCGGGGATCGCCAAGGCGCTGCTGGGGAAGGCGTCGGTGCCCGACGACGTGCCCTACTGCACCGGCAGCATCGGGCTGTTGGGCACGAAACCGTCGTGGGACATGATGCAAGAAGCCGACACCTTGTTGATGGTGGGCTCCTCGTTCCCGTACTCGGAGTTCTTGCCGACGACCGGCGCGGCCAAGGCCGTCCAGATCGATCTGTCCCCGCGGATGCTGTCGATCCGCTACCCCATGGACCTGGCCCTCGTCGGTGACGCAAAGGACACCCTCGCCGAGCTGCTGCCGCTCTTGCACCACAAGTCGGACCGCTCCTGGCAAGACACGATCGCCGGCCAGGTGAAGGAGTGGTGGGCACTGATGGACGACCTGGGCCAGCCGTCGGACCTGGACGGGCGCATCCGGCCCCAGGGCATCTTTTCCTCGCTGTCGCGACACCTGCCCGACAATGCGGTGCTGTCGTCGGACTCGGGCACCGCGGCCGACTGGTACGCCCGCCACATCCGGATCCGCCGGGGCATGAAGGCGTCGCTGTCGGGGAACTTGGCCACCATGGTCCCCGGCGTGCCCTATGGGATGGCGGCCAAGTTCGCCTTCCCCGACCGGGTGGCGGTCGCCATGGTCGGCGACGGGGCCATGCAGATGGGCGGCATGGCAGAGATGCTGACCGCGGCCAAGTACTACAAGACCTGGGCCGACCCTCGCTACGTCGTCGTGGTCCTCAACAACGAGGACCTCAACCAGGTCACCTGGGAGCAGCGGGCCATGGAAGGCGACCCCCGCTTCGATGCCTCCCAGTCCATCCCCTATGTGTCCTACGCAGCGTGGGCCGACCTCATCGGCCTCAAAGGCATCAAGGTCACCAGCTCGGACCAGATCGAGGGGGCGTTCAACGAGGCGTTCGCGGCGGACCGGCCGGTGATCGTCGACGCCTTGACCACCCCGGACGAGCCGCCCATGCCTCCCCACGTCACCTTCGATCAGGCCAAGGCCCTGATGACCTCGGTCATAGGGGACCCGAAGGCGGGCATCCCGGGCGCCAAGGAAGGGATGCGCGAGATGATCCACGAGTTCATGCACCACGAGAAGGGCTGAGCGTGCGCCGCCACGCCGCCACGACCACGCATGCCGAGTCCCTCGGTGAAGTGACCCATCTCATCGACCGGGCGTTCGCCGATGTGGCCCACGGCCGCTTCGAGCGCTCCCTGTCGGGGCTGACCGCACTGGCCGCGGCGGTGACGACCGCCGAGATCTTCCTCGAGCACTACAAGGCCAGCTTCGGCAACAAGTGGATGTGGAGCCCGATCATCGTCACCCCTCCGGTGATAGTGGCCGGGATCGCAGGGGTGTTCTCGAAGAAGTGGGCGAAGACCGTCCTCCCGGTCACTGCCCTGATCTACACGGCGGACGGCTTGGCGGGCGAGTACTTCCACGCCCGCGGGGTGGCTCGCAAACCGGGCGGCTGGAAGCTGGCCTCCTACAACCTGCCGATGGGCCCACCGATCTCCGCGCCGGGGCTGATGACCCTGGTCGGCGGCATGGGACTCCTGGCCGCCCTGCTTCGCCGGGAGGACTGATGGCTCGCGACCTCTCCAAACCTGATCACCTTCCGAACCTGCGTCCGGGCAGGGAGCCGCCGCACTCCTCGTGGCTCCCCTTGCAGCGCCGGGGGACCACCCCCCAGATGATCGGTCGCTACCCCGACTACGACGTGTTCGACGCCGCCGGCTCCTGGGACGACGCCACCGCCAAGGTGGTCAACGCCCGCCTCCATATGCCAGCCGACCTCCACTTCTTCTCCGCCGGGGAGGTCGCCACGCTCCGAGCGTTTTGCGATGTGTGCGTCGCCCAGGACGGCGAACCGCGGGTGCCGGTGGTGGAGATGATCGACGAGAAGCTGGCCGCCGGCCGGCTCGACGGCTACCAGTACGCCGACATGCCCGACGACCGCGACACCTGGCATGTCGTCCTCGCCGGCCTCGACGAGGTCGCCGAGGGCCGCTACGGCAAGGCCACGTTCGCGGCCTGCGATCCCGACACCCAAGAGGCCATCGTCGCCCTGCTGGCCAAGGCCCAGCTGTCGGGCGGGTCGTGGGACAGCCTCAACGTGAAGCGGGCGTGGTCGGTGTGCATGCGCATGATCCTGGCCGCCTTCTACTCCCACCCCTGGGCGTGGAACGAGATCGGCTTCGGCGGCCCCGCCTACCCCCGGGGGTACATGCGCCTCGGGCCGACCAGCACTCTGGAGCCCTTCGAGCGGCCGGGGGCGACCGACGAGGACCCGGTCCGGGTCGCCCCAGAGCTCGGCGGATGAGCCGCACCTGGTTGAAAGGGTCGGTCGGACCGAAGGACAACGATTCTCGCTTCCTGCTCGACGTGCACCGACGGGACCTGCCGGGCGAGGACACCATGGCCCGCTACGACGACACCGACGAGGTCGACATCTGCATCGTGGGCGCTGGGGCGGGCGGGTCGGTGCTGGCACAGCGTCTGGCTCGCGCCGGGTGGCGAGTGGTGATCATCGAGGCCGGACCGTTTTGGCACCCCGACGAGGACTGGGTGTCCGACGAGGCCGGGTCCCATCAGCTGTACTGGACCCAGAAGCGCATCATCGGCGGCGCGGAGCCGATCGAGATGGGCAAGAACAACTCCGGGCGGGGCGTCGGCGGGTCGATGATCCACTACGCCGGGTACTGTCCCCGCTTCCACCCCTCCGACCTGCAGACCAAGACCCTCGATGGGGTCGGGGCGGACTGGCCGATCACCTACGAGGACATCCGGCCCCACTACGAAGTCGTCGAACGTGAGCTGCCCGTGGCGGGCCAGGACTGGCCGTGGGGGTACCCGCATCGCTACCCCTTCTCACCCCACCCGATCTCCGAGGCCGCCTCGGTGCTGTGGCGCGGCGCCATAGAGCTCGGGATCACCATGCGTGTCGGGCCGGTCGGGATCGTCAACGGCACCTTCGGGAACCGCCCGCACTGCATCTACCGCGGCTACTGCCTGCAGGGCTGCAAGGTCAACGCCAAAGCCAGCCCGTACGTCACCCACCTCCCCGACGCGCTGGCCCACCGTGTCGAGATACGGGCGGGCTGCATGGCCGCCCGAGTCGAGATCGACGACGCCACCGGCAGAGCGACCGGGATCGCCTACCTCCGCGAAGGCGACACCATCGAGCGACTGCAGCGGGCCAAGGTGATGGCCGTCGCCGGGTACTCGATCGAGACCCCCCGCCTGCTCCTCAACTCCGCTTCGCCTCGCTTTCCTCATGGGGTGGGCAACAACGAGGATCAGGTCGGCCGCTACGTCATGGTCCAGGGCGCCTCGCAGGCCGCCGGGCGCTTCCCCACCGAGCTGCGCATGTACAAAGGGCCGCCGCCCGAAGTCTCCTCCGAGGACTTCTACGAGACCGATGAGTCCCGGGGTTTCGCCAGGGGGTTCTCGATCCAGACGGTGGCACCGCTGCCCATCGGCTGGGCCGAGCACGTCCTCGCCGACGGGCACTGGGGCCGGGCGCTGCGCGAGTACATGCGCGACTACAACCACTGGACCTGCGTCGGGGTCCTCAACGAGCTCTTGCCCCACCCCGACAACCGGGTGACCCTGGCCGAGGAGAAGGACCCCTACGGGCTGCCCGTCGCCCGCTTCGACTACAGCCTGGGCGACAACGACAAGGCCAACATCGCCTATTCGACCAAGGTCATCACCGACATCCTGCACGCCGCCGACGCCCAGGACGTCCTGACCATCCACCGCTACGCCCACCTGGTCGGCGGCGCCCGCATGGGCACCTCCCCGGACAACAGCGTGGTCGACGCCAACCAGCGCACCTGGGCCGTCAACAACCTCTACGTCAGCGACGGGAGCGTCTGCCCCACCCAGGGGTCGGCGAACCCGGCGTTGACGATCATGGCGTTGGCCTCACGCCTCGGCGCGCACCTGGCCGCCAAGCGGGCAGCGTGAACGAAGGGTAGGGGACGCTCGTCGATGCCCGCGATCCTCGCCAGCAACCACCCGGTGCTCCTCGCCACCAACTACAAGGTCTTCCCGATCTGGATCGTCATCACCCATTTCGCCAACATCTTTTTCATGCTCTTCATGGTCCGCTCGGGCCTGGAGATCCTCTCGGCGTTCCCTAAGTTCTACCTCTCCGACGACTGCCCGCCGGGCAAGGAATGGCTCCGACTCACCCGGCGGGTGTACTCGGCCGACGCCGCCCACCCGTGGAGCTCGCTCGACGAGGAGGAGTCGTGGAGCCCGGTGATCGCCCTACCCGGACGTAAGAACCTGGGCCTCGGCCGGCACTGGCATTTCATGACCCTGCAGTTCTGGATCGCCAACGCCGCCGCCTACATCGCCATGCTGTTCGCCACCGGTTGGTGGCGCACCATCGTCCCGACCAGTTGGAGCATCTTCCCCGACTCGATCCGTGACGTCGGCTACTACCTGATGTTCAAAATCCCCCCAAAGATCCCGGGGATGCCCTTCGACCACGTCCAGCTGCTGTCGTACTTCGTCGTGGTGTTCATCCTGGCTCCGTTCCAGGTCCTTTCCGGGGCGGCGATGTCCCCGGCGATCGCCGGCCGTTTCCCGTGGTACACCCGACTGTTCGGCGGCCGCCAACGGGCCCGTTCCCTGCACTTCCTCGGCATGTGCGCCTTCGTGGTGTTCATCGTGGTGCATACCGCCATGGTCATCATCAACGACCTGCCCAACCTCTGGACCGTGATGGTGCTGGGCCACGTCGAGTCGGCCCCCTACCACGGGCAGACCGAGGCGTTGATCGTCGGGTTCCTCGGCCTGTTCGGGGTGGTGGTGGTCAGCGTGGTGGCGTCCTGGTTCTCGAGGCGCTACCCGAGGCGCACCCAGCGCCTTCTCGGGATCATGGTCAACCCCTTCGAGGGGGTCCTGTCCCGAGCCCTCGCTTCCCGTCAGCGTTACCGCTGGTCGGACATCTCCCCGTACTTTCGAGTCAATGGGTACCCGCCACCCAGCGACACGTACGCCGAGCTGGTCGCCGGCGACTTCGCCGCCTTCCGCTTGGAGGTGGGCGGGCTGGTCGAGCAGCCCAGGACCTTCTCGCTTGCGGAGTTGCGGGCGCTTGGCGACGAGTCCTACATCGCCAAGCACAACTGCATCCAGGGCTGGTCGGCCATCGCCGCCTGGGGCGGGGTGCCCCTCGCCAACCTCATGGCCGCAGTTGGGGTGAAGCCCGAGGCCCGCCACGTCGCCTTCTACGCCTTCGACGACAAGGCGATCACCGAGGGCGAGGGCCGCTCCGGATACTTCTACGGCACCATCCCGATGTACCTGGCGACCAAGCCCCAGACCATCCTCGCCATGGAGATGAACGGCGAGCCGCTCCCCATCGAGCACGGCGCCCCGGTGCGCCTGAGGATCGAGAGCCAGCTGGGCTTCAAGATGGTCAAGTGGATCCGGGCCGTCGAGTTCGTAGCGGACGTCGATGCCATCGGAGACGGCCAAGGCGGCTGGCGCGAAGACCAGCAGTTCTACGCCAACGCGGCGGGGATCTGAAGGGGACACCGTGAGCGAGCCAGGCAGCAGGACGGGCATCGACACCGCCGGCATCGACACCGGGACACCCCGCCGTGACCGGCCTCGGGTGGTCATCGTGGGGGCCGGCTTCGGCGGCCTGGCAGCAGCCAAGGCTTTGGCCGACCGGCCCTGGCATCGAGCCCAGGTAGACGTCACCGTGGTCGACCAGCACAACCATCACACCTTTACCCCCTTCCTCTACCAGGTGGCCACCGCTCTGCTGGAACCCACGGGGGCAGCGCACCCGGTCCGCTCGTTGATCCGCAAACTCGAAAACACGGAGTTCCGCCTCGGGGAGGTGACCTCCATCAACGTCACCCGCCATCAGGTGGACACCACCCACGGTCCGATCCCCTACGACTACCTCATCCTGGCCGCCGGGGCCACCAACGACTACTTCGGGAACACCGACATTTCGGCGCACACCCTCGGGCTCAACACCCTGGGCGAGGCGCTTGAGCTGCGCAACCACATCCTGTCCTGCTTCGAGGCCGCCGCCTGGGTTACCGACCCGACCGAACGAGCCCGGCTGCTGACCTTCGCGGTGGTGGGCGGTGGACCGACGGGAGTGGAGTTCTCGGCCGCCTTGGCCGTCCTCGTCACCGAGATGGTGGTCCACGACTTCCCCGGCATCGGCACCGACGACCCCCGGATCGTGTTAGTCGAAGCTGCGCCTTCGCCGCTCAGGGCGTTCGCTCCGGATCTGCGGGAAGCGGCCGCCAAGGCGCTGGCGGCCAAAGGGGTGCCGGTCGAGTCGAATGCCAAGGTGGCCGATGTGGACGACACCGGCTTGCGCTTGGACAGCGGCCGGCGGATCGAGGCGGCCACGGTGGTATGGGCGGCGGGGGTGCGAGCGACCCCACTGGCCGACACGCTCCCCGCCACCGGCTCGAACGGCCGGGCCATCGTCAAGGCGACCCTGCAGCTCGAACGCCACGCGGAGGTCTTCGTGGTCGGTGACATGGCCGAGATACCCGGTGTGGCCGGCCCGCTGCCCATGTTGGCCCAGGTTGCCATCCAGTCCGGGCGCCATGCCGGCCGCCAGATCCTGCGTCTCTGTGCCGGCCAGGAACCCACCCCGTTCCGGTACCGGGATCTGGGCACCATGGCCGCCCTCGGACGGGGCGACGCCGTCGGACGTCTGCACCTGTCCGGCCTCGAGGGGTGGCTGGCGTGGTTCGGGCTGCACATCGTTCGCACCGTCGGCCTCCAAGCCAAGGTCACGGTCGTCGCCGACTGGGCGTCGGGCTTTCTCTTCGCCGACCGACCGGGGCGTCTCATCACCGGGCCAGACCACCCACGGCGGGCCGCGACCAAACTGCTCGGCCCCGAGCCGGCTACGGCCCGGGTGCCGATGGCCAGGGCCAAAGTGGACTTGCCGTCGGTCAACGTGGCCAACGCCAACCGCTGGGGACGGGTGGCCGCCCTGGCCTGGTGGGGACAGGCATACCCCGGCCTGCGCAAGGAACCCGAGAAGCCCCACGGGCTCGAGGCGCTCCGCCAGCGATCAGAAAAGTTGCGCCACGAGCTCACCGGCGACAAGTCCCAGACCGAAGACAACTACCGAGGATGACGCGATGAACCACCCCGAAGCCTCCGCGCGCTGGCTGGAACGGAGCTGACATGACCGCCGCCAGGCAACCAGAGAGCACCGAAGCGTTTCCTCCCCGCGTGCTGCGCGAGTATGCCCTCCTGGCCGACGGCGAACGCGGGATCCTGGCCGGCCCTCGGGGCGACTTCGTGTGGATGTGCGCCCCCCGCTGGGACTCCGACGCGGTGTTCTCCACCCTCATCGGCGGGGCAGGCGCCTACGCCATCACCCCTACCGATCCCCGCTTCGTGTGGGGCGGGTACTACGAGGGTGGCACCCTCATCTGGCACAGCCGCTGGGTGACCAGCACCGGGCTCATCGAGTGCCGCGAGGCCCTCGCGTTCCCGGCCGACCCCCATACCGCAGTCATCCTGCGCCGGGTCACCGCACTGGACGGGGGCGCTGTGGTCCGCGTGGTCCTCGACGCCCGAGCCGACTTCGGACGGTGCGCCATGACCGACGTGCACCACCATCAAGGGGTGTGGACCGCCCGCAGCGGTGGCCTCCACCTCCGCTGGTCGGGCGCGCCAGGAGCAAAGACCACCGGCGACGGCGCTCTCGTGGTCGACGTAGAGGTCGAGACTGGCACCCACCACGACCTGGTCCTCGAGATCGGCGAGCACGCCCTCGCGACCCCACCGGTGGGCGCCGCGTTCGCCTGGGAGGCGACCGAGGCGGCGTGGGCCCAGGCGGTCCCCAAGCTTTCAGCCACCCTGGGCCCCCGGGACGCCCGCCACGCCTACGCCGTGCTGCGAGGGTTGACCAGTGCCGGTGGGGGCATGGTGGCCGCCACCACCATGTGCCTGCCTGAGCGGGCCGAGGCGGGACGCAACTACGACTACCGCTACGCCTGGATCCGCGACCAGTGCTACGCCGGCCAGGCGGTGGCCGTTACCGAGCCGTACCCGCTCTTAGACGACGCGGTGGATTTCATCGCCGAGCGTGTCCTGGCCGACGGCCCTCAGATGAAGCCGGCCTACCGGATCGACGGCGGCCCGGTCCCCGACGAGCGCAGCCTGCCTCACCTGGCCGGCTACCCCGGGGGAGCCGCCAAGATCGGCAACTGGGTCAACCAGCAGTTCCAGCTCGACGCTTTCGGAGAGACGCTGCTGCTCTTCGCCGCCGCCGGACGCCACGACCACCTCGACAGCGACCACTGGCGGGCGGTGGAAGCCACGGTGGCGGCCATCGAAGCCCGCTGGGGTGACCCCGACGCCGGTATCTGGGAACTCGACAACCAGCGCTGGGCCCACTCCCGGCTCATGTGCGTGGCCGGCTTGCGAGCCATCGCCGGGGCCGCCGCCAGCCACCAGACCGGCGCGTGGAGCAGCCTGGCCGACGCCATCGCGGCGGACGTGGGGTCGGACTGCGTGCACCCGAGTGGGCGCTGGCAGCGCTCCCCTGGCGACGAGCGGGTCGACGCCGCCTTGCTGTTGCCGGCGGTTCGGGGGGCGCTGCCGTGCAGCGACCCCCGCAGCCGGGCCACCCTCGCCGCGGTTGCCGACGAGCTCGGCCGAGAAGGCTACGTTTACCGGTTCCGCCAGGACCAGCGACCCCTCGAAGACGCCGAGGGCGCGTTCCTCCTCTGCGGGTTCCTCATGGCCCTCGCCACCCACCAGGAAGGGCGGCACACCGAAGCCATGTCCTGGTTCGAACGGAACCGGGCCGCCTGCGGACCCCCGGGACTGTTCACCGAGGAGTTCGACGTCAGACAACGCCAACTCCGAGGCAACCTCCCCCAAGCGTTCGTGCACGCCCTCCTGCTCGAATGCGCCGCCCAGTTACCCCGCGCGTGGAACGAACCGTGACGAGCCGGACCACCATCCGCGACGTCTCGGCCCAAGACCGGCGGTGAGCACAGCCAAGGCGCTCAGCCTGGTCCGGACTGGCGTCGGCGTTGTCCATCTCGCCTTCCCCGACACGTTGGTTCGCCGGCTGACCGGCCGCCAGCTCGGCGCCCCGGGACGCAGAGTGGTCCGGGTGCTCGGTGCCCGCCAGGTTGCCCAAGCGCTGCTCCGGGAAATGCACCGACCGGGGCCATTCTTTGTCTGGGCGCCGAGGCCGACGTCGCTCACGCCACCACCATGATCGCCTTAGCGATTTTCGAGAGCCGCTACCGCCGGGCCGCGCTGTACGACGCCGTCATCGCCACCGCGTTCGCTATTGCGGGAGCAGCCGCTGCCAGCGGTGCCCTGCCCGGACCTGCCGGCACGTCCCGCTTGGGCGCGTGGCGCGACCAGTGGGCCGAACGGTTGGCCCCTCTTGTCGTACCCGGTTACCCGCCGGGCTCAGCTCCACCAGGATCGGCCACGACAGGTACAGAAGACCGTGAGGAGACACGGTGAGATGACGTCAAGAGCAAGGGTTTGTGATCGACGGCACCGGCCCAGGCCGTGCCGAGGTCTCCGAGGTACTGGACACTGGGTACGTTCCCGGCCGACCTCGCCCTTGTCGGGGAGGGCGCCGGTCAGCCCTGGGCAATGATCCGCTGCCGAACCGTGGGTGCGTTGATTGCTACCGGGGCCGGGACCGCCGGGCGCATCTTGTGCCAGATGCGAAGCGGGAACATCCCGAGAACGGGCGCCCGCGGCGGGATCCCATGGTGCATGTGGTGCAGAATCCTGTGGTGCGTGCACCACGAAAAACGCACACGCCACGGTCAATAACGGTAAATAGCGGTCAGCTATGGTTAGTTGAAAGCGCCGATTGTGCGGCCTGTATTCATAAAAGTGCAGGTAGTAAAACTGGCTCTGATTTATTTGCCAAGGTGAGTCACGCTGAGCGTGGCGTCCGATCAGAGAGTCGGGTCGTCGCGGAGTGCTCTCAAGGCGGCGGCGTGTTCCGCCCTGATCCCGTTCGCACGCTGGGCTGCCGCCTCCTCGGGGGTTAGCCCCGCACCAATCCAGTCGGCGACCTCGCTGATGGGGATGTCGGCTTGCCACCAATCCCGCACCGTGTCGGCGAGCGAAGCGCCGTTGCGAACGAGGCGCCCGGCTTCGTGCGGACGAAGCCCGAGCGCCTTCCAGATCGGAGCCTCAGCTCCGTCGATCCCTTCCTTTGCCCATGCGACCGCCTCATCGTCGAGCCACTGCCTCGACGTGTAGCTCTGGAAGATTTGGCCCGGCACGCCGGCCTCGATGAACTTCTGAGCCGGTCCCCTGCCCGTTCTTCGGTACGCGACGGCACCGGTCACGTGGCTCGCCGTCCGTTGTTCGAAGGCCTCTTCGGGAGTACGGCCGTGGGCCTTGTGGCTCCGGGCCTCTTCGACCGAGAAGCCCAGCTCGTGCCACGAGACGGCCTCGGTGGCCTCGATTGCGGCGGCGCGCCACTCGTTGACCGTCTCTGGCGCCGCGCCGGCCGTCATCCACTGGGCTGCGCGCAATCCGTCGAGCACCGCCGCGCCGCGCCACGCCATCGCCGCTTGCAACCGGAAACGCCACCTCCGCCAGATCTCTGCCTCGTCGCGAGCGATGCCCGCGTCAACCCACTCCTCCATGGGCTCGGGTTCACGGTCGGGGTCGTCCTCGGGTCGCCACGGATTGTCGATGCCGGTTCGAGCCATCGTCGTCCTATCCCTCTACCAGCCACTAGCTCCGGAAACGGGCTCGATCATGACGGTGCTCGCCCACTCCGGGACCGTGCCGGTTGGGTCCATCAGCCCGACAATGACTTTCACTCCTCCTGGTGCGCCCGACGGCCACGGTGTGTGCCCGTCGGTGAGGACGATGACGAGGTCGGGACGAGGCTTCAACCCAGTTGCCGCCTCCAGCCCTGCTCCCATGTCCGTGCCACCCCCGCCGAGCAGGCGCACGTCACTCGCGTTCAATACGCGCTGTGTCTCGTAGGCCGACGCATCGCAGCACACGACGCTCAGACGACGGCGCCCGACGCCGAGCCCACGAAGCACACCTGAGACTTCCGCCAGGGCCTGGCCGAGCATCTGGTCGCTCATGCTCCCGGAGGTGTCGAGCACCATCGCCACCCGGGGAAGCGGGCGGCGCAGGCTCGGAAGAACCACATCAGGCACCGCTGACGCGCGCCGGGACGGCCGGCGGTAGGTGAAGTCGACCCGTCCCGCCACATCAGCGATCCCGCGGCGCACCGCTGCAGACAGGAGGCGTTGCCAGCTCACCGCTGGATCGAGCAATTCCTCCGCCCAACGCTGCCAGCCGGCGGGCAGATCACCCCGCTGCTGGCAATGCTCGCGTATGCGTTGAGCGACTTCGCGCGCGACCAACCTCTGGCCAATCTGACTGAGGCCAGGTCGCCCGCAATCCCACGCTCGGGCACGACCGTCACAGCCGCTGCCGCAGTCGCTGCTGCGCGCGCTCTCGCGAGGGCTGCCGTGTGCACCGCAGGTCGGGTCCGGCGGCCCCGGGACGAGTGCATCCCAATACTGCTCCGCGACCCACCCGACTGGACAGTCGATGTCGGCCGGAGTCAGCGCCGTAGGAGGCAAGACGAGCTCGCCCGCGAAAAGGTCGTCATTGATCTCGGCGTCGCCGGCGATGTTCCAGCGCCGCTGGTCCGGGCTGGGTGCAGCAACGGGCGAGCTCGGCTCGTCCTCGGCAGCCATCGGATAGCGATCGGCATGCCGGCGCAGGAGGTGGGAGACCTGGTGTACAAGCCAAAAGCCGAGCGTCGCGACATCAGTTCTCTCGAGCCCGGCCGGATCGATGTACACGTGCCAGCCACGGTCGACCGGGTAGGCCAATAGGTCGACTCCCTTCGTGCCGTCGGTCTCGACGACCACCGGTTCGAGGCTGAGCAGGGCGGTTGCCAGATACGGCGCCTGGCGGGCCGCCCAGACGCGGCTCGCCGCCCACCTCTGGCGCAGCTCGACAGTTAGCGCGCCGAGGTCGGAGGCTCGCATCGGGCCCTAACCATCTGCTCGCATCAAGCCCGCCGCCCTGAGGACGGGCGCCAAGGCCAGCACCTCCGGCGGCAGGTCGGCGCCCTCTGGACGCGCCGCGGCCAACGTACGGGCCACCAGCGCCGCGACGTCGGGCGCGGCGTCGGCCGCCTTGGCAAGCACGCGCCAGGCCGCCGCCCAGGACGCAGCGTCGCCTCTTGCCACCGCCACCGACGCCACCGCGGTCAGCGCAGCAAAGGCGCGATCGCTCCGTTGCGGAAGCACGAAACCATCTGGGTCTGCCAGCACGGCCTCCGGGTCGGGGAGATCGGCGTTCGCCAACCACGACAGGAACTCGAGCGCGGGTCCTTCGCCGACAGCGCCGATCACGAGCGCCGCCCGGGCCTCCTCGCAGGCTCGGGCCGCCTCACAGGCGGCGACGAGAACCGCAACTGCCTCCCAGCTCCGCGGGCTCGGCCAGCCCCGGCTGGAGAGCGCCGCCACCTTTGGGACCTGCAGCACGAGGCTCGGTCGCACCTGCAAGAAGGCGGCAACCGCCGCCCGCGCAGCGACCTTATGGGTGATCTCCGCCTCCTCGGCGAGAAGCAGCGAAGGTACAGGGAAGCCGACCGCCAACCCGTGGGCCACGGCTTTCGCGTCGACGGGCCAGTCGAGGTGGACGAGCCGGTTGGCGAGCGGTGGTGCCAGCTCCCAGCCCTCGGCTGCCTCTTCTGGAGGGTTGGCGGCAGCCACGATTCGGACGCCCGGTGGCAGTGCAAGTTCACCGACCACTCTTTCGAGTACAACTCGCAACATGGCGGCCTGCACGGCCGGCGGGGCCGTCGTCAGCTCGTCGAGAAAGAGGAGGCCGACACCGCCCTCTGCAAGCCTTGTCGCCCAAGCCGGAGGAGCCATGCGCACGCCGCCATCGACGACGACGGGCAGTCCCGCGAAGTCGGCTGGCTCTCTGATCGATCCGATCACAACCTCCAACGGCCAACCGAGATCCGCGGCTAAGGCGCGGACGATCGACGTCTTTCCGGTGCCGGGGCTTCCCCAGAGGATGACCGGCACGCCGGCGGTGATTGCTACCGCCAATGCTTCGCTGACGATGCTCGACTCGATCAGATACCTCCCGCTGACTGGATAAGGACCTCCATTCTCGCGGATCTGGCCACATGTTCGTCCGCCTCCGCGCCTTGATTGCGAGCCGGCTGTAGGGACCCCGAGCCGATCCGGTGAGATCGGCGGGGTTGCCCTGTTGGCTCGCGCAACAGTTGGATCGCTGCGACGTTTCCGAACGACGTTGGACCTGCGCACGCGCGAGGCGAGCTAGTTCAGTACGGCTTCCAAGTCATCCTCAGTCTCTAAGACGGCCGGTCCTCGGATCGCCGGAGGTTTTAGAGCCCAGCCTTCTCGCCGAGGACGATGACGCCCCCAACATCCGACCAACGACGTACACAGTCAGCCGGGTGCGACTACAACTCGGACTACAACTCCCGGCGCGGTTCCGACGGCTATGGCGGAAGGATTTCGACGCTCACGGCATCATGCCTGTGCCGGTCCCGCCCGTTCTGTGCCGCCGCCACAGTCGCACGAGCCACCGAATGATCAGCACAATGACCACGATCAGCGCCACGGTGATGAGCGGGCCCGCCCAGCCGGAACTGACCTTGAGCACATGCCCGGCGGCGATCATCGTGGACTCCCATGCATGCCCGTGATGGCGTACCCGCCGGGGTACAGGTTGTCCCAGAGCCAGGCTGACCAGGTGTAGCTGAACGGGCCCCACCCGAGCGTCACGGTGAAGACGTCGCGGGCGAGGACGTAGCCGGGGTTGGCCCACGCTCTGGCGAATGGCCATATCGGCCCGGAGCCGACCAGGTTGTCGTGGACGGTCCGGAGAGGGAACGTGGCGTTCCAGGTGGCGTAGTCGGTACCGGCGTAGGTGCCGAGGTCTGCCCACCCCGTCCCGCCGTTGTCGTGGCAGGCGCGGTTGCAGCCCCAGTGGTACCACCGGACCGAGAACGTCTCGGACCAGTCGGCATTGATCCCGTTGACATAGCACGAGAGCTGCGGAGGGCCGTCGCAGGCCGTCCAGGTGAAGGTGGTGAACCCATCGACGCCGGCGCTTACCTTCGGGCTGGCGCTGGAGTCCCGCACGAGCTTGATGCCGTCGCACATGAGGCGCAGGTGCGGGCGGACCTCGGCCGGCGCCTGCTCGAGGCACCGGGCTTTGCTGCCCCCGAACGGCGGCAGGTGGGCGACGCTCATCCAGGTGACCTTCTGCTGGCTCGCTTGAATCGGGGTAGCCGGACCGACGGTCGCCACAAGGGTCAGCGCGAGCAGGGCGGAGGAGCGGACGGCTCGGCGGCGTAGTCGTGTCCCAACTTTGTTGTTGGGATCGCGCCAAATAAGGTGGTTCATTGTCAGGACCTCCAGTTCAGGTCTTGGCCAGAGCCGGGGGTGTTTGCGCACCGCCCGGCTCACTTAGTTGTCAGCAAGGAACCGTACGCTTCTTCGGTGGTGGCGTCAAGCCTACCTTTGGGCGCACCTTCAGGTATGGTGCCGAGCATGGACGACCTGAGTCCCGCCGAGAAGGTCAGCGAGAACCGGCTCCGCCGGGTTGCCGAGCGCCGGAGCCTGAGACTGATGAAGTCCCGCCGGCGTGACCGTCGTGCCCGCGGCTTCGGGACTTACATGCTCGTCGATGCCGACACGGAGGAAGTGGTGGCCGCCGGGCAAGCAGGGGAGTTCGGTCTCACACTCAATGAGATCGAGGAGTGGTTGGACGGCGAGTAACCGCCGAACAAAGCGAACATCCGGGCGCCAGCGCTCAGTCGGAGTCGAGAAGCTCCTCGAGGGTGCTGCCGTCGAGGAGTTCACTGCGATGAAGACAACTGCCGGCGGTGACCGGTGGCCAGCCCCGGTGGCCTTGGTGATGGGCGCACGCGGCCGGAACCAGGCCTGGCCGTGGCGACATGCGTCATCATGAGGACATGAAGGCGACCGCAAAGGAGCGAGAGACCGTTCTCGCCTACTTCGAGATACAGATGGGCGACGATCCAGTTGTCCACCTTGAGAAGGTCGCCGTAGAGCAAGTCGGTGCCAACGTCCCACGACATCTGGGACGTCCACTGCGATAGCAGCCGGTGGGCGGGTGAGCTGCCCGCTGAACTTCTACTCGCAAGCGGACTTCAAGAGTCGGGACGTGGTGCTCAGATTGGCCTGATGGCACGACTCCTCAGCAGCGGATTCCGATCACCGAGGACGCGGCGGCGCTCCTCCCGACGGACTTCCAAAACCGAAGCGTCTGGACCGGGCTTGGGGAGTACCTCGAGCGCTACGCCGGTAGCGATCGCCTACTAGGAGGATGCCCTCGGCTTGGCGTGTCCGTCGGAACACGTGACGATCGTTTTCGCGCCGGCCATCGGGCCTATGGCGGCCCAGTCCGATGCGCCTGCCAGCGACCGCCGGCACCAGACCTCGACAGAGGTGCCGTCACCCTCCCTGGCCGAGAACCCGTGTCATCGCCCGTGGCGAGCGCCGCGGACGCCTTGGCGAGGCCGGCGGCGATCGTCTACGCAAAAGGTGCGAGCGTCCTTCGCCAGCTTGCCGCCCTCATCGGCGACGATGCGTCGCGAGGCGCCAATAGGTGGTCCGTTGAAGGTTGCGCTGGACATCGCGCTGACACGCGTTTCCCTACTGTCTCCACGTATACGGCGCCTATGCTCCATTTGTTCTGCTCTGGCGGTAAAAGCGTGTCTATCTTGGCGGCTTCGCGAAACGAACGGGTCTGACATTCGCGGTGCTCTGGTACCGTTGAGAGCCGGCTCGACCAAAAATGCTCATGCGAGTGAGGTCGACTTCGTCGGGTGCGGTCTAAAGGGAAGCCGATCGCCTTGAGGAACTTGCCCACGATCACCATCCAAAGACTTCTGGCGCTGAGCACCCTCGGTGTGCTCGCTGCCTGCGGCGCCGGAACCGCCGCGAAACCTGCTACGACCACCACGCCGACCTCGTCCACTACTGCGGTACCCCCGCACGGGTTGGGCCGTAGCCTTGCGAAAGAGGAGGCCTACTTCCGGACCCTTAGCCTCGGGCCGATCAGCTGGAGGTTGTCACCGCGGCAAGGCATTCCCCGAGAGCTCGGCACTGACAGCGCCCGTGGGATCGTGATCGAGCTGATCGGTAAGCCGGTCGATCTCACGGAAATGAATGTGACGGCCTTATTGTCGAACGGCGACCCTCATCATGAGTCTGCCGGCGACCTTGCGGCGAATCGGCTCACCCAGGAAGAGGCTGTTGGCTCACCATCCCAGCAGTTCGCCGGCATCCCCGGTGCCAGTTGGGTTGCAGGCAGGATCATCGCTGCTACCAGGACAGAAGGGTTCCATGATCTCGACGTCTCTCGACGGTTTGGGCGTTATCTCTTGCGATTCGAGTCAACCCCTGTCGCCGCTGGTGCCAGATTCAGCCTTCAGGTGAACTACAGCTCGTAAGGCACCGAAGGTGCGCGTCCCCTGGTTGGGGCTTCGAGGATCTCGAAGTTCGAGCGAGGTAGCCCAGACCGTTCTCGAGGCCGGCGACGACGGCCACGGGCGGCTCTTGCTGCCAACAACGGCAATCGGCGATTCGCTCCGCTCGATTCGGGCCAGCGGCTGGTTGGCGCGCTCGTCGACGCCTCCAGCCAGCGCGCAGGCAGCTATGCCGGTTGGATCGCAGGCACCGGGTCGGGCGTCGACCTCGCCCGAGCCGGACGCCCAGCATCCCCGTCTCTAGGGGACCGCCAGCATCCCCGAGAGCCTCGGCGACGTCTTGCCGCCCGGCAGCTACTGGCTTCAACTCAAGCTTCGCTTCCGGTATGGCGTCCTCAGCGGAGGTCCTACCCACGTGCTCACCGTTCCTCTCACGCAGATCAAGATCACATCCGGGGGAGTTGAGTCCCAGGAAGTGGTGTACGGGCCGGCGGTGAGCTGAGGGGAGATCATCCCCCACTCGCGACGGTCACCGCGTCAACCTCAAGAAGCAGTTCCACAACAACAACTTGAGGAGGAGC
>Ga0182024_10006878_pt1 | contig 24777 bp, 20 predicted proteins | sample P32metaG_FD_120480 | JGI IMG/M metagenome (GOLD analysis project Ga0182024, IMG submission 120480) | Permafrost microbial communities from Stordalen Mire, Sweden - P3-2 metaG (Illumina Assembly) | ecosystem: Environmental > Terrestrial > Soil > Wetlands > Permafrost | place: Sweden: Stordalen...
CATTGATATTTCCAAGTGCTGACTCGGTCGCGGCAATCTGACCTGTGCGCGGGTCGCCGTACTGCCAAAAGAGCGCATGACCATCAGCGAACGAGATGACGTCCCCAGCGCCACGGCCGCTATGGTTCTGCCCCGGAACGTCATGGGTACTGAAAACACGCGCGGGATAGAGCGGTGTCTTAAACGAATTGACCAGCCAACCGGTCGGATCGTACGCCTCGGTGAAGACGAACGTGCTATCGGCTCTTCTGATCTGGGACAGCTTGAAGAATGTGACCGGCGTTCCGACTTCTCCGGCGAGCAACCCGTTGATCATGTAGTTGCTCTTGTTGAAAATTCGAGAATCGGGGCATTGATAAACTTGCACGTCCTTGACGTAGGGATAGATCATCCCCTGTTCGAACGCGTAGGTTGTCACTCCGGCTCCAATCCAGCTCCAAAAGACGTCGGCAGGATTCTGCACACCGGCCAACTGGAACCCGTCGGTCGCGAAGCCGCCCACCCAGTAGTTCGGGTCATGCGGAGGCGCTGCCTGCGTGTTGGAACTGCAGAACCGGCCTTTGTTGTCGTTGGCGTACATCAGCCACGCCAGGGTCAATTGGCGCTCGTTGCTCATGCATTGGATGCGTCTGGCCTGTTCGCGAGCGGCGTTGAGCGCGGGCAGAAGTATGGCGATCAATACACCGATGATCGCGATGACGACCAGAAGCTCGACGAGCGTAAAAGCTTTTCGATTTGGTCTCATGCGTCCTCCTGGCGCTGCATATGGGATTTATTGTGAGAATCCTGGCGGAATTGGACCGCCGGACCAGGCCTCGAGCTGGCGGATGTCCACCGAGTCGTACATCAGGTTGATGATCACGGTGGGGCCGCCGTTGGCGGACAGGTCCGCATTCGACTGGATGCGCCCGGTGTTGGAGTTTCCGTACTGCCAGAATAAAGCGTGCCCGTCGGCAAAGCTGATGACGCTTCCGGCCCCACTTCCGGCATGCATCTGTCCGGGCACATCCAAATTGCTCCACACATGCTGGGGATAAATCGGCGTCTTGAAGGAGTCTTCCAGCCAGCCGTTCGGGTCGTACGCCTCTATGAACACGAATGTCGATTGTGAATGCTTGATCTGTCCCATCGTGAGCAGCGTCACGGGCGCGCCGATCTGTCCGGCCAACAGGCCGTTGATCTGATAGTTGCTATTCGTGAAAATCTGCGCATCCGGGCATCGATAGCTGGAAACCGATTTGACGCACGGCCAGAGTTTTCCCCCTTCGATATCCTGTACAAACGGGCCGTGGCCGATCCAACTCCAGAAATAATTCGGATAGGGCTTATTAATGCCGCCGAGTTGAAAGCCGCCGAGCATCGGGTCCAGCGGGGGCTCTGCCTGCGAGTTGGAACTGTAGATTCGTCCCTTGTTGTCATTGGCATACATCAACCACGCCATCGTCAGTTGGCGGACGTTGTTGGTGCACTGAATGCGCCGAGCGACCTCCCGCGCGCGATTCAACGCCGGCAACAATATGGCGATCAACAGCGCGATGATGCCGATGACGACCAGCAACTCCACGAGCGTAAGCGCTCTTCGATTGGGTCTCATCCTGACTCCCTTGTCGCTTACTGCGAATATCCTGGTGGAATCGGACCGCCGGACCAGGCCTCCAGTTGGAACATGTCGGCGCCGCCGTTGAGAGTCGGGAGCAGATAGGTGGGGCCGGTCTCGCCAACAACGCCGCGCGTGGCCGTAGCAAGAATTTTTGCCGTTCGCGGGTCGGCGTACTCCCAGAATATCGCGTGGCCGTCGGCAAATGAGATGGGCGTGCCAGCGCTGCCGCCGAGGTGGTTCTGGCCGGGCACTTCGAACTTGGGCCACAACCGCGCTGGATAGAGCGGCGTTTCGAATGAATTGACGAGCCAACCGTTTGGATCAAATGATTCGATGAAGACGAACGTGCCGGCGGCATGTTTGATTTGGGCGACATTCAGAAACGTGATCGGATAGCCAATCGGGCCGGCCATCATTCCGTTGATCTGATAGCTTGTCGATGAGCTGAAAACGGTCGCATCAACGCAGTGATAAACCCGCTCATCCTTCAGGTACGGCCAAAGCATTCCGTGCTGAACATCAGCGGAAGCCACACCCGCGGCGATCCAGCTCCAGAAAACCTGCGGATAGGGGGGCATGATTCCACCGAGCATGAAGTCGAAGTCTGTGCCGTTGGCCTGCCAAACATTTGGCGTCGACGAAAAGGCGTTCTGGGTATTCGAACTACAGAGCCGACCCTTGTTGTTATTGGCATAGAGGAGCCACGCCATCGTGAGCTGGCGAACGTTGCTCAGGCACTGGACCCGACGCGCCTGTTCGCGGGCGGCGTTGAGCGCGGGCAGAAGGATGGAAATCAATACGGCAATGATGCCAATGACAACCAACAGCTCTACGAGCGTAAAACCTTGTCGGCGTCGCATTTCGGCGTCCCGGTAGAAGTGACGCCGTCATTATGGCAGAGGCACATTAGAAGACAATGAGAGGGTTACAAGAATTGCGATCGAATCGGATTATGCCGCCTTGCGGCCTTCGATCCGCATGCCGAAGAAGCTTCGATAGACGAAGAACAGCCCGACGAGGAAGAACCCGGTGGCCAGTTCGGCGCGATGGACGCGCGGGACGGTCAGGGCGAGTTCGACGGCGAGCAAGCCGAAGAGCGTCGCGAACTTGATGATGGGGTTCATCGCGACGGAGCTGGTGTCCTTGAATGGGTCACCGACGGTATCGCCGACGACGGTGGCGTGGTGCAATTCAGTGCCTTTGGCGTGAAGCTCGGTTTCGACGATTTTCTTGGCGTTGTCCCACGCGCCGCCGGCGTTGGCCATGAAGATCGCCTGGAAAAGGCCGCTGAGCGCGATGCCGATGAGGAAGCCGATGAACAGGAACTCATCGACAAACGCTGCGGCCAGCGTCATGCAGAAGACGGTGATGAAGATATTGAACATCCCCGCCTGGGCGTAGCGCGTGCAAATCGCGACGACGCGCTTGCTGTCGGCGATGCTGGCCTTTTCGGTGCTCTCCAGTTTGATGTTCTTTTTGATGAATTCAACGGCGCGATACGCGCCGGTGATGACCGCCTGCATGCTGGCGCCGGTGAACCAATAGATCACGGCGATGCCTTCGATCAATCCAACCAGAAACGGCGCATGAAGGATTGAGAGCTTGGCGATCGCGCTTTCGTTCTTGAGGCCGTCGGTCAGCAGCATGATGATCGAGAAGATGAGCGTTGTCGCCCCGACGACAGCGGTGCCGATCAGCACCGGCTTGGCCGTGGCTTTAAACGTGTTGCCCGCGCCGTCGTTCTCTTCAAGCAGCAATTTGGCGTGTTCAAAATCAGGGGTGATTCCGAATTTGCTGCTCAGCTCTTCGCGGATGCCCGGCTGCTCTTCAATGAGCGACAGTTCGTAGACGCTTTGGGCGTTGTCCGTCACCGGGCCATAGCTATCGACGGCGATCGTCACCGGGCCAACCCCCAGGAATCCGAACGCGACCAGGCCGAACGCGAAGATCGCGGTGGCCGGAGCGAGCATGATCGCCGAAAGATTTTCCGGCCCCGTGCCGAGCGTGCTGATGCCATACGCCAGCGCCATCAATCCGCCGATGGTGATCCCGCCGACCCAGTAGGCGGAAAAATTTCCCGCGGTGAGTCCGCTAAGCACGTTGAGCGAAGCGCCGCCCTCTCGGCTTGCCGTCACGACTTCACGGACGTGCCGGCTGTTCGTCGAGGTAAACCATTTGGTGACTTCCGGAATCACCGCGCCGGCAAGCGTGCCGCAACTGATGATCGCCGCCAGCTTCCACCAGAGCGTTCCGTAAACGATGCCGTCGATTTGCAGATGCGCGAGCATCAGATACGACGCCAGGTAGGTTGCGATGATCGAGGTTCCCGACGCCACCCAGACCAAGGCCGTCAGCGGCGTTTCGAAGTTCATCGTTCGTACGTTCGCGTATTTTTTGGCGGCCACCGCTTCAGTCAGAAAGTAGCTCAGGCAACTGGTGACGACCATGAGCAGGCGCATCACAAAGATCCAGACCAGCAGCGTGACTTGCACTTCGGCGCGGGGCACCGCAAGAAGGATGAACGTGATGAGCGCGACGCCGGTGACGCCGTAGGTTTCAAACCCGTCGGCGGTGGGGCCGACGGAGTCGCCGGCGTTGTCGCCCACGCAGTCGGCGATGACGCCGGGGTTGCGGGCGTCGTCTTCCTTGATGTTGAAGACGATCTTCATCAGGTCAGCGCCGATGTCGGCGATCTTGGTGAAGATCCCGCCGGCCACGCGCAAGGCGGCCGCGCCAAGCGATTCGCCGATCGCGAATCCGATGAAGCATTGCCCAGCCAGATTCCGCGGGACGAACAGCAGGATGAAGAGCATCAGGAACAGCTCGACGCTGATGAGCACCATGCCGATCGCGATGCCCGACTTGAGCGGGATCGCATAGACCGGCCGGGCTTTGCCTTCCAGCGCCGCCATCGCAGTGCGGCTATTGGCAAAAGTGTTCACGCGCATTCCGAACCAAGCCACTGAATAGCTGCCGCCGATACCGATCAGACTGAAGACGAGGATGATGATGACTTGGAACGCGCGCGAGTATTGCGGGAGGGCAGCTTCAATGGTTCCCGGAACCGGCGCTTCGGTGTGGCGCAGGAAGCCGAAGTACCACCCCATGATTACCGCGATGCACGCCCACAGGATCAGGATGAAACGCCCTTGATTCAGCAAGTACGTTTTGCAGGTTTCGTAGATGAGGTCGGAAACCTCCAGCATCGATCGGTGCACGGGGAGCCGGCGGAGTTGCCCGTAGATCGTTAATCCAAAGACGATGCCGAGCAGCGCGATGACGAGCCCGCAGGTGAGCAGCGTGTGCCCGTTCATGCCGAAGAACTGCTGCGACCGAAGATCGGGCAGCACCAGGTCGGCATCGCCCGCGTACGTCATGGCGGGCATTCCCAGCGTTATCATCAGTACGGCAACAATCGGCAGAATTCGACGTGAGAAACGCGGTCGGTTCAGCATCGGCATAAGTTCCCTGATCGGCGACTATCCTTGTCATCCAACGGGACTTGCAACGACTCACCCGAACGCAGCCGTCCGTCCCGCGGCGATAAGTTAGCCGAACACACCAGAGTTGATAAGAGGCAAGCTTCCGATTTGAAATCCGAAGCGGGTCGACCGCGGAAGCAGGCTGATCAATTCCTGACAGGCAACAGCACGGTGTCCGAGGCATCGACAGGCATGCCGCCGGCAATGCCGGCTTTGTTGGTGTAGATGTTGTCCTGTCGAACGCCCACCATTGGCGATGAATCCCACTCGACATGGCCATCGGCAAAGAGCACGTTTTGGCCGCGATCTTCGTGGGTGGCGCTGTTGGCGTTGCCGCCGACGCCGGGGTTCAGATCGGCTCCGACAACGAACGCCGGGTTGAGATGGCTTGTCAGTTGATACCCGGCGCGGGCGAGCGCGGCGCTTGGGTAGGGATTCGCGAAGCTGTAGCCGAGATTGTTTTTGAAGTCGGTGAAGTTGGAGCGGGCGAGCGGATTACTCGCCGGATCGGCAACGAAGGTAATCACGTCGTTGTACGGGCAGGCGAATACCGCCGCCGGCATCTCCTCGGTTCGGATGAGCAGAAATACCGAGGCCGTGACGTCGTTCGCGGCTGGCCCATCGCTGCCAAATGGACTGAGCGCCGCAGCGCCCGTTCCTTCTGTAATCGGCGCATCGGGAACGTAGGTCGTTCGCGGATAAGCTCCGTTATTCGCATTGGCGTACATCGAGATTGCGTAGCCGATTTGGTGCAGGTTGTTGGCGCATTTGACCTGCACCGCCTGCTCGCGGCCACGCTCCAGCGCGGGCAGCAAGATTCCCAGGAGCAGCCCGATAATCCCAATGACGACCAACAATTCAATCAGCGAAAACGCCTTGCGAAACCTCTGCATTCGGCGTTCTTAGCAGGACGCAAATGACGGCGCGATGACGGCCTCAGTGCATTTCCGTTCCGGTCGGATACCGGAAATGAAGCTGGAAGCTCTCGGCACGCGGACTGGTGCTGACGATGGTGACGCGATCGGGCAGATTGGCCGCCAGCGTTTTGTCGCGCCACGGCGAGCGATCGACTTCCTGATGATCGCGATCGAAGAAGATCACTCGGTATTCGACGTAAAGCTGCTTATCGATGACCGATCGGATCGGCACGGTGACGTGCAGCAAGCCGTTGGAGTCGCGCGTGACGACCGGCGTGTCGAACGCGGTGTCGGTTCGCAGATCGGTGCTGTCGAGGAAGACCTGCGTGGGGTCGCCGGCGTGATAAACATCCTGGCGGCCTTCGATCGGATCCTGAACCGCGTTGGTGCAGCCAACGACGCCGGCCAATAACGCGGCGGCGAGTGCGAGCAGGGGTCGATTCATCGCGAAATACCTCAAAAACTTTTGACGGTTATCGATTGCCGGGCTGAGTGTCGGGAGCGCCGAACGAACTCCAGGCGTTGGTCATGTCGGCCATCAGCTTACGGGCCAGGAAACGCGTGTATGTGTTGAGCTGAGGTTTGTCGAGCGGCGGGGGGACATCGACGACAGCCCGGCCAATCGATTCGCCGCCGGCGAGATTGGATACGTCAGCGACCAACCGGACGGCCGGGCCATTGCCGCTCTGGCGCGTCGGTTCAGCGCGGAGCATCACCAGAATATCGGCATGGATGCGCTCAGCCACTTCTTTGTTGCTGGTCAATTGCCCATCGCTAAGATTCTGCGCCTGCTGCGGCGAAAGCGCTTGCCGGGCCGCTTCCGGCGAAATCATCGCGACCTGCCCCTTGGCCGAAAGCCAATCCGTCAGAATATTTTGTAACGCGGCGTAATCGATTCCGCGCGCCGCCGCTTCGTCGTAGCTCATTCCTGAAGCGCTCGTCACCCACACCACCAATCGCGGACGGCCCACTTTGTTGTACGCATTCACGAACGCTGGCAGCTCCGGTTCTTCCTGGCTGACCAGAGCCGGATCGTTGAACGGCGGGTTAGGGACTTCGTCGCGCGATGGATCCGGCAGCGGTTTCGAAATCGCAATGCCCTCGGTCATGTTGCGTTCGGTTGGCCCCGGCACGCGCGCCGGCGCGGGAGACGAGCCGACATCGCTAGCGCAGCCGACCAAGGCAGATAAGAGCATTCCGCTGACGAGCGCATTACGCACGCGACCTCCTCTGTAGGGTGCAATATCGGCAGTTTCCGTGCACCGGGCAAAATTGCCACGGCATCAGACACGCCGGTCGATAAAAGGATTGGCGGGCACAACCATCCAGATGCCGGCTTTGGTGTCCTATTGTTTGCGCGGCTCGCGTCATAAGCCATGGCAGACAATAATAGAATTCGAGTCCAAGGAGATGAGACATGTTGAATCGGTTGAGCAAGTGGGCTGTCCTGGGAATCGTTGCGGCAGCCGGGGCCGTTGGGTGCAGTGATTCAGATCGCCCCCATGAATACGGCCAGGCACGACAGCCTGTCGATGAATTGAATCCAGACGACAGCGGTTTGCAGAGCAAGGATGTTGTGATGGCCGCCGATAAGATGTCCCGCGATTTGCTGTCCGATTCCACGCTCAATGCCAGCAACACGGCCTGGACGATCGTCGTCGACACGATGGACGACCAGACCATCGAACGCTACGGCCGAGTTAATTTCGATATTTTTCTCCAAGCCCTCAAGGGTGACCTGGCTCAAAAGAGCACGGGCCGGGTTCAGTTGATTGAAAACAAAGCCAAGTTTCACGATCTTCGCAACAAGGAACTGGAAGGCGGCGACCAATTTGGCCAAGGCGCCGCAGGGCAACCAGCGCCGGCCGCTATCAGTCCGCAGTATTCGCTGACCGGCACCGCCATGGATATGCCGAATCGCGCGACGAATTTTTACCAGATCGAATTCAAGCTCGTAAATCTGCAAAACCGCACGATCGCATTCGACCGGCTGTATCAGGTGAAGGTGGCCCGATAATGCGGTTTGCGGATTTGCTGTTTTTAATAACATTGCTGGGTTTGCTGTGCGGATGCACGAATGCCGTCGAGAGCGGGCACAACACGTTTCTTGACAGCGTCGACTTGCAGCAGATGACCGACCAGATGGCGCGGAGCATCGTCGCTGATGCCCGTGTTCAGTCGGCAATCCATGCCAAAGGGCCGTTGCGGATCGTCGTCCAGCCGGTGGTGAATAATCTGACGGCCGAAATTCTCCCGCGCGGTCAAGCCGAGGGATTCACGTCGCGCGTGCGGGCGTTGCTTAGCGAAAAGCAGCCGGCCCAGTTCACGTGGATTTTGAATCGCGACGACTTCTACGATCTTCGCAAGAAAGAGCTCGATGCCCCGCTCGGACCCTCCCCCGATGCGATTAATCCGCAGTATGCCCTGACGGCGGTCTTTACCTCGCTCACGCATGAGAATTCACAGGGCCGCAGCGATTTTTACGTTTGTTCCTATGAACTGAGCGATCTGCAAACGCGCGCGGTGCTTTGGTCCGATTCGTACAAAGTGAAGAAGTCGGCCATCAAGGGATTTCTGGATTAGCGGGCCTATGAATCGTATTGCGCTGCTGTTGATTTCACTGGTTCTGATTGGCTCCGCCGGATGCGCTAGCTCGGCTCAACAGGAGTCCGATCAGGGTGTCGTCGATTATTTTATGGGCGACTACGCTGGCGCTGTTGAACTCATCAAGCCTGCCGCGACGAAGACCGACGAGAACTTTGTTCTGAACAACGACCGCCTCGCTTCAGCCGCTTTGGCGGCGGGGGATTACGACACCGCCGAGGCCGCGCTGCTGCGATCCTACGAAGTGATCAACAGCGTCGGCGTCAACAACGGCGGCCGCTCGCTCGGCGCGGCGCTGGTGTCCGAGAACATCAAAGTCTGGAAGGGTGAGCCGTTCGAACGGGCGATGGTGAACTTTTATCTCGGCGTCATCTATTACATGCGCCATGACTACGCCAACGCCCGCGGCGCTTTCGAAAACGCGCTGTTCAAGCTGCGCGACTACGGCGAGCAGGACCAAACCGACAAATACCGGGAAGTCGAAAGCAACTTCACGCTCGGCTATCTGATGCTCGCCAAGTGTTATCAGCGGCTCGGCCGCGACGACCTGGCGAAAGCCAATTTTGATCGCGTCGCGGCGCTGCGGCCGGATTTCGCGGCCCTGGCCGATCCGAAGCGCAACGCCGATTCGAATCTGCTGGTGATCGTCGATTTTGGGCGCGGGCCGGAGAAAGTTTCGAACAATGACGGCGCGTTTGTCGGCTATCGCCCCTCGCCGCGACGGGCCGGGCCGATTCCTCTGCCGGCGGTGACGGTGGATGGCGCGCTCGTCAATCTCGACGGAGCGAACCTGCCGCCGGTCGATTTGCTGGCATTGGCGCAAGATCGACGATGGGAGAGCATCGACTCGATTCGAGCGATAAAATCCATTGTCGGCACAGGTCTCATCGCCGGCGGCGTCGGTGATGCCCTGGTCCGCCGCCGGGCAGACCCAGCGGTGACGCTCAGTCTTGTCGCCACCGGATTGCTCTTGAAAGCCACGAGCCAAGCCGACCTTCGCCAGTGGGAGATGCTGCCGCGCACGGTATTTGTCCTTCCGCTTAAACTCGCTCCCGGCAAGCACGATGTGCTGGTTGAATTTCCGGCCTTTGCCGGTTTCCAAAAGCTGCTTCGCGGCGTTGATGTGCCGCAATCGGGCGAGACCACATGCTTTGTGCACGTGGAGCGATACAATTCGTTGACGCCGTGGCCGGCCTATCGCGGCGAAATCGCCGAATAGCGCGTCGACGCGGCTTTCGAGAATCCACGATGAACGAGTATCAGGAACGCTGCCTGACGATCTGCCGCTCGTGCCCGTTTAAGGCGCGCTGGTGCGTGGACGGCCAACCGTGCCTATGCACCGCCGACGGGGCCGATATCCGCGATCACGCCAGGGACGGACACTGCCCGCAGAACATGTATCCGCAGTCGCAGGTGAAGCCGATCAACCTGGCCCACGGCGCCGCGGGGCTGGTCCGCGCCGTCACCGGCACCGGCGGAGCGGATACGGAATTGATCGAGAAACGCGCCGCCATCTGCACATCCTGTGAGTACAACAAGCTTTCGCTGGGCCTGATCTACCGCTGCGAACTCTGCGGCTGCCTGACCTGGGCCAAAACCCGCAATCTCGAAGAGAAGTGCCCTGCCGACAAGTGGTAGGCGGCAATACTCAGTTCCCGTCGAACTTTTGAGCATGCTGCAAATGCAGGCGGAAGTGATTTTCGCACGCCGCCTGGGCTTGGGCGTTGCCGCGCAGGACGATCAGGTTCTCGCAATTGTCCTGTTCGGCGGCGTCACTGAGGTTGAAGCTGCCGGTGGCGATAACCTGGTTGTCGACGAGAACCAGCCGGCTGTCGGCGACTCCGTGGGTCATGTCCGTGTAGATTGGAACCCCGGCTTGTGCCAATTGTGCGGCGACTTCTCGACTTTCGCCGGTCTTTGCCGCGTCGAGCACGACCGCAACCTGCACGCCCCGGCGATACGCCCTCAGAATCGCGTCGCCGATGGCGGGCGATGTCAGCGTGTAAGCCTGCACTTCAATTGACGTTTGGGCGCCGTTGATCTGATCGATGACGGCGTCCCTGCATCCGCCGTTGGGGGAGAAATAACAGGCGGCTGGTCGGGCCGCGGCGCCATTTGGGGACGCTCCCTGGGCTTGGGTGGGCGCCCCGTGCAGGCCGGCGAGATACCCCCCGGTAAATGCGATGACCGCAAATAGCAGCGTCGCCATCCATGACTGACCGTGCATGAATAGCATCGTAAAGCCCTTGGCGCGGCATGCAAGGCCCTTCCCAATTGCCGGCGATTTACGCTGCCGCGTATGTCGCGAGTGAAAAGACATTTGCGACAACCGCCCCGCGTCGGCTAAAACCTCTACTGCTACGATCCTGCGATAACGCGCACCGCGTTGCACGCATGCGAGGGTATGTCAGCGGCCAACAGGAGTAACGCACAATGAAACGAAGGTTGTCGAAGACCTCCGCTCTGGTGGAAGGTCTGGAATCGCGTCAGTTGCTCTCGGCGACGGTTGTCGGCACGCCGACAATCGCCAACGCGTCAAAACTGGTGGGAGCGCAATCCAATCCGACGCTGACGATTAACCCCAACAACCCAGCCGAACTGTTTGTTGTCTCGCGGAACGATCTGCAGTCGATCTTCGTCTCGCACAGCACCGACAGTGGCGCTACCTGGACGGGCTCGGCGATGTTCGGCTTGAACACCGGCTTCCCCCAAGCGACGGGAGTCCCATCGGTTGCCATGGACAAGTTCGGCAACTTGTTCATCGCGTATTCGACGCTTACCACGCGCAGCACCGTCGTAGTGCTTAGCTACGATCATGGCGTAACATATCACGAGATAGGCGATTTCCGCACGTCCAACGATTCGCCGCAAATTTCGGTGGGAGCAAACAGCGTCTGGGTGGCGTTCAACCAGCTGCCGGGGCAAGGCGGAAAAACGTTGCAGGGCAACGGATCAGTCGCGTACGCCGCCGATGTGTATGGGTTGGGGCGCGTTAAGTCTTTCAAGGCCGAGTCAGTCGCGGGTCCGCAATCAGATGTTACCAGTGCCGCGGTGGGTCCGGCCGGGCAGGAAACCGTCGCTTACCTCTTTAGTACCGATACCGGTCCGCAGCAGGTTTACACGGCAACCGATCTCGATGGCTTGGGCCACAAAGGCTTCACGCAGACCTCCACTCAGGTGCTGTCGCAGGTCGGGACGGGCGAATCGGTGCCGGCGTCATCGACTGTCGGGATCGATCCGAGCCCATCCGTTGCATACGACCTCAGCGCCGATGCGTTTACCGGCCGTCTCTATCTGGCGTATGTCGACGCGCCCAATCCGAACAGCACCGCCACCGATATTCTGCTTCGCATTTCCAACGATAGTGGAATGACCTGGAGCGATCCGATCACGGTCAATGATGATTCCAGTGGCAACACGCATTTCGCGCCGCACGTGGCGGTGGATCCGGTGACCGGCGCGGTGGCCGTCACCTGGTATGACGCGCGCAACGACAATGGGTTAAAGCAGACCGGGGGCGGTACCGACGCCATCGCGAATAACGACGTGCAAGTCTTCGGTGCCGTCGGAATTCCCGTGCCGGGCGGCGTTTCATTTTCGAGCAATTTCATCGTGCAGCCGGCTTTCAGCAACGCCGACGACGTGATTAGCAGCGCCGGACTCGGAGCACCGCCGGCAAGTCTTCAGGAGCTAGGCACCGCAACGAGCTCCGTTTTCTACAACGGCCAGCTTTATCCTGCGTGGGCCGACAACTCCAATAGCACCGCCGACAACGGCGACGGACCGCTGGCGCAGCCGGACATCTATGTCGGCCATGTAAACGTGCAAGTGGCGGGCGGGGCCACCGGGACACTCGCAGGAACCTTCGGCGATTCGGCCGGCCCGCTGACGTTTACCGTGGCCAACGGATCGCACGTTCGCTTCCAGCTCACGGGCGGCTCTGGATTCCTTGTCACGTCGGGCACGACGCTCTCTGTGCATCTCAGCGGGACCACCGCGAAATCACGGCTGACCATGACGCCGGTTGGCGGTGGCCGCCAGACGCTGGGTAACATCCTGATTAACGGGTCCATCGGAACAATAAACGCGCCGAATATTGACCTCTCCGGCACACTCTCGGTGCAAGGCAGTGCAAGCACGGTCACACTGGGGGCGCTTACCGGCGGGGCATTCTCAACGACGGGCAACATCGGACGCATTACCGTCGCGAGCATGTCAAACGGGAAGATCCTGGCCGGCGCTAATCCCGGCGCCGACGGCGGCTTCCTTGGCGCGGGCGACACAGATGACAGCTTTGGAGCCGGTTCAATCACGAGTGTCGTCGTTCGCGGCGCGATGGCGTCTTCCATCATCGGCGCGGGCGCGAATCCGGTCGACGGCATCTTCGGCAACGGAAACGATCAGATCGTCGGCGGCGTATTGAGCACTATCGACTCAATTCAGGTCGGTAGCGTCGATTCAACGTCGCGATTTGAAGCCGGGCGGGTCAAAAGCGCTCGGATTCCGGGAAAAGTGAATCCCGCGACCGATTCTCATTTCGTCCTGGGATAGTCCAGGATTAAGCCGGTTGCGGAGAAATATCGAAACTCTGCCGCTGGCGTTCAACCATCTCATGGTATGCGCCGCGCGCTTCCATGAGTTGCTCGTGCGTGCCCGTCTCGACGATCCGGCCGGCGCTCATCACGACGATAATGTCGGCGTGGGTGATCGTGCTGAGCCGGTGGGCAATTACAAACGTGGTGCGCTGTCTCAGCAGCTCCGCCAGCGCCGATTGGATAAGCTGCTCGCTCTCCGTATCCAGGTTGCTGGTCGCTTCGTCGAGGATCAGAATTTGTGGGTCGGCCAGGATGGCCCGCGCGATGCTGATTCGCTGGCGCTGCCCGCCGGATAGCTTGAAACCGCGCTCGCCGATCATTGTTTCGTAGCCGTCGGGAAGCTGGCTGATGAAGTCATGGGCGTTTGCCCGCCGGGCAGCGTCAACAACCTGAGCCTCAGTGGCCTCGCGACGGCCATACGAGATGTTCTCGCGAACTGTTCCATCAAATAGAAACGTTTCCTGCTGGACAACAGCCAGCAAGCGCCGATAGGTCGCAAGTTTCAGATCTCGAAGATCATGTCCATTGAGCGTGATTCGGCCGGACGTTGGATCGTGAAACCGTGCGACCAGATCAGTCAGCGTCGTTTTGCCGGCGCCGCTGGCTCCAACGAGTGCAACCACCGCTCCGCCTGGCACGGTTAGATCAAAATCGCGAACGACTGGGACGCCGGGGCGATACTCGAAATTGACGTGCTGAAAGCGGATCTCGCGGACATGCAGGTCGGCTTCGACCGCGTCTGCCGCGTCGGGCTTATCCTCCGGCATGGCAAAAGCGTCGAACACGCGCTCCATCGCCGCCATGGCTTTCTGCGTCTGGCCGATCGACGAAACGATTTGCCAGACCGGCTGCAAGAGCATCATCGCGTAGATTTGGAAGACGGTGATATCGCCGATCTCCGCCAAGCGCGGCTGATGTAAATAGAGCCGGCCCCCGTACCAGACGATCAGCAGCACGGTCGCGGGAATGAGAATCCCCCAGCCGGCTTCCAAAGCCAGCTCCATCAGGCCGGCGAAGATGCCTTTGCGAATGATCGTGTGATGTCCGACCGCGTAACTGTGTTGCTCGTGCGATTCGCGCCGGAACGCGCGAACCACCCGAATTCCGCCAAACGTTTCGCCGACACGGGAATCGATCACCGAGTTGTCTTCTCGCATCGAACGGTAAATCGGGCGGACCTTGCGAAGCCAAAGGATGCTGATGGTTGCCATCAGGGGAACCATGAACATCGCCGCAAGCGCGAGCCGCCAGCTTAGCACAAACAAAATTGAGATTGTCAGCAGCACGCGTATGCCGGCGACGGCGGGGCTGATAATCGCCATCTGAACCAGGCCGCTCACGCTGTCGACGTCGCCGGAAAGGCGTGAGATGATGCCGCCGGTCTTCAGTTCGCCGATCACGCCGAGCGGAAGACTCAAAAGCCGGTCGAAAAGCTGCCGTCGCAGGCGGAAGACGACGTTGGCATTCAGAACTGAGGTGCGATAGCTACGGGTCGAGTCGATCGTTTGCTTGACGAGCAGCACGACTAAAATCAGCAATCCCATCCTGTTCAGGCGTGCCCGATCATGCGTGGTGAGCAGAATTTGATCGATAATCACCTTGATTGCCCAGGGCCATACCATGTCGAGTCCAGCCGCCGAAAGGGCCAACAGAAAGAGCGTCAGCAGCCTGAATCGGAACGGCCACAGCCAGCCGATATATTGCCGTAAGAAGGCCCTGCGTTTGGATTTGTCCGGCCTGGGCTTCTCACCACCGGCATTGCTGGCGGTTTTATCGGCGGGCTTGACGCCGCGATTGGCGCGAAATACGGCAAGACGCTGTCGAGATGAGACTGGCTGCTTCATGAATTTCCCGCCAAGTATATGCCGGGCTTGGCGTTGGGCTTGTACGCCTATTTACGGATCGGCGGAAGTTCGTTGAAACCTTTCGGCGGTTCTGATGTCGATAAACAGTTAGATACAAGTGCCGCATCGGTGATAGAATTGACGGCTGGTCGAAGAAGGAGACGCCCATATGGCTGCAAAGCATGCTGATCGACGAATTCTGACGCTGGCAATTGCCGGCGCGCTTCCACTATTGGCGTTGACGCTCTCCGCCGATGCCCAAGTTGCAACCGGCAATAATGGCCGCGCGCTGGACGCCAACAATCGGGTGGGTAGTGGCGGGATCAACGGACCGGGCGGCAGTGGCATCGCGGGCGGAGTTACGCAAAACCAGATCATCTACGGCAACGTCACTGGCGGCAAAGGATTCACCGGCCCACTGGGCGAGCGCGATCCGGGGGCCTTTTTCGGTCCGACGTCAGGCGGCATTTCGGATCGCTTCATCGCTTCATCCTCTGGCGCCCCACAGCCGTATCAGCCGTCGATTGACCTGAGCAAGCCGCAGCCGTTCTATGGCAGCGATCGATTTGCTTCCGCGCCGCTTGGATCGGTCCGCGTGGGCTTCACCGGCGCCTACCTCGGAACCAACGCACCGGCCGATTCACCCCTGATGCAAAATCCGTTGATGGCGCCGTTGAGCGAGCAGTCGCAGCAACTTGGGCAGCTCACCGTTCTCGGCACCAAAACAACGGTCAGCGGCAATGAATACGGCGAGCAACTCTTCCAGGCCTCACTCGAGAACGGCGCAATGCAGTCGACATTCAGTGGCTCGCCGTTATATGGGATTCAGTCCATGCAGGGTGGACTGGAAGATAATACGCTTGGCCTCAGCGACTCGAACGGCCAAGTCGGCCCAAACAGTCGTTTCCAATTCCAGAATGCTGAAGAACGGCGGATGCAATCAGAGCTTCAACAACCCAATGGTCCGCCGCAGCCTAACAACCCATTGCAGCCAAACACCCCGCAACAGCCGAATGGCGTTCCAGGCAACGGCGATCAATCGCAGCAGCAGCGGACCAACACGATCCAGCAGCCCCTCGAATCGATTGATAACTCATCCTTCGGCGATCGATCTGCCCACCCGTTCGGTAGTCAGCCGATGTCGACGAACCTGCAAACCGGCGGCGGAACGCAGCAGCGGTTTACGCTGGTTGCCCCCGAAATGCAGAGCACGCAGTACAGCGAGTTGAAGAAGCGGCTCGAGCGATATCAGAGCCCGCAGCAGATCGCCACGCAGCAGCAGATTCAATCGCAGCGGGAACGTCGTGCCGCGGCAGACCGCGCGGTCGGCCCAACGTCGCGACCCGCTGGAGGGGTATATGTTCCCGAGATCATCAAATCCGGCCAACCGGGTGTAACCGTGCCGCAGCCCGGCGCGACAATGCCGCCGCGCGTGGTCTCGCCGGCGCCGAGCGTCACACCATCGCCGGTCGAGCCGAGCGAACCGATGAAGATCAGCAGCCTGGCGACAGGAGTGAACGCACGCGGCTTGCACGAGCTTCTCGCGTCCGGCGAAGCGTTGATGCACGAGGGCAAGTTCCAGTCTGCCATCGACAAATACAACGTGGCTCAGCGGATCGCGCCGAACAACCCGCTCGTGCCCGTCGGCCTGGCCAGCGCGCAACTCGGCGCCGGTGCATATCGAAACGCCAGCGAGACGCTGCACCAGGTGTTCCTGTCCGCCGAGCCGACGCTCATGGCGCAGTACGACTTGGCCGGCTGGATGCCCGCCGATCGGCTGAATGCGATCAAGACCCAACTGGCTGATTTGTCGAACAAGGAGAAGGACGACGAAACGCCGGAGTTTTTGCTGGCGTATATCGCCTACAACACCGGCGACAAGGCCACTGCAAAGCAGCACCTGGACGAGGCGCGCAAGCGTTCTGATGGCAAGGACAAGCTGCTCGATCGTCTCGAGACCGATTGGAATCTGTCGGCGAAACCCGCGGCTTCAGAGCTCAATAAGTAGTCAGCTTTACTGTGGAGCCGACGAGCTGAAGTCTGGGATCTGTCGCAGGTTTCCTTCGCGATCGACGCAGGCAATCGTCGTGCTTCCTTCGGCCAGTAGGGTGCTGCCGCGGCGAAGCTCATAGGTGTGGTCGATTCGCACGTGCGTCTGCTTCACGACGCGCGTGAGCAGCGTCAACTCTTCGTCATATCGGGCCGGCGCTTTGTATCGACACTCGACGCGAACAACCACAAATAGAATGCCTTGCCGTTCCAGATCGGCGTAACTCACGCCATGCGAGCGCAACAGCTCAACTCGCCCCATTTCGAAATATTGAAAGAATCGACTGTGATGCAGGAACCCCATCGCATCCACTTCAGGATAACGAACGCGAAGCGTGATGGTGTGTTCGGTCGGCATGGCCTATGACATTATCCAACTGGTAGCCGAAGAGTCGACCGGGCAGATTTCAAATTCCAGATTTCAAATTCCAGATTTCGGGATTCAGCCCGCCGCGCGGCGATTGAATCTTGAATCTTGAATCTTGAATTCCCCCTCACATCGGCGGCGTCGTGCTCGACAGGAACGCGAACAGATCCTTCACTTCCTGCTCGCTCAGCCCATCCAGCAATCCCTCCGGCATCAACGATCGCGGCGAAACCCTTCGCACCTTGATCTGATCCAGCGCGATCACGTTGTTCTGCCCATCAACGCCGCGAAGGATGAAGACCTGGTTGTTTTCATCCACCTTGAACCCATCCAGCGTGCGGCCATCGACGGTTTGAATAATGTAATTCTCAAATCCCTCGCGAATTTCCGCGCTCGGATTGACGATCGCCAGCAACATAGAGTCGAGATTGGCCCGGTCATAGCTGGTCAAGTCCGGCCCGATATGTCCCCCTTTGGTGAAAACGGTGTGACACGTAGCGCACGATGCCTTTCCGTAGAAAAGTTTCTTCCCTTCGAGCGGCCTTCCGCCGCCGGCGCGAACGATCTTGGCGTATCGCTGAATCTTCTCGTCGAATTCCGCGGCGCTCGCTGGGGTCGCCGGAAATTGTCGTTCGACCACGCGCGCAATCGCCGGCGACGGATAGAGCCGCAGCTTCTCGACGGTGTCGGCGGATATTGTGTGGGATTTAATCGCGCCCGTATCGATCGCCGCCAGGAGCTTGGACGCCGATGATTCGCGCGAAGCCAGCAGCGTCTGTGCCGCCGGCTGAACATCCGCCGGTAGCGACGCATACATCGCGACGACGCGGCCCGCGATGGATGAATCGTCGTAACGCTGCAGCGCCGAAAGCGCAGCATTGCGAACCGTCGGATCTCCTGCGCCCTCAGCGATCTTCAGCATCGCCGGCGCCGCGTCACCCGGCTTGGCCCGAACGTCGCCCAGCGCCGTCAACAACCGAATTCGATCCGCCGGCTTCGTGCGATCGCTGTTGATCCCGGCTAGCGCCGAATCGATCGCGCCCGGATCATTCCGCCGAACGCCTAGCAACACCGAAAACTGCCCGCCGACCTTCGCCAGCTGCTCGGCCAGCGCATTCGGCAGTGGAGGAATCGGCCGCCCCTCGAACGCCCGCTCGAAGCCGCGCACGAGATGCGCTGTCTCTTCGGTGTTTGGCGACAATCGCAACAGCTCCGCACAAGCGAGCAATTCCGCCTGTGATCCACCCATCGCCCAGCGACGAATCAGGTTCTCGGTGACTGGTGCCGTTCCATCCACGCGAAGCTTCGACTGCCACGGCGACGAATCCGCCAGTAGCTTCAGCATCGCATCGCGGTCATCCGCGTGAGCTTCAAACGCCCACCAGATCAGCTTGGGAATATGAAGATCGTCCGCGTCTTCGTTGTGACCCAGCAGATTCGCCAGGATCGGCAGCGCCGTTTCTGTAGGCAGCCGTTTGGCTGAACTCGCAAGCTGGCTGCGAACCTCCGAATCGGTTTCCGTGCGCGCGAGCTCCGCCAGCTTAGCGCCAACTGTCGGCGCGGCACGATTCTGATCCCCGATTAACCGCACCGCCCACCGCCGCACGTGGCTTTCCTTGTGAGACAGCGCCTCGACGGCAAACGCATCATCAAATCCGCCGCTCAGATTCAGCGCCCACAGCGCATCCAGCGCATATTGCCCATCATTCTTGCGAACCAGCTCCTTCAAAATCGGAATCAGCGTCGCATCTTTCCGATCTCCCAGCAGGCGGAGCACCTGCTCGCGATACCAGCGGTTGGAATTCCCAAGATACTTGTCAATCAGTTCCCGACTCGACAGCTTTCCAAGATCAAACACACCGGCGGGGCGGTAATTCTCCGCCGAGATGCGATACACCCGCCCCAGTTCCGGATTCGTCTGCCCCTCGCTCGACCGATAATGATTCGCCTGCCGCACCCGCCAATCGGCCACGTACAACGCGCCGTCCGGCCCGATCTGAATATCCACCGGCGTAAAGAAATCGTCGTCCGGTTGCGGCCCCGGCGTCACGATCTTCTGCACATCGTGCGTGCCAAAAGCAGAGCCCATCGGATTCAAATCGCTCTCGACGATGTAATGCCGATGCGGCGCGACGGCAAAAATCTTGCCGTCATATTCGCTGGGGAAAGCCGCTCCTTCGTAGATCGCAAACGTGTGCGTGAAGCGATCGACCTTCTCGTGCGGCATCGGATTGATGTATCCAAACGCGAACGGATTAGATAGTGCCCCATGCTTCTCGAAACCCTTGAGCTGGTAGCTTCCCTGCGAGTAATAGAAGCCGCGGGTATCGCCGCCGTTGTGGCCGGAGAAGAGCCGGCCCTTGGAGTCGAACACCACGCCGAACGTATTGCCGCCTCCCTCGGCGAAGATTTCAAACCGCCGTGTTTCCGGGTGATAGCGCCAGATGTGCTGCCCCATGATGTGGAACGGCTTGTAGCCCGGGATCGGCTTCCCGTCCGCTCCATATACGATGACCGCTGATCCGACGGTGCTTCCCACCGCCCCGTAAATCCATCCATCCGGGCCCCAGCGCAAACTGTTGGCGATCGAATGCGTGTCCTCAAGCCCAAATCCCGAGAGCAACACCTGAGGCTTTCCCGTCGGTGTGTCCGAGCCATTTTCGCACGGATAAAACAGCAGGTAGGGCGTGTTCATCACAAACACCCCGCCACGGCCGCGCAACGCGGCGGTTGTCAGGTTCATCTGATTGAGGAAGACGCTCGTCTTGTCGAACACCCCGTCGCCGCGCGTGCTTTCGTGAATCGTGACCATGTCGCGCCCGGCGAACTTCGCATTCTCCCCCTCATAGGGCGGCGGCGGCGGGAAGGGCGGGTCGTAGACATCACGGTAAACATTGTCATGGCTCAGCAGCTTCAACCCCGCCGGCCATGGATACTGCCGATACTGGACGAGCCACATTCGGCCGCGCTCATCGAAATTGATGTACAGCGGCTTCCTGATCGTCGGCTCGGTCAGAATCGTGTCGAGCCGAAGATTGTCGACGATGTTCAGCGACGGCGTGCCTTCGCTGGGTTTCAGCGCATGCTCCGGCGCTTTGACCAGCGCCCACTGAATCGCATTCAGCAGCAAACGCCGAAACGCGGCTTCCTTGAAATCATCCGGATGGCCCAGCGATGTGAAGAAGACGCGCGCGTGGTGATCGCCATAGATATGCGTCCACGCAACCGGCTCCGCCGGATGATCTGGAATCGTTCCGCGCAAAATTTCCCGGCAGCTCGGATCGATCGGCCCGACGCGATAGAGCGATCCATTGCCGACAAAATGCTTGAGATCAACGCCGTCGAGCAAAAACGCCGAGTCCTGCGACTGCGCCGCGTCGATCCGCGTGATCGGCCCGGCCGCGTAATGGTTGTCGTAATGCCCGCCGAGCACCTGCGGATCAAATTCCGGCCAGCTATCGACTGCATCGGTGTGCGGCGCCACTTTCGTCCCCTGCGGCGGCGCAAACCCATGACACGCCGTGCGAATGCCAACCAGCGATTTCCCAGAATCCAGAAAAGCCCGCACCGCGTCCAGCTCATCCCTAGGCGGATTCCGCCGCCGCGTGCTGAGCACCAGCAAATCCGCATCCTTCAACGCCTCAACGATCCCCGGAAAATGATTCTTGTTTGTCGCATCCGCCAGAACAACGGTCACGCGATACCCCTTCGGCTCCAGATCAGAATGACCAAACGCCGGCAGCGTATCCCACGTGTGATACTCATCCTCCCCGATGAGCATGACGATCCTCCCCGGCTCCGCCCCCCGCACCCAACCCGCCAACAGCAACACGCCAAGAAACCAACCCAAATTCCGCCGCATGCTTAGAATCCTCCGAGATGCGCAGATGATACTCTGTTCTTCTCAGTGATGTCGTCTTTGTCAGATGTTCGGTCGTGTCTATTTTCCGCTGGAAACGCGGCTTAGCGTGAATCGTCAGATAGCCAAAGCACGCTACAGACGCAACCGAGCTATTTGGCGTCAGCGTCAGCGGCTAAAATCCGCTCATGAGCAACCGCAACAAGCGACAGCAGCAACAGCCGCGTGGTCGGCGGTGGCGGAATTTACCGCCGCGTCGATTGGGAGAGCCGAAAGCTCCCGAGCTTTGTGCATTCTGCGGCTGCCGCGAAGCCAATACCCGCGAGCACGTCTTTGCCAAGGGACTATTTCTTCCCGCCGCTAACCCAACAATTACTGTGCCAGCGTGCCAAGAGTGTAATGCTGGTTATGGCGACGGCTGCCACCGAATGATGAGTATGGACGAAGAGTATTTTCGCCAAGTGCTGGTAAGCATCGACGGAGCAGAACGCCACCCAGTCGCGTCAAAGATTTTGAGCGGGCCAGCGCAAAAAGTTTTCGACCGCTCTCCCGGTTTGCGGGCGTCGTTTCTCAAAACGACGAAAGAAATGCTCGTTGCGAACAAGTTCGGCATTTTGGAGCCAAAGACATCGTGGACACCGGAATGGGACCGCATTGACCGCGTGCTCAAGAAGATCACGCGGGGACTCTTCTATCACTACCAGAAGCGGCGGATGGACATAGAAACAGCAGTGCTCGTCCGCAGTCGTTTGGATCAACAGACTCTGGACACTTTGGCCAAAGACATGGATTCGGCCAATCACGTCGGACCAATGGGACTTGGAGAGAAGGGCGCGGTTATCTTTGCTGGTGCTCGCACTTCCGATACGTGTAATGACACGATGTGGTTGTTCAACTTCTATCAAGTCTGTGCAGCGTTTACGATGACGCTTTCACGTGAGACCGCAATCAAATGGGGCAGTGCTTGATTAGCAAAACCAGCAAAAGCACAGCTAGAATCTCGGCATGATACGCAATCGCGATGATGCAGAAGCTGTTGATAAGTGGACCGCTGGTTTGATTGAACGTCCATCGGAAGCGGCAAAAGTTCCGCCCCATCTTCGTTCGCCGGTCTACCGGAAACTCCACGATGTTCTGGCAATGAGCGTAATGGCTCCTATGACTGTTGCGGGCCGTCAGTTCGATGGGCGTCATGTTGAGCAAATTGACGCTGCTCTGACGGCGATTATGCCAGTCATTGCAAGTGGTCTGTTGAACAATTTTCTCAACTTCGCTGCCACACGTGCGGGCAATCCAGATCGCGAAAAGATTGCAAGGGCCGTGACAGTAACGGCAGGACAAGTGCGCGTTGAATTTGAAAAGATGATTACCGAGAAGCCGGGCCCGACCACTGTGCGATTCATCCGAGAACAGATCGCGGTTCTGCCATCTGATTCAAAAACTCCGATCACTCCATCGGAAGATGGAGTCAATCAATATGATTCGGATTGGGAAGCTTGGCGGTGGGAGTTAGTCGGAGCGGAGTAGACCCGCCCACAGCGCTAGACCAGAGAGCACTATGCGACTGAAACCACGCGAGCAATGGATTTGTGACGATTGCGGGCAAGTGATCGAACACGCCACGCAGGGCATGGTTGAGTGGCTTCATGAAGATGATGAACACGACAACCGAAAGCACTACGGCTGGCGTATCGTTCACCACACGCCAGCGTCGCCACGTAATCCATACCGTCCGAAGCGTGCTAAGCTCAACAGTGAGTGCTGCTATAAATACAGTCACGTTCCACATAGCTGCTCAACACATTTGGACGATTTCGTTGGGCCAGACGGACTGCCGCGAATTCTCGGCATGATTGATCGTGGGCCGTTGATCGATAAACCGCACGACGTGCCACACGTTCGCAACTTGCAAGAATGGGCCGAATTCGTCCGAAGATTGGCGTTGCCGTTCTACGAAGAAGCGCGGCTCTACTGGAAGCAAGCGGAAGCTGCTGGCCGACTGGATGGCGAACGCAATCACGTCTACTTGTACTCGCAAGAATTCTTGCGGAGCATTATTGACGAGTTTGCGCCAAAGTCCGATTCCGGTGGCGACATCACTAGACCATGAACAATCAACCGAGTGATTGGCTTCCGTTTCCAGACCCACGAGCGGGCGGCATTCTTCATGCACCGTACGGGCCGGGGGTTTATCAAATCCGCAACCGCCAAACGGGCCAGCTTATATTGTTCGGCTCTAGTAAGCGGCTGGCGTGGCGGATGTGCAGTCTGCTCCCAGAGCCGCTTGGATGTGGAGGACGAGACAATAACGACAAACGCAATTACGTGTTGGAGCACTTGGCCGATCTGGATTACCGCTGTTGGACGTGCGAAAGCGAAGACGCTGCCAAGTCCAAAGAGCGTGAACTAAAGCGCGCGGAGACGTATCTCTTCACGACGTGAACTCGTGAATCGTCCATGATACAGATGTTGGCCGCTAGCGGCGTGAGAGCGGACAAAGTGGCGGGCGAACCATGAGCGAGGCAAGCGAACAACCCGAGCCGGCGGGATCGTCGTCGGAGATCATTTTGTATCAGACGGAGGATCGGCGGACCCAGATCGACGTGCGCCTGGAGGGGGAGACGGTCTGGTTGAGCCAATCGCAAATGGCCGAGCTCTTCCAGACGACGCCGCAGAACATAACTATTCATATCAAGAACATTTACGAGGAAGGCGAATTGGGCGCGGAGGGAACTTGTAAGGATTACTTACAAGTTCAACGCGAAGGGTCGCGAGATGTCCACCGGTCGGTGACGCACTACAACCTCGACGTCATGTATGCGCAAACTCCTGATCACCCTGAACCAGATGGTCAAAACCAACACAACATGGAACGCTCAACTTCATCCGGAGTTAACTTGAAAAAGAACACAGCCGCTTCGCGGTGAAGCTGATTCGTCCGAGAGGCAGGCCAGCGCCGGCGCGAAATTCGACGGCGGGAGCTATACTAACGGTCGTCCCGTGTCGGTGTCTGTTAACGCACGGCGGTATTCGCCGTCGCTGGGGATGGCGGATGAAGCGCTTGCTCGTCCTGATACTTCTGCTGGCAACGTCGGCCGCGGCCGATGTCGTTATTCTCAACGATGGAACGCGGCTTGAAGGTCAGTTGACGCCGTCCGGGGCAGATTTTGTTCTGATGGCTCCCGATGGCTCCACGCGTCGGATCGATGCAAGCGACATCAAATCGATTCTGAGGACGCCGTCGCCGGTTTCGCCCGAAGCGGAGTTAGCATCCCTTCGCCGTCATCTGGCGAGCGTGGCGCAACCGGGAATCGCGGTTGGCCAACTGCGCGACTTCATCCGTCGGCATCCTGGAACGGTTGCGGCAAGCGATGCCCAGGCCGACTTGAGCATCTGGCAGCATCGTGCCGACGCTGGCCTGGTGCAATTCGGCGGCGATTGGGTAACGCCCGAGCAGTTC
>Ga0182024_10006879_pt1 | contig 24768 bp, 22 predicted proteins | sample P32metaG_FD_120480 | JGI IMG/M metagenome (GOLD analysis project Ga0182024, IMG submission 120480) | Permafrost microbial communities from Stordalen Mire, Sweden - P3-2 metaG (Illumina Assembly) | ecosystem: Environmental > Terrestrial > Soil > Wetlands > Permafrost | place: Sweden: Stordalen...
CCCTATTGCGGTTTACGGCCTCGTTCCACAGCACGCCCTCGCTCAGCTTACCCCAACGCCACTTTCATTGGGAATCGTGAGCCGAAGGATCATCTGTAACTTGCTAACGCGCGCGGTTCAGAAGGAGTTTCCGAACCGCGACAGGAAGGAAGCGGCATAGACGAACTTTCGCGACTCGGTAGGTCCTAGCTTTGGGCGACCTTACTCGCGGAAGCCCGGTTCGCGCGCTGGCCCAGCACCGCCGAGACTTTCGCGAGCAGTTCCTGCTGCGTAAAGGGACTGCGGATTTCAGAAGGCCCCTGCGGGGATTGCTCGACCACGCTCAGAGCCTGGAGCGAGGGATGGAATCCGCGAAGATGGTTCAATAGCTCACCGGCCTGCGCTCCGCCGGCGATTAACACATCCAGCGAGCCTTCCTGCACTTCGCCCAGCACGATGGCCTCCTCGGCGTCGCTGGCCTCGATCAGGTTGTACCCCGCGGTCTCGAAGAAGTTATGCAGCTCCAGGCGGACGGATTCGCGCGGCTCGACTAACAGGATCGCGGCAGGCAGGATAGCGGCAGTCAGCATGGCGCCTGATTCGCCGGCGGTGGGTGCGGCAAACGTCGTCTGATCGGCCAGCCGCGGGATCAGCAGTTCGATGCGCGAGCCGCCGTTGGGATCGGAGCGGGCCGAGACATAGCCGCCGCACTCCGCGGCCAGCCAGTGCACCTGCGCCAGCGCCAGGCCGGAACCGCCGGCGGAGGCAGGGTCGAACAGTCGCTCGATCTCCGGCTCCGAAGCCGAGTAGGTGATGGCCAGCAAGACATACGGCTCGGCATGCGCGGCATGCGGAAGGTCTACGCGCGCGGTCTCGATCTGGAGCTGGCCGCCCTGCGGCATGACGTCGCAGGCGTGCGTCACCAGATTCAGGATGGCCGCCTCCATTTGGGCCACGACGGCCTTGACCTGCCCCGCTCCGGGCGAGGGCCGGATGGCTACGCGAACGCGGCTGCCGGCCGCGGATTCGATCAGGCGGGCCATGCGCCGCAGCAGCCCGTTCACGCTCAGGGTCTCCGGCTGCCACACCTGCCGGGTGCCGAAGGCTTCCAGGCGCCGGGTGATCTCGTCGGCGGCGGCCGCGGCCCGATGAATCTCCTCGAGTGGTTCCCGCGCGGCGGAGTAATCGCCGAACTGGCGCAGCAAAAGCTCGTTCTGTTTCCGGATGATGGCGACGAGAGTAGTGTATTCGCCGGCGGCGCCGGCGGCCAGTTTCCCGGCCGCTTCCAGCCTGTGGGCCTGGCGCAACTGCCGCTCCTCCCAGCGGTGAGCGCTGGCGTCGCGGAAGGTCAGCACTACGCCCAATACCTCATCCGCAATCCGCACCGGCGCGACGAACCCATCCGCCTCGATCTCCCGCCCATCGCGGGAGAGCAGCCGGGCGCGGCGGTCGAACTCCACCGGCGCATCGCGCAGCAACGCGATCGGAATCGGATCGAAGAGGCTTTCGCCCGCCTCTCCCGAACCGGGCCCATTCTCGACCGGACCCAGGCTCAGGCGCACGACTTTGTGCACCGGCTGGCCCTCGGCTTCGGCTTGCGTCCATCCCGTGAAGCGTTCCGCCGCGCGGTTGAGCAGGCGCACGCGGCCCTCGGCGGTCACCACCACGGCGGCGTCCGCGATGGAGGCGAGAATCGAGCGCAGCCAGGCTTCGCTTTCCTCCAATAGCCGCTCCATCCGATGCTTGGCGATGGCCATTTCGATGCCGCTTTGAAGCGACGCGGGGCCCAGCGGCTTGACAATATAGCCGAACGGGCCGGCCAGTTTGGCGCGCTCCAGAGTGGCGCGGTCGGCGTGCGCGGTCAGGAAGATGACCGGCAGGTGGTGACGCGTGCGAAGCTCCTGCGCCGCCTCGATTCCGTCGCGGTGGCCGTCGATGCGAATGTCCATCAGCGCGATCTCGGCGGCTGGGGCCAGCTCCAGAGCCTCCTCGGTTGTGGTCGCCGGGCCGATGACCTGGTGGCCCAGCGACTCCAGACGGCGTGAGATGTCGTGCGCGATCAGGCCTTCGTCCTCCACCACCAGGACGCGATAGGATCGCGAGGGTTCAGGGTGTGGGATAGTCATCTGCCGGGGTCTCCTCCGCAACAAGGATGTGGCGCGGGAGCCTGGATTTTCTCCAGTCGAAAACTCCTGACAGGCCCGGTTCAGCCCCCCGAACCTGCTAGCATGAGAAGTTGTCAGGCTCCGGGCTTCGTGCAACGGGCGGCTGCGAACCCCGCCAGGTCCGGAAGGAAGCAACGGTAGTGGTTTAACTCGTGTGCCGCGGATCACCCGGGGTCTGGCATAAGGTCTTCGGTTTCCCCCTCCCATGTATCAGGTGATCGCCCGCAAATACCGGCCGCAGACGTTCGCGGAGCTGATCGGCCAGGAACACGTCAAGACCACGCTCGAAAACGCCATCACCCAGGGGCGCATCGCCCACGGCTACATTTTTGCGGGGCAACGCGGCACCGGCAAAACCACTGTGGCGCGGATCATGGCGCGGTGCCTGAATTGCATAAAAGGACCCACGCCCCACCCCTGCGGCGTGTGCGCCAGTTGCACCGAGATCGCCGCCAGCTCCTCCATGGACGTGATCGAGATCGACGCGGCCTCCAACCGCGGCATCAACGAAATGCGCGAGCTGCGCGAGAACGTGCGCTTTCGTCCCGCGCGCGACCGCTACAAGGTTTTTATCGTCGATGAAGCGCACCAGATTACCAGCGAGGCCTTCAACGCCCTTCTGAAAACCTTGGAAGAGCCGCCTGAGTGGGTGGTATTCCTGCTATGCACCACCGAGTCGCACAAGATCCCCTCCACCATCGCCTCGCGCTGCCAGCAGTTCAGCTTCCGCTCGGTGGATTTTAACGAGCTGGTGGAACGCATGGAACACATCGCCAAGCTGGAAGGCATCGAGGCCGACAAGGACACGCTGGGCGTGCTGGCGCAGGCGGGCGAAGGCAGCGTGCGCGATTCGCTCTCGGCCCTGGACCAGGCCATCGCCTGCTGCGGAACCAAGCTGGAAGCCTCCGAGGTTCGGGCGCTGCTGGGAATGTTCGGCGTCGAGAGCCTGGAGCGTGTGGCGCAGGCGCTGATCGAGGGCGATGCGCACAGGATGCTCGAAGTGGTGGCCGAGCTTGAAGCCAACGGCCGCAGCTTGCAGCACTTCGCTCGCGAATTGGCGCGCTACATGCGAAATCTGCTGGTGGTGAAGATCGAGGCCGGCGCCACGCGGCTGGTGGGCGCCTCCGAGGGTGAGCAGGCGCGGATGCTCCAGACGGCGGCGGCGTTCCGCGAAGAGGATTTGACGCGCTACTTGAAGCTGACGCTGGATCTGTTCCGCGATTTGCAGAGTTCGCTTCAGCCTCGGCTGCATCTGGAAATGGGATTATTGCGGCTGGTGCACGCTGGGCGATTGCAGCCGATCGAGGAGGCTCTCGCGGCTTTGGGCCCTCTAACGACGGGGCCTTCCGGGGCTCGTACCCCGGCGCCTCCGGCGCCTAAACCTCCGCCGACCAAAGCTGCCGCGCCAACACCCGCGGCGACTTCTGGCGGCAGCTTGCGCTCGCGGCTTCACAATGCTCTCATGGAGGCCAAGCAAGCCAATCTTGCCGATGCTCTCGAACACAGTGAGCTCGCCGAATCCGACTCGGAGTTAGTCTTCACCACGCCCAAGATGTATCAGTTGTATTTGAAAGATCCGGCATTTGAAGCCGCGGCGCGGAGCGTACTGGGCAAGCCGATTCGAATCACCATCAAGTTTGGCGAAGCCGCCCGCTTGGTCGAAACGCCTCCGGCAGTCCAGAACGACGCGGCGGCCGAACGGGCGTTGGGGCATCCTGAAGTGCAGCGGTTCCAGGAGCTGTTCCCGGGCAGCCAGGTGCGCGCGGTGCGGAATTTGAGGGAGAACGAAGCATGAAAATGCCAGGAAACATGGGAAACATGCAGGCCATGATGCAGCAGGCCCAGAAAATGCAGCAGAAGATGCAGGAGGAGATCGCGCAGATTCGCGTGGAAGCCTCCGCCGGCGGAGGCATGGTCTCCGTCAAGATGGACGGCCACAAGAACGTCACCGGCGTGAAGATCGACCAAGAAGTCGCCGGCGATGTGGAGATGCTGCAAGACCTGGTGATGGCCGCCTGCAACGAAGCCGCCAAGAGGGTCGACGAAGAAACGCAGCGCAAGACGGCCGGCCTGCTGGGCGGGCTGGGTTTGCCGCCGGGACTGCTGTAATTCGCGTCATCCACTTCCATGCCCGATTTCGCGGCCCCTCTGCAAAGACTGATCGATGAGTTCCGAAGGCTGCCCGGGATCGGGCAGAAATCGGCGCAACGGCTCGCGTTCTACGTGCTTCGGGCATCGCGCGACGATGCCGCGCGCCTGGCCGACGCGTTGCTCGACGTCAAAGACAACCTGGGCATTTGCGCCGAGTGCAACAACATCAGCGACGCGGAGTTGTGCCCGTATTGCCGCGACCCTCATCGCGACCGCTCCTCCATCTGCGTGGTCGAAGAGGTCCACAACATTCTGCCGATTGAGACCACGCGCAGCTTTGAGGGGCTGTACCACGTGCTGCACGGGTCCATCTCGCCGCTGCGCGGAATCGGCCCGGAGCAGTTGAAGATCAAGGGGCTGCTCGATCGCATCGCCAAGAACGACGTGAAGGAGATCATCCTGGCGACCAATCCGACGGTGGAGGGCGAAGCCACGGCGGTGTATCTGTCGCGCTTGCTCAAGCCCCTGGGCATGAAGGTGACGCGCATCGCCATGGGCATTCCGGTGGGCAGCGACCTGGAGTTCGCCGACGAAGTGACCATGATGAAGTCGCTCGAAAACCGGCGCGAGATGTAGGATAGGGTTGTGCGAACCTTACTCCTCGGCCTCGTGTTCGTCGGCGTTCTCGCCGGTCAATCTGAAGTGCCAACGGAGCAATGCCTCCCCGGCACGCTGATCTCGATCCAGCCCGATTCCATCACACTGAAGTTCAACGAGAGGATCACGACCTTTCGTCTCGCCCCGGATGCCGAGATCTGGCGGCGCGGAACCGATGTCGAAAGCACCAGGCAGCTTGTCCTGGGTGACGATATCTATTTGAGATGCACCAGATCCGCTGACAGCGGCGCCGTGCTCGCCTCTGTTGTCGCCGCCGTGCAGGCGGGCGGTTTCGTCGACATAGAACCGCATCAAGTGGTGGAAATCACCGTTTGCGGCGGCCATCTGGTCGCGTTCACGAAAGATACCCTCTCGGTAAGCAACGACGACGGCATCTGTGTCATCCACGTCAACGCTGATACGAAGATTTGGCGCGGCGAGATCTTTCACGACACCAGCGCTCTCAAGCTTGGCGATCACGTGATGGCGAGGGTCACGATCGGATACCCTAACCGCGAATTGACCGCCGAGGAGGTCGAGGCAAATGTTGCGAAAGCCGAGGGTAAGATCGTCTCCGTGCGTCCGGACCGCATCCTTGTCAAGGAGGATCGTGTGCGCGTGCGTACGACGGTGCTTCTGGATTCCCGTACTGCGTTCGACCTGGACCAGGGAAAGTTGGAAAAGGGCGCCTTTGTGATGGCGATTGGCCTCGACCTGGGACACAATTCGTTCCGCGCAACGTCGATTGTCGTCGAGAAGTGAGGCCTATGCATACCGCTTGCTGACGCGCGCGGTTCAGCAAGCTGGCTTCTGAACCGCGACGGTCACGGAGCGGTCAGCACCCTCAGCATCCCCGCTTCGCTCAAACCCTCCGCCGTCAATCCTCCAATTCGTACATCGACGATCCGATTCGGTTCGCGCGGCGAGGCCAGGGCGATCTTTAAGTAATTCCCGCTGAGCGCGATGCGTCCGTCCTCAATCGTCACTGCCGAAATCGTCCGCCCGATCATCGAAGCGCGGAAGCTGCGATGCTTGCTCGCGGCCAGGTCGCGAAGCACATGCGTGCGGCGCTTGCGGACCTGCATGGGCACTTGCGCCGGAGCCTCCGCCGCGGGCGTTCCCGGCCGCTCCGAATAGGTGAACACGTGCAGATAGGTGAACGGCAGACTTTCGATGAACGCGCGCGACTCCTCGAATTCCTCTTCGGTCTCGCCGGGGAAACCGGTCATGACATCGGCGCCCACGGCGCAATCCGGCATCAGCGCGCGAGCCTTGGCGATCCGGTCGGCGTAATGCCGAGGGCGATATTTGCGATGCATCCGCCGCAACACGCGGTCGCAGCCGGATTGCAGAGGCGCATGCACGTGATCGGCGATGCGCGGGCTCTCCGCCATCAGCGACAGAAGCTCGTCGGAGAAGTCCATGGGCTCGACCGAGCTGAGCCGCAGCCGCTCGACCGGCGTCTCCTCGAGCAGGCGGCGCACCAAATGCACCAGCCGCAATTTGTAGTCGAGATCGCGGCCCCAGCGGCCCAGGTTGATGCCGCTCAATACGACCTCCTTGTATTTTCCCGCCAGCCGCTGCACCTGCCCGATCACGGACTCCGCGGGAGCGCTGCGGCTGCGCCCGCGCACGAACGGAATAATGCAGAAGGAGCAGCGGTTGTTGCAGCCGTCCTGGATCTTGAGATTGGGGCGCGTGCGGTCGCCCAGCGCGTCTTCCACCGGGCTGCTGAGAAAATCGTGCTGCGCGAAAATGTCGCCGATCTCCACTTGGCCATGGTAGGGGGCAGTGGTGGAGATCAGATCCGGGATCTGAGTCTTGTGCGAGTTGCCGGCCACCAGCCACACGCCCGGCAGAGCGGCGATCTCTTGCGGAGCGCGCTGGGCGTAGCAGCCCGTCACCACAATGCGCGCGTCCGGGCTTTCGCGATGGATGCGGCGCACGGTCTGGCGCAGCTCATCGTCGGCGGTTGCGGTCACGGTGCAGGTATTGAGCACCACCAGGTCGGCTGCGCCGGCGCCCGAGGTCCGCGACAGGCCCTTCGCCGCGAGCGCTGCCTCCAGAGCCGCTCCATCGGCCTGCGAGGCTCGGCACCCGAAGGTCTTAACGTAGAATCGCTGCAAGACTCCATTCTAGTGCAGTGTCCGGTACCGCTTGCTGACGCGTGCGGTTCTGAAGGGCGCGCGGTTCGGAAAGGCGCTTTCTGAACCGCGACCGTTAGGGAGTGCCACCCGGATGCGAGAATACTAGAAGTCTCGATGATCCGAACCCGCTACGTGGCCGCGCTGTCCCTGCTGTTCACGGTCCTTTTTTTCATCGAATACACACCGCTTCTGCCGCGGATGATGATTCCTTACGATCTCGAAGAGTTTCACTATCCGCTGGCCGACTACGCATTTCAAGCGCTCAAGCAGGGCCGGTTCCCGCAGTGGGACCCGACGATCTACTGCGGTCTCAGCTTCGCGGACAACATTACGACGGCGATTTACTATCCACCCACGTGGCTGATGTTCGCATTAAGATGGGGCTCCGATAAACTCTCCTACCGCGCGCTGGAATATCTGGCGCTGGCGCACGTCTGGCTCGCGTTTCTGCTGTGCTACGCATGGCTGCACGACCGCCGGAAATTGCACTGGCTGGCGTCGATTTTGGGTGCGGGCGGCTATGCGTTCGGGGGCTACCTGATGGGGCAGTTGCAGCACTTGGGGATGCTGGCCGGTTACGCCTGGCTGCCTCTGGCGTTTCTGAGCGTTGACGAGGCCGAGGCAAAAAACGATTGGCGTCCTTTATGGAAGCTGGCGCTGGCGTCGGCGATGTGTTGGCTGGGCGGCTATCCGCCTTTCTGGATCGTGTTCGCCCTGTGCTCGGCGGCGTACGCGTGGGGGCGGCGCGGTGGAGCGCGCCTGGGTCTGTGGACCACGGCCGCCCTGGCGTGTTCGCTGCTATTCTCTGCCGTCGCGCTGCTGCCGGCCTTGGAAGCCACGCAACTCAAAATTCCGGAATTGAAATATAGCCGGATCAGCGGATTCAAGCATCCTGAATATTACCTGTCCTATTTCATCCCCAACTATTTCAAGTTCGACCTGGGCGTCGATCCCGCCACCACCGCCTTGCGCGACTATCTGTACCTGGGCGGAGCTGGCCTAGTCGGGTTGGCGCTGCTGTTGCGGCGAAAGAGCGCAAAGGATGTGGCGCGCACCGCCAGACCCGTTAATGAGCTGATCGCGCCGCATTCCGTTTTGCGCGAGTTCCTGAAACGATTCCGGGATGTGGCTCCGCTGCTCGCCGTGCTGCTGGTGTCGCTGCTTTTTCTGGTGAATCCTACGGGACTGCTGGGATGGGCGATTGAGTATACGCCTCTGGCGCAGGTGATTGTCGACTGGGATTTTCTCGCGGGAGTTTCCGCCGCGCTGGCGGCGTTGTCGGCGTTCGGTATCGATTTTGCATTGACGCGCATGGCTCAGAGGGCGCCGTCGTGGGGTGTGCTTGTGGCAATCGCTCTAGCTGTGGCCTGGTCGGTCCGTTTGCTGGCGTTGTGGAACGGACCGGGCGTGGCCTCGGGCGTGAAGTCGGCATGGGACGCCATCGGGGGGACCATTCTTTGCGCCGCGCTGATCTACTTGTATCCGCGGGCTGGCCGCCCGCTCAGCTCAGCCGTCGCTGCCGCGCTCCTCCTGCTCGCAGCGGCCGAATACAAGACGTTCGGCACCAGCAAGCAGTTCAACGGCGAGCCGCAGAAATATTTCGTCAGCTACACCGGCGCCACCTACCCGGCCATGAACGCCGCGACTTACGCGGTTCTCCGGCGGCACAGCGAGTATCGCTGGGCGCTGGAGGATTTTGGCCCCGATCCGGTGAATCTCCGGCATTTCGGCTTCGCTACGCCCCAGGGCTTTGACCCGAATCTGCCGGCTCAGTACAAGAAGTTAATTGAGCGGATCGGCCACTTCCAGACCAACCGCCTGTTCGATTTGAATCCCGACAATGTGTCCGCGCTGCGGCTGCTGGGCGCGGGCTATGTCGTGGGCGCGGAGCGATCGGCGGGATCCGCGCGGCTTTTGGAGGATCCGAATTTCCGATTGATGCAGCCGGACGATTCCTATTACAAAGTCTTCGAGCTGGTTGATCCGCAGCCGCCCTTCGGATGGGAGGAGACTGCCGACGGCCGCTCGGCCAGCGTGACCGAGTGGCAGCCCGAAAGGCGCGGGCTCCGAATACGTTCGCCCAGCGGCGGCGTGTTCCGCTTGTCTGAACAGTTTTATCCGGGCTGGACCGCCACGCTCGATGGCGCCCCGGTTGAAATCGAGCGCTGTCATGAAGCGCTTCAATGCGTCTCGGCCGGGCCGGGCGAACATCTGCTCGAGTTCCGGTATCGTTCGCGCTGGCTGCTCCCAGGGGCCGCGGTGAGCCTATGCTCGATGCTGCTGGCGATGGCTTTTATGCGCTTCCGCCGGCCCGCGCCGCTGGCTAACGCGCGCGGTTCGGAAACGACGGCCCGTTCGCAAGCGCCGATTCGTTCGCAACCCCCGATTCCGAGCCGCGACCGTAAGGGAGCGGTTGTCAAGCATCGCGTTCTGACGAAGGCCCCGCGCATCGGGGCCGCGATACTGCTCGCCGCGTTCTTCTGGGCGTTTCAAGGGAGGGCTCTGAAATCTCACTTTGGGCCGGACGAGATGATGAATCTCTACAACTATTGGCTGCCCCCGCTATGGAAAGTGCTTCTGGCCAACCTGAGTTTTTGGAGCAGCTTCGTTCGCCCCATGGCCGCGGTCTATTATCTTCCTCTGTTTCACCTGTTCAAGTTCAATCCAGTCCCGTATACCTGGGTTCGGATCGGACTGTTGGCCCTGAACACGGTGCTCTTTTACAAGCTGGCGCTGCAAGTCTCGCGGTCATGGTGGGTGGCCGTGCTGGCGTCGTTCCCCATCGCTTATCAGGCCAACCTGGGAAACCTGTCTTTCGATGGCGCGTTTATCTTCGATACCCTCTGCGCTACCTTCTATTTCGCGGCGCTGCTGTATTACATCCACCGCCGCAGAAGCCGAACGCATCTCAGTGTGGGTTATCTCAGTGTGACCCAGGGGTGCGTATTTCTGGCGCTCTATATCTGTGCGCTGGATTCCAAGGAGATGGCGGTATCGCTGCCGGTGGTGGTTCTGGCTTATGAGCTGTTGCTCCAGAAGCGTAGCGAGTGGGGACTCGCCTACCTTACCCGGCAGCTCTGGCCTACGCTCGCCGCCGGCGCAATCACGGCGATCTTCATTTTGGGAAAAGCGCTGGGGGCGCAGAGTCTCACCGTCATTGATGCGTACCGGCCTGTGTTCACATGGGCCCGGTTCTCCGAATCGACCACGCGGTTTCTCAACACAATCTTCTACGCCGACGGACTCACGATGGAACACGCCGTCGTGTTTTGGAGTGTGCTGCTGTGCGCTGGGATTGCCGGACTCGTGCGCCGCCGCCGCGACCCGCGCTGGTTGTTCCTATGGGTCTGGGTCATGGTGACGCCGCTGCCGATCGCATTTCTGCCCGGACGCGGCGCGGGGCTCCTGTATCTTGTGGCCGCGGGCTGGGCCATGCTGGTGGCGATGTTGTGCCGGGCGGTGTCCTGGCGTCTGGCGCGGGAGCTGTTCGGCGGACGTCCAGCGCGGATGGCCGCGATGGGGCTGGCCTTACTCGGCTACGCCGCAGCGTACGCCTATCAAACCAGGATTATCCATCGCTACCAGGTCTACGGATATCTGCTCACGGGCAAGCATACGGCGGATATGCTGGTCCAGTTTGGGAAGCTGAGCCTCCAGCCCAAGCCCGGAAGCCGGATCGTCTTTCTGCGCGATCCATTCCCCGATTCGTTCGACATGACCTTCATAGCGGCGCTGGCCTGGAACGATCACTCGTTGAGGATTTTTCAACAGAGCCAGGACCATTTGACCGAAGACCAGATCGCGGGAATGGATTACATCCTGGATTACACAGGCGACGAATTCGTGGTGCGCAAGGCGCCGCACTGATGCCCGCCGCTGTGGCGCACGCACTCGTGCGTGCCGCGTCGGCACTCCTGCCGACGCTGGGTTAATCGGGGCTGCGCCAGTCCGGTGGATCGCCGGTGATCAGGCGCGCGCCGCGGTCGAAGGTCAGATATTGAAATCCCCAGCGGATAAACACCAGCACGCGGTTGCGGAACTGCGCCAGGTACATCAGGTGCACGGTAAGCCAGAGCAGCCACGCCGGCCAGCCGTGAAAGCGCATGCGCCCGAAATCGGCGACGCCCGCGGCTCGTCCGATCACCGCCAGGTTGCCCTTGTCGCGATAGCGGAATGGCTTGGGCTGGCGGTTCTGCAATCGCTCGACGCCTTGCAATCGCTCCCCGATGATCCGCGCGGCGTAGCGCCCTTGTTGCATCGCCACCGGCGCGACTCCGGGGAGCGGCTTGCCGTTCCATTCCAAGTAAGCCGCGTCCCCCACAATGAAGATTTCCGGATGGCCGGGCACGGTTAGATCCGGGCCGACCAGGATGCGGCCCATGCGATCCTGCGGCGCGCCCGTGGCCCGGGCCACGACGCCGGTGAAATCCGACGCCGCGACGCCGGCCGCCCAAATGACCGTGCGCGCCTGGATGCGCTCGTCACCTTGCGGCGTCTCCAGCGTCACGCCTGCATGATCCACGGCGGTGACGTTCACACGCGTGCGCGGCCGGACGCCCAGACCAATCAAGGAGCGTTCGGCCGCCGCGGAAAGATCCTCCGGAAACGCGGGCAGCACTCGGGGGCCGCCGTCGAGTAGCAGGATCCGCGCCTCATCCGTGTGAATCGAGCGGAAATCGTGGCGCAGCGTATCCCGCGCGATCTCGGCGAGCGCTCCGGCCAGCTCCACCCCGGTGGCGCCCGCGCCCACGATTACGAACGTCAGCCAGGCCCGGCGGAGCTCGGCGTCGGACTCGCGCTCGGCTGCCTCGAACGCATACAAAACGCGGCGCCGGATGCTGGTGGCATCTTCAATCGACTTCAAACCCGGTGCGTCGGCCGCCCAGGCGTCGTGTCCGAAGTAGTGATTGCGCGCGCCCGTGGCCACAATCAGCGAGTCGTACGGAACGACCCCGTCGGCCAGGATCAGCCTCCGCTCGGCGGAGTCCAACTGTGCTGCGTCTCCCAGCAGCACGCGCACGTTGGGTTGATCGCGCAGCAGCGACCGCAGCGGAGCCGCAATCTCGCCCGGCGAAAGCGAGCCCGTCGCCACCTGGTACAGCAGAGGCTGGAACAAATGGAAGTTGCGCCGGTCCACCAGCGTGACTTCGACGGGGACATGCCGCAGAGCCTTGGCGGCGTACAATCCCCCGAAGCCGCCTCCGGTGATGACCACCCGGTGCACTTTCCAGGATCGCGCAATCGCCGGGACATAACAACTGTGGTACGTTGACGTTAGATGGCGATGCCCCGCTCATCTCGAAAGAACTGCTTGGCCGCGCTGGTGCTGGCGACGGTTTTAGTTCCACTGTTGGCCGCGCAAGCCGGTCCGGGCGTTCCGCAGCCCGGCTTGGGCGTCCGCCAGCCGCCTCCCACCAGCGATCTGCTGGATCAGTTGGTCGGCGGGTGGGCCATCGCGGGCACGGTTCGGGGACTGCCGGTTCGTGAAGTTGCCGATTCCGAGTGGGTCTTGGGTCACCAGTTCTTGAGATTCCACCGCACCCAAATCGACGAAGGGGGAGCCGAAACGGTGGTGTATGTCGGATACGACTGGGTCCTCCAGCGCTTCGTTGTCTTCCGGCTGGACAGCTTCGGCGCGCGCAACGCTGAGACCCCCGGGTATGGGCAGCGCACCGGCGACAAACTGGAGTTCGACTTCGACTATCCCACCGCGCCGATCCGGGAAACCTGGAGCTGGGATGCGAAAGAAAGAACCTGGCAATTCCTGGTTGAGCGCAAAGAGAAAGCCAATTGGGTTGTATTTTCAACCTTGAACCTGCGGCACATCCCGGGGGGGCGCGGCCTGCGTGGTCCTGGCCCGCTACGGCCTCCCACGCCGCCCTCGCCAACGCAACCTCCGCAGTGAGCCGCGCGCCGGTCCGGATTCGGAAAGCCTCCGAGTCCGATGTCCCTTTGATCCTGAGTTTCATTCGCAAGCTGGCGGAGTATGAGCGCAAATCGCACGAGGTGGTCGCGACCGAAAAGAACTTGCGCGACGCGTTGTTCGGCGAACGTCCCGTCGCGGAGGCTTTGCTGGCTTACTCCCTAGCCCACTCGAACGACGAGCCCGTGGGTTTCGCGTTGTACTTCGAAACCTATTCGACCTTTCGCGGCTGCCGCGGGATCTATCTCGAAGATCTGTTCGTGGAGCCGCGGCATCGCGGCCAAGGCTTCGGGACCGCACTGTTGGCGGCCACGGCGCGGCTCGCGCGGGAACGCGGAGGATGGCTGCAATGGCTGGTGCTGGATTGGAATCAGCCGGCGGTCGAGTTTTACCGGCGCCTGGGAGCCACTCGGATCGAAGAGTGGAACTCCTACAAGCTGCAAGGCGATGCCCTGGAGCGGCTCGCGGCAGATACACTTGAAGCAGGATGACGCGGCGCGGCTGCCATTGTTCAGCCGGTCCCAACGCCTTGCCTTCGCTGTTATGACAGTGCCGCCGGGAAGCGCGCGGGCAAGGCCCCGCAAATCCTCAAGGTTCTCGATGACGGTGGCAACTGGCAACCGGGTGTCTCGAAACACCCATGCGCCGCCGACTTTGCCGGCGATGCTTTCTACCTCCAGAGTAACCCCTCCGCTCAGCTTACCTTGCCCGCGAAGCGCATGCTGAACTGATTTAGTTCCAATGCGTAGGAAGCCGTGAACGCGCGTGGCAACGCCCGTTGACATCCCCGGCGTCCATGTGTAGTATAGATCCAGTCCGTCACACGGCGGCGCACCACGATTTCTTTTGTTGGAGGTTTTTGCAATGAGAGCGAAAATGCTCAGTGTTATGGCTGGCGGTCTAATGTTAGCCGCCGTGCCGATGCTCGCCCATCATTCCTTTTCGGCCGAATACGATCGTAGCAAGCCGATTACCCTGAAGGGCTCAGTAACCAAGGTGGAGTGGATGAATCCCCACGCCCGCTTCTATGTGGACGTGAAGGACGACGGCGGCAAGGTCACCAATTGGGAGTTCGAGCTGGGCAGCCCGAACGGCCTGATGCGGCAGGGCTGGACCCGGAATTCCTTGCAGATCGGCGCGGTGGTCCAGGTCAGCGGTTCGCGGGCCAAGGACGGCTCCAACCTGGTGAACGCCAGCAGCGTCGCGTTTGACGACGGGAAGAAGGTTTTCAGCGGCGCATCCTCGGCCGACGATCCCAACACGAAGTAGTTCAGCATCACAGTTTCGTAACGATAGCCCGGTGCAGCCAGCCTGCCCCGGGCTTTTCATTTGAAACCGGGGTCCATCGCCTCCGACCCGAGCGGCCATCAATAAGCGGGAAGAACGATCTCGCGAGTGCCTTCATCCAGGTTGAAGATGCGCACGATTTGAGGCTCGCCAGCTTCAACGTGAGTTACTTTAAACTTGACTGGCTCCGGAGGCGTCGTCGCAGCGGCGGCCGATCGGGGCGCAGCCGCGATTTCCAATGGAAGAGGCGCAGCCGCGATTTCCAATGGAGCAGGAACAGGCACGGGCACGGCGGCGACCGCGACAGGAATAGCCGCAGGCGAAGCCGCCGGGGCCGGATGCAGGGCCGCAGCCAGCTCTTCCGAGCTCACTTGAAGCGCGATGGTGACCCGGCTTTGATCCACCGAGGCTTCGACGCCCCGGGCGACCGCGGGGAAGGATGGCGACTTCGCCCGCAATCCTCGGGCGAACTCGGCGGCTGCCTGGTCCGAGCCGGCGTCGAAAGATGCTTCCACGGAGAGGCCGTCGCGAACCGAGACCTGGCCTAGGAATTCGGATGCATCGGCGTCCAGCGGCACAAACAGATCGGCTAACGGATCCGGCAGCTTCGTGGCGACCACCCACAGATCCCCGGTTTGCGAGAAGCGCGCGGCTCGCGGCAGGAGTTGGGAATACAGGCGGGTTTCCGAAAGACTGCGATCGACGGCCGCCTGGAGCGTCTTGTGAGCCCCCACCAGCACCAGTTGCTCGCTGATTTGGGCCACGCCGAGCTCGTCGGCTTGCTCGGGAAGCCATAGGGTCACGCCGCGATAGACCGAGCGGCGCAGCCCCTGCCTCTGGGCTTGATCCTTCACCGTCGCCGCGGGGAAGTTTCCCGCCTCCGCCGCCAGCAGAGCCGGCGAGGAGATGACAATTTCGCGAGCCTGCCTGAGGCAATCGAGATCCGGGAAAGCCAGCGCGCCGGTGCTGGAGAGCTCGGCTTCGATGGCCGCGGCAAAGGGCGAATGACTCAGATTGCTCCACCGGATTCCGACCAAAGTAGTGGCTTCGGGCGAGGCATATGTCCACCAGCTCGGATGAGACTCCGCGGCAGCCAGAGCTGCGGTAATCGCGAGAAGGAGTACCGGCTTCACTCTTGTTTCATCGGATGATGGAACCGCGGGGAATAGAGTCGAATGTCTCAGAGTGTGTAAATTTTCCCTAAGCCGGCTCCCAAGGCCCATCGTAAGCGATTGATTCTGTATTGAATTCAACTCTGGCCCCGTAGTTGCACTCGGGGCGGCGTGATGAAAGGGAATGACTACGCAACAGCTTTTGAAACGGGGTTTCCAGCGACGCGGCGGTTCCTGCTCTCGCGAGGCGCGGCTGTCGAGGAAGCCGAGGAAATCGCGCAGGCCGCGTGGGTACGCGGTTGGGAATTCCGCGATCAGCTCCGCGACCCCGGCTTAGTGGGGTTTTGGGTCAACTCGATCGCGCGCAATCTGTTCCGCGCCCGGTTTCGCGCCAGAGTCGTGATGCAAATGGATGGTGTGGAGGCTCCGTACACGATGAACCTCGAGGAAGTCGAGTTGCACCGGTTGCTGGACCGGTGTTCGGGGCGCGACCGCCGCTTGCTGGAGCAGAGCCTGGAAGGCTATTCGGCGGAAGAAATCGCGCGAGCCGAGGGCATTACCTCGACCGGCATCCGCGTGCGCTTGCTCAGAATCCGGCAGTCGCTCCGGCACCGGCTGGCATTGGCGCCGGTCTGAGTGGAGCAGGCCTTCGGACTGCTCCTGGCAGGTCTCCGACCATCGGCGACCCGCCCCACGGTCATTGAGAAAGATCGACGTGGCGTTCGATGGTCGCACCGTCGTGGATCTCGACCGAGAGCGGGTGCCGCTCGGATCCCTTGACGATTTCCACGCTGTGCGGTCCCGGCAGAAGCACAAACGTCGCGGGGGACTTGCGCGCCTGCTCCTTTCCGTCGATCACGATGCCGAGCCCCGATGGGTTGGTGCTGACCGTGAGCATGCCCGACATTTTTTCCAGGTTGACGATGAGCCCGGTATCGTGGGGGATGTCGATAATCCTCTGCGCGTCGCGATAGCCGGGGAACTGGACCAGGAACGTGTGGCGGCCCGCGGGCAGCGTCAGGCTGCATGGCGTGACGCATTTGAGGGCCGCGCTCTTGTCGAAGATGGCGGTGGCGCCGGCGGGCGTGGCGGTGACCTGGAAGACGCCATCGGCGGGTATTGGCGCAAGTTTCGGCTTCGGACTCGGGGCGGTGGTTGAACTCGGCGGCGGCTCCGTCTTGGCTTCGACGGGGGCGGCCTTTGACTGGGCTGGCTCAGCTGCTGTCTGCACAGAGGCCGCCGGCTCGGCTGCTGTGTGCTCAGAGGCCGCCGGCTGAGTTGCGGCAGGCTCTGATGCCGCAGGCTGGGGCGGCGGTGGCGGCGGCTCGGGTGCGGGCGCGGCGGTTGCGCTGGGCGGATTTTCGGACGCGCTGGGAGCGTGACCGGTCCCGTATTTCTGATAAGCCACGAACAAACCCATGCCCACCAGTGCGAATGCCAAGAGAAAAAGGACGGCGTTGCGCACTACGTGACTGGGCTCGGATTCGGGCTTGCGGCGGCGCGGCTCCCACACCGGCGGCAGGCCGGAGTCCCCCGGAAAAGAGTCGGATGCGATCGCGGCCGGCGCTGGGACCGGGGGCGTCCCCGGCGGCGCGGGAGGGAGTGCGGAGATTTCCTCCGGCAGGACGTCGGCGACGGTTTCCGGGAGCGCATCCGCTACGGTTTCGGCGAGACCTTCGCGCGATCCCCCGGTAGGCATGTTTTGGCTCGCGCCCCGCGGCAAGGGAATCCATCCGGGTGTGGAGTTGCAAGCGGTGGCCAGAGCGGAGATGAAATCGGCACAGGTTTCGTAGCGATCCGCGGAATTCTTGGCGAGCGCCCTGCGCAGCACCGGTTCCACCGCCGGCCCGAGCGTGGTATTCAACCGCTGCGGCGCCAACGGCTCCTCGCGGACAATGCGGTAGAGCAGCGTGGGCAGGTACTCGGCCGTGAACGGTTTTTCGCCGGTCAGCACTTCGTACGCGACCACGGCGAGCGAGAACTGGTCGGCGCGGCCGGTGATCGGACCGCCTTGGATCTGCTCCGGCGACATGTAGCTGGGCGTTCCCATCATGACGCCCGCCACCGTCATCTGCTGCGCCACGATTTTGGCCACGCCGAAATCGGTGATCTTGGCGGTGCCGTCCTCGTGGATCATGATGTTGGCGGGCTTGATGTCGCGGTGGACGATGCCCTTCTTATGCGCGTAGTCGAGCGCGGCCGCGGTCTGCCGGAAAATGGTCAGCAGAGTCTCCTTGTCTGGGGTCTGCGCGGCCAGCAGCATTTTCTCGAGCGGCGGCCCATTCACGAATTCCATGAAGATGTAGGCCATGCCGTTTTCTTCGGCGATGTCGTAGATCGTGACGATGCCGGGATGGGAGAGCATGCCGGCGGATTGCGCCTCGCGGAACAGGCGCTCGCGCAGGCGTTCGCGCTCGGCGTCGTCGGTGAATTCATTGAGACGGATACTTTTGATCGCGATGGTGCGGCCGATGGCGGGATCCTGCGCGCGGTAGACAATCCCCATCCCGCCCCGCCCCAACTCCCCGATGATCTGGTAGCGCCCGATTTGTTGCACGGTGAGTGTCTCCACCATTTTAACGCAGCGCTGCTATACCCATTGCGCCCGCGCCGCACACCCACCGTCCAGTTGAGAAAGATCGAAGAGGAGCTCCTCACACTTGATATCCTTCAAGCGTTCAAAAGGCCCATCGTGTTGGCGTTCGCACGGGTTGCTCTCGAGAACTCCTCCGTGCTACCGCGTTCCGGAACCGATGGGGGAACCGAACTCCTGATTGAAATATAGAGCACGAGCCGCGCGGAGCATGCGGAGTGGAAGCGGCAAAGCGTTCAAAAGCGGGCAAATCGAGGTCTTCTGAAGGTGTGTGACCGGATTTTCGCTCGCCCAACTCGGGGGATGCCGCGGCCGCGCCGGCTCGGTACAATGCTCGAAATATGGTGAAATCCGGACCGAAGCTTTCGCTGGATTGGTGGAGCGTGCTGCTGGCGCTTGTCGTCGCGGCGCTGGTGAAGGCGGGCATGCTTCCCGCCATTCCTTGGTGATGCGATGAGGCTCATCGAATGAATCCGGCAATTCCTGTTTCCAATACCGGAGAGGCCGCGGCGAGCGGCGGATTCCTGCGGCTGATCCCACGGCTTACTCCAGGCATTCTGTTGCTGGCGGCGCTGGGGTACGCGGGCAAGTTTACCGAGCAGTCGATCGCCGCGTACGGGAAAGCGCATCACATGGCGCTGCCCAACATCGAGTACGTGCTGTGGGCGATTATCTTCGGCCTGCTGGTGTCGAACACGATCGGCGTCCCGGCTGCCTTCCGGCCGGGAGTGGACACCTACGAATTCTGGCTGAAGCTCGGGATCGTGTTCCAGGGCGTTCGATTCCTGCTGGGCGACGTGCTCAAGCTGGGTGGATTGAGCCTGGGCTTTGTGGCCATTGAACTGGCGGTGTTGATCGCGCTGATGACCTGGCTGGGGCGGCGCTTCGGATTGCCGCCGAAGATGACCGGCCTGCTGGCGATCGGCTCGTCGATTTGGGGGGTCTCGGCGATTATCGCGGCGAAGGGCGCGATCGAGGCCGAGGATGAAGACGCATCCTACGCGATGGCGGCGATTCTGGCTCTGGGCGCGTTCAGTCTCTTCGCCTTCCCGGCAATAGGTCACGGCTTGGGCATGAGCGATCACGCCTTCGGGCTGTGGGCGGGCCTCGCGGTGGACAATACGGCCGAGGCCACCGCGGCGGGCGGACTGTATTCCGACGCCGCGCAGCAGTTCGCGGTGCTGGCGAAAACCACGCGCAACGCGACCATCGGGTTCGTGGTGCTGGCGTACGCTCTGTATTGGGCCAGCAAGAGCCAGGCCAAAGCGATCGCGAACAAGGGCGCGTTCCTGTGGCAGAAGTTTCCGAAGTTCGTGCTCGGCTTTCTGCTGATTTCGTTGCTGGCGACGGTGGGCGCGTTCTCGAAGACGCAGGCCACCGACCTGGCGAATCTTTCGCGCTGAGCGTTCCTGCTTACCTTCGCCGGAGTGGGGCTGCGCACCGATTTCCGGGAGATGCGCAAGCAGGGTCCCTGCGGCCGTTGATCGTCGGGGCCGTGGGCGAGTTTGCGATCGCGGCATTGACGCTGGGGCTGGTGTGCGGCGCGAATGACTTCGTTATGATGGGGAGGCCGACTATGAAACGAATATTTTTGATGATGGCCGCCGCAACGATTGGGATTTCCGTTGCCGCCGCGCAATCCGCCCCGCAATCCGGTGTCAAGAAACCAACCATCCCTGGGATCACCAACTTCGCCCAGGTGGAGACAACCGTCGCGTGCGCCGGGGCGATCACGCCGGCATCGGTGGCCGGGATCAAGAAGATGGGGTTCGCGTCCATCATCAATCTGCGGCTGGCGGACGAAAAGGGCGCCGACATCGAAGCCGAAGCGGACGCAGCCAAGCTCGCCGGCATCAAGTTCGTTCACCTCCCGCTCAGCAGCAGCGCACCCGACCCCGCGGTCGCCGATCGCTTTATCAAGATCATCACGGAACCCGGCAATGAGCCGGCGTTCATTCATTGCGCCAGTGGAAATCGCGCGGCGGCACTGTGGCTGATCAAGCGCGTGCTGATCGACAAGTGGGACAACGATCGCGCGGTGGAGGAAGCCACGCAGCTCGGGTTGACCAGCCCGGTGCTGAAGAGTTTCGCGCTCGATTACATCCAGGCCCACAAAAAGTAAGAGCGCGTTGCGGCCGCTCCACCTTGGGGGCTGCGATTGGTGGGTCTCAAACTGACCCACCACCGGGCTGTGAGACCCACGCATTGTGGGAGAATAATTCTAGCGGAGCGCAACTTCTTCCTTGGTGACCAACGAACAACTTTATCTTGCAGTCGGGATTCCGCTGCTATTCAACGCGACGCTGATCGGCGTACTGATCGCCCATATGAACGCAAAGTTTCAGGCGGTGAATACGCGTTTTGACGACATGCGCGACCTGTGGCGATCCGAACTGCATCGGGTGGAGGGCGTGCTGGACGCGCGGCTGAATCACCTGGAAGAGCGTCGCTGAGGGTGCGTTGTGGGAGAATAATTCCAGCGGAGCCCAACTTCTCTCGTGGTGACCAACGAACAACTTTACATTGCGGTCGGGATTCCGCTGCTGTTCAATGCGACGCTTGTCGGCGTGCTGATCGCGTATGTCAACGCGAAGTTTCAGGGAATGGAAGCGAAACTTGAGGTGAGATTCGACGCCATCGATCAGCGTTTTGACGACATGCGCGAGCTGTGGCGCGCGGAGTTGCATCGGGTAGAGGAGATCCTGGACGCGCGGCTGAAGCACATCGAAGACCGCCGCTAGGGCTTTTCCACCGGCAACCCCGCCTGGTTCCAGGCGCGCCATCCGCCGTCGAGCGAAATGACGTTGGTATAGCCCATCTTCTGGATCTCCGCCGCGGTAAGCGCGGAGCGGTAACCGCCCCCGCAGTACAGCACCATGGTGGTGGATTTGTCGGGGATCTCGGATTCGATATCGCGCTCGATGACGCCCTTGCTCAGGTGAATCGCGCCGGCGGCGTGGCCGTCGGCCCACTCGCGGTCCTCGCGAACGTCGATCAGGACGTGGCTGTCGCGCGGCATCTTTCGATACTCGGCGATATCGACTTCTTGGATGCGCGCCTTGGCCTCGTTCACCAGAGCCAGAAAACCCGGGTTATGCGCTTTATGGGGGATGCTCATGAGATTCTCCTGATGCGGGCGCCCGCGCCCGCCAGCTTCGCCTCGATTTTCTCATAGCCGCGATCGATGTGATAGACGCGGTCTATGACGGTTTCTCCGTGGGCGGCGAGCCCGGCCAGAACCAGCGACGCGCTGGCTCGGAGATCGCTGGCAATGACCTGTGCCCCGGATAGCGGAGTGGCCCCGGCGACGATGGCCTGGCGCCCCTCGATGCGAATATTGGCGCCCATGCGCGCCAGTTCCTGCGCGTGCATGAAGCGGTTCTCGAAGATGGTCTCGGTGATAAAGGAGATGCCCTCGGCGCAGGTCATCAGCGCCATGAACTGGGCTTGCAGATCGGTGGCGAACCCGGGGTGCTCCTCGGTCGTGATGTCGACACTCGAGAGCTTGCGCGGAGCGCGGACGCGCAGCGAATCGGGCGAGGGTTCGACGACCTCGGCCCCGGCTTGATGGAGTTTGGCGATGAGGGCGCGGAGGTGAGCGGGCTCGCAGGCGGTGAGGAGAAGATCGCCGCGGGTGAGCGCGCCGGCGATCAGGAAAGTTCCGGTCTCGATGCGGTCGGCAATGATCGGCTGAGTGGCGCCGTGGAGTCTCGAGACTCCGCGAACCCGGATGGTAGAAGAACCGGCGCCATCGATGGACGCTCCCATGGCGATGAGCAGGCGGGCAAGATCCACCACCTCGGGTTCGCGTGCGGCGTTGTCGATCACGGTTTCGCCGATGGCCAGCGCGGCGGCCATCAACACGTCCTCGGTGCCGGTGACGGTAACGCGGTCGAAATCGATTTCGGCGCCGTGAAGCCCGTGAGGCGCGCGGGCCTCGATGTAGCCGTGCTCCTGGCGAAGTTCGGCGCCCAGGTGCTCGAGCGCGGAAACGTGCAGGTTGATGGGCCGCGCTCCGATGGCGCACCCGCCTGGAAGCGAAACCCGGGCGACGCCGCAACGGGCCACCAGGGGGCCCAGCACGAGACTGGAGGCGCGCATGGTCTTGACCAGATCGTAGGGAGCCTCGGGATGGGCGATTTCGCGGGCTTGCATGCTGACGCGGCCGCCCTCGACACGGACATCGGCGCCAATGTGGCGGACCAGATCGAGCATGGTGCGGATGTCGCGGACCTGCGGCACGCGGTCCAGAGTGACGGTGTCGCCGGTGAGGAGGCAGGCCGCGATGGCCGGAAGAGCGGAGTTTTTGGAGCCACTGACCGCGATGGTTCCTTCGAGTGGTGCGCCGCCGTGGATGAGAAATCGGTCCAAAGGCTATTCTCCCGAAGCTGGTTCTTCCAAAGTCTTTTCTCCCAAAGTCTTTTCTCCCAAAGCCACGGCCAGGCGGCCGCGGGCCTGACCCAGGAGGCGCTCGGCTTCGGAGCGGGAGACGCCCTTTTTGCCCATAACGATGGCGGCAGGGACGCTGCGGCCGGCCTCATCCAGCAGCTCGGCGGCACGTTCGAGGGAAACGCCCGCGATTTGCCGGATGATACGGCGGGCGCGATCCTCCAGCTTCCGATTGGAGGGCTGGACGTTGACCATGAGGCCGCCGTAGGTGTAGCCGAGCTTGATCATGACCGTGGTGCTGATCATATTCAACACGAGTTTGGTTGCGGTGCCGGCGCGCAGACGGGTGGACCCGGCCAGAATTTCGGGCCCGGCCAGTGGCTCGATGGGAAATTCGACGATGCGGGACAGCTCGGAATCCGGGGTACAACTAATCCCGGAGGTGACCGCGCCCAGGCGGCGGGCGTGAGTGAGGGCTCCAACCACATAGGGAGTCCGTCCGCTGGCGGAGATACCAATGACGGCGTCGCTCCGGGACAGGCCCGAGGCGGTAAGATCGCGAGCTCCGGCGTCGGCATCGTCCTCGGCGCCTTCGATGGAGCGGCGCAGAGCGGCGTCGCCTCCTGCGATAACCGCGCGGACGAGGCTGGGCGGGGTGTGGAAGGTGGGCGGGCACTCGGCGGCATCGAGAACGCCCAGACGACCGCTGGTCCCGGCACCGATATGGATAAGATTGCCGCCGTGCTCGATGGCGGACACGATCGCATTCACCGCTTTTTCAATCCGCGGGATCTCGTGGGCGACTGCGGCTGGAACGGCAGCGTCGGCGGCGTTCATCGCGGCCAGGATGCCGCTGGCCGGAAGGGACTGGATCGTACGCCATTCAGCCAATTCATGTTCGGTAAGAAGGTAGTCCAGCATTTACGTAACTTCAGTCCCATTGTACAGGGGGCCTGCAAAGACGATTTCGAAGGCGGGAACGCAAGGCCTGGGGCAAGAAGGCCTCCCGGAGTACCCTTACCGGAGCACCCATGGTACTAGAGTATATACCGTAAGTTATGTCTTAACAGTGAGATACACAGCAATGCCAAATTCTCCTTAGGACCAAAGAGGGGAGCAAAAAGGGCTAGATTTGTGTTGACAGTTAGGACAAGGGGCCCGTATACTGAGAGCGTACCGTAAGCCAGGATCAGGGAATGCCGGCCCTTACGGACGCTTGAGACGGGGGCTCGTTAAAAATGAAAACGAAATTTTCCAGTTTGCTCTTTGTAGCGGTGATGGCAGCCGCAATGGCTTCGACGGCCAGCGCAGCACTTCTCTGCGACTCTGGCACCGTATCGAACGTTGTGGGTACCACCTGCACGGAAGGGCAACTAACTTTCAGTAACTTCTCGGTGAGCGCCAGTTCCGGGTTCACCTCCGCACAAATTGGAATCGGTGGTTCTGCGCAAGGCACCGGGGTCTTTGGTAACGAGGTTGATCTTGCGTTCCAGATCGGTGGCCTACAAGGTAGCGGCGTGACTAGCGCCCTGGGTGATGTCGAATTGCAGTATGAGGTGACGGGTGGAGTTGGGGGAGTTGACATCACGCTCCAGGCTAGCCCCTTAATCGCTGGTGGTTCCGAGACGGTCACCGAGATAGCGTGCAGCGCGGCCTTCATAGCCGGTGTTTGCAGCGGGAATACTCTCGCGAACTATGTCGTGATTTCGACTGGGGCTGTCGTCAGCAATTCGCAAATTCCGTGGCTCCCGCCGTACCAAAATTATGACGGCCCGGTCTTTATCAAAAAGGATCTTTCCTACGATGGCGCGACTACGAGCGAACTCGTGAATAGCCAAGCCACTGTTCCCGAACCGATGACGTTCTCCTTGGTGGGCGCGGGCCTCCTGGGCCTGGGTCTCTTGGGGCGCCGCCTTCGGAAGTAACCAGTAGTTCAATCTTTCCTTCGACTTGTGGCCGGGCTGGAGTGAACCTCCAGCCCGGTTTTCCATGTGTGCCGAGCATGTTCGACAGCTCGAAGGTGAAAGTCCTTTTCACAACCTGATGGAGGTGAAGTGATAGCGAAGCGCAAGGGCGTTCCGGCGACGGAGGGTCTGAAAGAAGCGTGGAGCAAACGTACGAGCCGATGTACAAGAACCGGATCAGAGGCATACGGTGCCGGACGAGTTGGCATGTGACAACGAAGTCCATATCCATCAAGGGCACTGGTTGTAAATTCGGCGGTTGCGTGCGGAAGGCGGTGGAACTTACCTCGGGAGATCTGCTGGGCGTCGCGGAATCGTGACTGAAGGCATCGTAAGGTGCTTTGATCTCGCAGCAGAAGTCAGCAGAGGGCATATTAATCCGGCAACGGATGAAGGCCCGAACCGTGATCGTGGGTAGTAGTGCGCGGCTCTCATGGACGGCCATGCGCCAGCCAACCCGC
>Ga0182024_10006880_pt1 | contig 24768 bp, 28 predicted proteins | sample P32metaG_FD_120480 | JGI IMG/M metagenome (GOLD analysis project Ga0182024, IMG submission 120480) | Permafrost microbial communities from Stordalen Mire, Sweden - P3-2 metaG (Illumina Assembly) | ecosystem: Environmental > Terrestrial > Soil > Wetlands > Permafrost | place: Sweden: Stordalen...
CGGTCCCGCACGAACTTAACCAACCGGGCCTCCATCTTGCATGGAGAAGACCTGATTCTTTAACGAGGACTCTATGTCAGCCCAGCCTAGTCCGATTGCACGACCGCGGTCGCCACAACTGATCCGTGAAATTCCAATTAAGCCCGGATCAGACCCAGCACTGATCTCTCAGATCCTTCGCTCCTATCACCGGGCCCTTACTGCTCGTGAGATCGCCGGGATTCTCCATCTTCACCCGGTCACGGTTTACCGCAAGGCGAAGGCGCACGTCATCCCGTGCAGGTTCATAGGTACCGCTGTCCGTTTTGATCCCGGCGTAGTCGCGCAGTGGTGGGAGGAGTCTCACTCTTAGTCCGAATGGTCTGGTGCGTCCCTCTTGAGCTGTGCGAATGTTAAAGGGATGTGAGTGAGTATTCAGTAAGAGGGCTTCTTGAAACTGGGCCGCACCTTTGATTACGGGCGAGTAAGGAAGCTCTGCACGTGTATGGGGAATGCTTGTCGGAACCCGTCAATGTTCGACATGACCTGAACGGCTTTCGCGTCAAAGTCGAGAGCCCCGCGCCACCTCGCCAAGGATGCAGATGTAGTCCCCGATCAAGTCCGTGCTTCCTCCTGGCGGAAGGTGCGATTTGGTGGGGCAGACGGCCTGCAGGAGGTTATCACTTGCGCAGAACTCGTAACGATTTGAAGGGCCGTCAAAGAGAAACTGCATCGTGTTGGCGGGACGCAGGCCTTTTACTTATTTTTCGCTGCCCGTCTGGCAGATCTCTTCGCTGCAGATTTCTTTGCTCGATCGTCGCCCTTCGACTGGATGGCATGCGCGTTAACGATTGCCCGAATCAGCCCGGGGAAGCGTTGGTCGATCTCCGAGCAACGGGAGGTATTGTGCATCTCCACGCCGCGGCGCTCGCCACGGATCAGACCCGCCTCTCGCAGTGCCCTGAAGTGTTGAGAGAGCGTGGACTTCGGAATCGCCTTGTCGCTGACTGCCAGAAACGTCGAGCAGTTCTGCGAGCACTCCTGCCCCACGATATCGGCATAGATGGCCACCCGTACGGGGTCGGACAAAGCGTGGAGAATTCCTTCCACCGTAATGTCCTCAATCGATGGGTGGAACAAAGGCCGCATACCAATAAGAGTAGTCACCGAGGGCAAAAGGTTCAATAGTTCTGTAGTTCGGAACTAATGAATCTTTTTTGCACCCACTTCCATCTACTCTTCAGAACCAACTGAGGGGCGGCCGAGCGCGACAGCCCCGAAAATCTTCGAAGTTCAATGTGGTACCGGGAGAGGGATGAAGGTATGAGCAAGCTTACAGGCAAAGTCGCAATCGTCACCGGCGCATCCAAGGGTATCGGAGCTGCCATCGCCAAATCGTTAGCCGCCGAAGGCGCTTCCGTCATCGTCAATTACGCATCCAGTAAGGCCGGTGCGGATGCGGTCGTTCGTGCGATCACTGCCGCCGGTGGTAAGGCCGTTGCCGTCGGTGCAGACGTATCCAAGGCGGCGGAGGCCCGGGACCTCATCGACGCTGCCATCAAGAACTTCGGTAGGCTCGACATCCTGGTCAACAACTCCGGCGTCTACGAGTTTTCACCCATCGAGGCGGTCACGGAAGAGCAGTTCCACAGGACATTCAACATTAACGTTCTTGGCCTTCTGCTGACCACACAGGCAGCTGTTCCCCACCTCGGCGAAGGCGCCAGCATCATCAACATCGGCTCGGTCGTCAGCAGCCTGACGCCGCCGAACAGCACGGTCTACAGCGGCACCAAAGGTGCAGTCGACGCCATCTCCGGCGTTCTCGCCAAAGAGCTCGGTGCCCGTAAGATCCGCGTCAACTCCATCAACCCCGGCATGGTTGAGACCGAAGGCGTACATGCCGCAGGCTTCATGGGCTCCGAGTTCGAGAAGGGAGCCGTCGCGCAGACTCCGCTTGGCCGAATCGGCCAGGTGGGCGACATTGCGTCGGTTGCCACCTTCCTCGCATCCAGCGATGCCAAGTGGATTACTGGCGAGCTGGTCCGCGCGGGTGGCGGCCTCCGCTGATCACCGACCCGCGGCCCGCTGCCGATAGCGATGCGGCGGCGGGCTCCCTCGCCAACCCGCTACATACGGATGGGGGCCGTCATGGGAAAGCTCGAAGGAAAAGTAGCAGTCATCACCGCAGCGACCTCCGGCATGGCGCTCGCAACAGCGAAGCTCTTCGTCGAAGAGGGGCGCGTACGTTTTCATCACGGGGCGCCGCAAGGATAAGCTCGATGAGGCCGTGAACCTCATTGGCAAAAACATCACCGGTGTGCAGGGCGACGCCGCCAACCTAGCCGACCTCGACCGCCTCTACGATGCGGTCGCTTCTGATACAACACTAAGACTTTCCATTACTAATCGCAGTAGGCCGGCAGGCAGATCACTTTCGTGTGGGGACTCCATTGTTTCAGGCCAATCGCGTGCCATTCGGAACGGGCCGTTCCAGGGCGATGATAACGACCCCGTCGTTCGATGGAAACCCAGTTAGGAGAAACTGTGACCGGAGCGGACCGACCTGCTTCTCAGGGAAATTGATGACCCCAACAATTTGCCGTCCTATCAAATCTTCGGGAGCGTATAGCTCCGTTAATTGCGCGCTGGTTTTTCGCTCGCCATACGGCCCGAAATCCACCCAGATCTTGTACGCCGGCTTTCGAGCCTCACGAAACTCTTCTACCCGCAACACGGTTCCAGAGACCATGAATACTTTTTCGAAGTCCGACCACTCAATCGTATGCACGTTCGTGAAATCCTTCGGTCCTAAGGTTCGCTATCTATTCTGCAAGGCGTACGACAACTTTGCCAAAGTTGCGGCCGCTTTGCCAACGAATGCGGTAGTCGGTAGCCATACCTTTACTTAACCGTGAAGTCCAGCTTGGTGTCGCCGTTGACCGTGACGTTTTGGGTAGTTGCCTTGCCGTTGTGCCACGCGGTCGCCTTATACGTGCCGTCCGGGACATCCTTGATCGAATAGTCGCCCGCAGCATCGGTCGCAGCGAAATACGGGGAAGGTCCGACCACGATGGTACCGGACATCTCGGGATGCACGTTGCACAACAGCGGCACGTTCCCGGAGTTGTCGTACTTGAAGCTCAGGGTCTTGCCCTTGTTGAAAGTGCCAAGGTTGTGGCCCAGTTTCTTGTTGCCAGAAATATTAGGCCAGAAGATGTTGTGGGCGACGCTATCGTCGTTACTAAACACGACCGTGGTGCCCTGCTGGATGACCAAAACCTCGGGCGAAAATTTCATCCCTCGCTGATCCATGGCGGCAGTCTGCGTTGGAGCTGGGAAGGTTTTGGCGGGCACAGTCTCAAGCACCACAGCCGATTGGCCGGTGGCCTTGACGCCTCCGCTTAGCGTACCAGCGAAAGCATTGAGGCATGAGAACAGCAGGGCAACGAGCATTACAGCGAATTTCATAAACACTCCTCTTTCAAAATGCCACCGCTAGTTGCGTGGTGGGTACAGCGATAAGTACAAATACGCATCCGCCACCTCATCCGGCGTCAGGTACATAAACACGGGCATGTGACCGCGCATTGGTATCGCGGGCGAGCCTTCGAGCACAGGCGCGCCAACCGTGACCTTGGTGACGAATTCGTTGAGACTCAGACGCGACGTGAGGCTGTTGAGCGGCGGAATCTGCCCCTCCAAAAGCCCTTGGGGGCTAGGATTCTCGCCGACTGATGCATGGCAGATATGGCATGTCGATTTCACGATATGCTCACCAACGCGCAATGGCGGTTCGACTACCGGAATTTGCTGCTTCTCCGCGCCCGGGATTCCGGCAAGCTGCCGCAGGTATGCGACCAGCGAGCGCACTTCCGAATCAGTCAGGGAGGGATCGGGAGAAGGCATGTCCGTCCCGCCTTTGTGCAGGCGGTCGAGCAGCATGCCCTTGGCTTGCGTGGCGAGAGGAGCGGCATCTTTCCAAGTTACGTCCATTCCGGCCTTCTTCATACGTTCGATGTATATTCTTGCCGATGTCGCCCGCACGGGGTCGAGGACAGAGTTGATTTCGGGCGGAGCACCCATGCCGGATGTTCCATGGCAGCTTTGGCACTTCAGGCGGTATAGGTCGGAGCCGTATAAGGTCGTGCTTTGCCCGGTAAACTTGTTGGAAAGCTGCAATGCAGGGTGCGGCGACGGCCATTCGCTGGGCATCGGAGCTGCGGGACCGTAGACGCCGGACGATTTGCCCATGCTGGTTTCGTCAAAGGCACGGTGGAGGTGCTCCAGCCAGCTTCCGCCCTCCACCGGAGTCACAACCTGTGAGTAGCCGGACAACGACAGCGCCAAAAGGAGAAGGGCGACCGCTACGATCCTCATCTCACCGAAATGGATATGATCTTCGCGCATGCCCGGAGGTGCTGTTGGCCTCTCCTCATCTTCGCGCACGCGGAGAGGCCAATGGTTCGGACGCCAAAACAGACTAGCTACGGAGGAAAGCCAACAGGTCGGCGTTGACCTGATCCTGATGCGTTGCGGTGAGGCCATGTGGAGCGCCAGGATAATAAATCTCCTTTGCGCCCCTGACGAGCCTCGCAGACTTTACCGCCGAGTCTTTGACCGGAACGATCTGGTCGTCCTCACCGTGCATGACCAGGGTAGGTACGTCGAACTTTTTAAGGTCCTCGGTGAAGTCGGTCTCGGAGAAGGCCTTGATGCTTTCGTAGGCGTTGAGGAGGCCGCTCTGCATGCTCCACAGCCAGAACTGATCGAGCAACCCTTGCGAGACCTTGGCACCCGGCTTATTGGCACCATAAAATGGTGTCGCCAGATCCTTGTAGAACTGCGAGCGGTCCTTGGTGACACCACTCCGCAGGTTGTCGAACACCTCCATCGGCAAGCCCTCCGGATTGGCAGCAGTCTTCAACATTATCGGCGGAACGGCTGCGATAAGGACTGCTTTGGCGACCCGCTTTGTCCCGTGGCGTCCGATGTAGCGCGCGACTTCCCCTCCGCCAGTGGAGTGGCCGACTAATGTGGCGTCCTTGAGATCGAGGGCATTTATCACGGCTGCCAAATCGTCGGCATAGCCGTTCATGTCGTTCCCAGATGAGGTCTGGCTCGACCGGCCATGGCCCCGCCGGTCGTGCGCCACCACGCGGAAGCCGTTCTGTGCGAGGAAGAGCATTTGGCCGTCCCAAGCGTCGGAGCTCAGCGGCCAGCCATGCGAGAACGTTACGACTGGGCCTTTGCCCCAGTCTTTGTAATAAATCGTCGTGCCATCTTTTACCGTGATCGTGCTCATGTGATTGTCTCCTGAGGTAGAGTTATGCGAGGCGGGACTGCTCGCGGTTTGTGATTGCATGGCAAGTGCTGTGCCCCGGAATCCAATGGCTGCCAACGTAGCGGCGGCGCCAACGAGAACGTCGCGACGAGTCAGTGCTGAACTATCAATGGCACTGGCCCGGCTGAGACTCTTTAACACTGCTTCGTGAGTATCCATTTGGTTGTCCTAGCCTTCGTCTTGTACCTTTGCCGAAGAGGAAAGCCACATCTCCGACCCAATCCGTTTAAAATCGGGAGATCATTCCGGCTTAGGATCTAGAGGCCTGCCGTGCTTCCACTTCAGGAGAAGGCAATCGATAGGCCAAAGAGCGCTGCCGAGCATCGTTGCTAAACCGCTGAGACAGAAGCCAATCGGAAGGAGATGTTCGGGACTTTGTGTTGAAAGTTGAAACTGTTGATGCTTGCCGACACCTCGTTGCTTGATCCCTCACGTATGAGCGGGCCGCTGAACGTGACGGCTTAATGAAGAATGCCGCGAAAAACTGTGACTTTTGGTAACGTCAGCAACCGGGTCTGAATTCGGATAAGATTTCTGAACCCGAATGACGTATGCGATGGCGTGATGCCATCGATTTCTATGAACGCAAGATCGCAGCTCGCGTTGGGAACTGATGCTCAGCGCTATGAAGCGCTTCTTCGCATCTCTCAGGCACTCTTTACGTGTAGGGGAGCAGAAGACCTGCCACGAGTTCTTGCCGATCGATTGCGAGAACTCATCCCTTTGGATTACCTCGAAGTCGTTATCTTCAAAGAAAATTCGAATGAGGTCGAATGGCACCTGATCGGCGAAGGACAGACTGCGCATCGCGAGGTGCCGGTCGAAGACACATCGACTTGGCACGTTTACCACACACAGGAGCCCGTGTACATCGCGGATTGGACCGTGGATGCGAGATTCTCAGGCTTCACGCAACTAGTGGCACAAAGCGGTTTACAGGTGGGATCGCTAGTGCGCGTGCCCTTAACCACAGCGTACCGTCGCTTAGGGGCACTGAGTATTGCCAGCCGGAATTGTGATGCCTACCTTTCCGAGGACGTCACGTTCTTGCAATCGCTCGGACGCGAGGTTGCCTGCGCCATTGACAATGCCCTTAATCTAAGGAAATCCGAAGCAGCACGATTAGAACTGGAACGTCAAAACGCGCGGCTAAAACTGCTCCTGGACTTGACGTCCGAAATCACGTCTAACCTCGACCTGCGGGAACTGCTGCGCTCGATCTCAGCGAACGTCCGTCAGGTCATGCACTGCGACAGCGTGGGGATTTTGCTGCCAGATGGCTCCGAGGTCGGGAAGTTTCGGATTTACGCACTCGATTTCCCCCAGGGCAAGGGGATCCTTCAGGAGGAGTTGCTCATCTCGCCAGGTAACAAGAGCAGCGCGAGAGCTTTTGAAACTTTGAAAGCGATTATCGTGAACCAAACCGGCCCAGCCGACTTCAGCCCCGAGGCGTATGAAATAACAGTCGCCGAAGGCTTAAAGGCGGAGTGTTTCATCCCGCTCGTCAACCGCGGCCAAGCACTCGGCGTGTTGAGTCTTGCGCGGACAAAGGACGACTCTTTCAGCCTGGACGATGTGGCGTTTCTTAGCCAGGTATCGGGCCAAATAGCCATCGCGGTTGCAAATGCGCAGGCTTATGGCGAGATTTTCGAACTCAAAAACAAGCTCGCCCAGGAAAAACTGTATTTGGAAGAAGAGATTCGCAGCGAGATGAACTTTGGGCAGATCATTGGGAACAGCCCAGCCCTGAAGCACGTTCTGGAGCTGGTCGAGACAGTCGCGCCCAACGATTCCACGACCTTGTTGTTGGGCGAGACTGGGACGGGGAAAGAGTTGATCGCTCGTGCCATTCACGACCATAGTCGGCGCAAAGACCGCACGTTTGTCAAGCTAAACTGTGCCGCCATTCCTACCGGTTTGCTCGAAAGCGAATTGTTTGGACATGAAAAGGGAGCATTCACCGGCGCCATAACCCAAAAGATGGGACGATTGGAACTAGCCGACCAGGGCACACTATTTCTAGACGAAGTTGGAGACATTCCGATTGAAATGCAGCCGAAGCTGTTGCGGGCTTTGCAGGAGAGAGAATTCGAGCGTCTGGGCAGCACTCAAACGCGAAAGGTGAATGTACGCTTGGTGGCGGCAACCAACCGCGATTTGGAAAAGATGATTGCCGCCCGCGAATTTCGCAGCGATTTGTACTACCGGCTGAACGTGTTTCCGATCCGCATTCCACCGCTACGGGAACGCAGGGAAGATATTCCGTTGCTGGTGCGTTTCTTCGTCCAGAAATTCTCGAGACAAATGCAAAAGAACGTTGAGGCGATCCCGGCGGCCGCAATGAAGGCGCTGACGGCTTGGGACTGGCCTGGAAATATCCGGGAGCTGGAGAATTTGATTGAGCGTGCAGTAATTCTCACCCGCAGCAAATCACTCCAGGTACCGCTTGAGGGATTACGCAGATCGGAGATAGACGAACCCACTGGCCACAGGCCCATGCGTAGAGGGGAAGACATCGCCCGGATTGTGCGGGAAACCCTTAGTGAACTGAATAATGGCGCGCCGAGAGGCGCGGCGAAAGAACATGATGAGAATCAGCGGCAGGAGATCGTGCGGTTCCTGCGCGAGACCAAAGGCCGGGTCGGAGGCGCAGATGGAGCTGCTGCCCGTATGGGGATCAATCGCACGACGCTGCTTTCTCGTATGAAAAAGCATGGAATACACTCCAAGCAGTTTGCCTGATGACAACAACATAAGCCTCACCTTGGAATCACGCTGATCGCCTTCTGAGCCGAAATTAGCAAACATTTTTTCTCCTGCACAAGCACCTGTTTCCTCCGTGCGTCCTCTGTTGTTGAGACTGACTTCGACATTCTCGACACCGCACGGGCCCGATTTCCCGTCACGCCTTCAGTTTCAGTGGCTTGCACCTTGCGTCCTTTGGCATTGGTATTGCCTTTCCCTTATGTAACGGGAGAACAAGTTGTTGAAGATCTCCGTGACCCACACTCGCTCCCAGTGCCGAGTCATTCTCGAAGGCCGGTTGGTTGCGCCCTGGGACGCAGAGTTAAGGACAGCATGTGCGGGAGTCAAAGGGGAACTCAACGGTCGCGTGCTGGTGATCGACCTTGAGAACGTGACGGTGATCAGCCAGGAAGGGGAGAAGGTTCTTCTGCAGCTCATAAACGATGATGCAAAGTTCCGTTGTCGTGGTGTGTTCACGAAGCATGTACTTCGACAGCTCGCGCGCCAGATCAAAAAGGACCCAAATGACCTCATTGAGAGAGCGCGGTCGAGCGTGAGAGAGCAGAAGAGGAAAAAATGAACCTGCTAGGCACAAATCGGATGACTGAGCGAGCTAGGGTCCTTAGCACGGACAGCTCCCCAAGACGAGCGTGCAGATTGAAGCATGTTGATAACTCGGCTCATCAAATCAGCCGGAAGGAAGAATGCCAATGATCGCCAACACCGTTTGGACGAAGGAAATGGAGTTTACAGGGCACAGCGAAAGCGGCCATAAGATACCGTTTGACGCTGGAGCCACCCACGCTGAAGGACCATCTCCAATGGAGGTCATCCTGACAGCCCTCTGCAGTTGTACATCGGCCGACGTCGTCAACATCTTGCGGAAGAAACGCCAACCCCTCACAAGCCTCACTGTCTTTGCGACCGCAGAGCAGGCCGAGGAGCCACCTCGAGTCTTCACACGGATCAAGCTGGTGTACCTGATCGGCGGCGACGTGGCGGAGGAGGCAGCCGAGGATGCGGTCAAGCTCTCGAAGAGCAAATATTGTTCCGTATCCAAGATGTTAGAGAAGACCGCAGAGATCGATTTCGTCATTGAATACACAGACAGCCCAGATAATGCCGTCTCCGCTGCCTGATTGGGTTCGCAGGATAAGCCACATGACGAAGATCTCAAGACAACCGGCGGCATTACCCCATACAGGCGTTGCGACGTTCTGCAAATCACCGTATGTTTTCGAGACGGAAAGCATCAATGTCGAAGACATCAATGTGGATGTTGCCATCCTTGGAGTACCGTTCGACGGCATGACCTCCATGCGTCCTGGATGCCGCCAGGCACCGCGTGCGCTCCGAGACGCATCCGGTCGTTTCGGGTGGCTCGGAGCCCCCGCAGATTCACCGGGCTTCTACGATATCGGAGATAACGCAAAATATATGCCCAACGTCCGGATGATCGATGCAGGGGATGTCGACGTCCGACTCGATGCTACCGAGGCGCGTGAGCGTATCACCGCACATGCGCGTTCCCTTGTTGACCGTGGCGTCATGCTGGCCAGTATTGGTGGCGACCATTCGATCAGCTTTCCCTTGATCGCTGCGTTTGGGAGGTTCGATCCCCTCACGATCATTCTGGTCGACGCCCATCTCGACTATCGCGATACCTCACAGGGCCTGCTCTATACGAACAATAGCCCCTTTCGTCGCGCCCATGAGCTATCGTTCGTCAAGCGCATCGTCACGATTGGTGCGCGAGGCATGAAGAGCACGGACCGGGGAGTACCGGGAGAGCCTGGGGCATGGCAACCTCATTTTTCCCATGGAACGCATCCATGAGATTGGGGTCACAGCCGTGATCGAAGAGATTGGTGAGATCGGGAACTACTACCTTAGCCTCGACATCGACGGGCTCGATCCTTCGATCGCTCCCGGAACTGAAAGTCCCGAGGCCGACGGTCTTACCTTCCGTCAAGCGAAGCAACTATTTCGTGGATTGTCGAACAAGGGAAGGCTTGTTGGCGTCGACATCGTGGAGGTCAATCCTTACCTCGATCATGCCGAATTGACGCAGCACATTGCAGTGCAACTTCTTCTCGATGCGATCGCATCAGGATTCCCTTCGGCTCCAAATCCGGAGCTCCGGAAAACTGGCCGGTATTACGACAAAAAATGAATCAGACGATTAACTCGACAAATAAGGCTTTTGTCCTTGAGGCATTCGACGTAGCGTTTAATAAGAGTGACCCCAGCGCTTATGATCATTACTGATCACGAACTACATCCAACACAGCGCCCGTATCGCTTCCAGGCGAGATGGCTTGTGCAGTCTGATCGCGAGCCTCTCGCCCTAATATAAATATGTGCCGGGAATGATCCGCCGCGGGGCGATATCGTGATAGTCCAAGGCCGGTGAGATTCGTGTTGGGGAGCCAGTGAAACTACTCCATGACAAGCCATGCAAAGAACGTGTCGCGCTCAACGGCTAGGTCTTACTTTGACAGGGAGCGTTTGCGAAGAAGTTATCGCCCGGTGCGGGTGCGAGTGTTGTTTGTAGGTGAAGCTCCTCCTGCTTCGGGGCGATTCTTTTATAGCGCCAACTCCGGTCTATACCGCGCGATCCGAGCAGCCTTTGTTGCCGCTTTCCCTCACAACTACGACGAGGACTTTCTGCGGAGGTTTCAGTCTCTCGGTTGCTACCTAGTAGATTTGTGTGGGAGGCCGGTGGACCGGCTTCAAGAGAAAGTCCGTCGCAGTGTATGTGTTGCGGGCGAAACTCGACTAACTAAAAGGTTGAAGCAACTGCATCCCGAGATCGTGGTGGTTCTTTTACGCTCCATTGCCGCAAACGTGAGTCGAGCGGCAGCAAAGGCCAAATGGTCAGGGATTCAAGTGGAGTCGCCCTACCCTGGCCGTTGGTATCGCAACCGACTCGCGTTCGAAAATCAGCTTGTGCCCTTGCTACGCGCAACCTTCCAATGAAGAGGCACAAATCCGAGGAGGAACGGTAAGGGTCTCCGATGGCCTTCCTTTAAACAGGGTCTATTCGGGATGTCTATGCGGGATATGCGATACTTTGTGCATTCGCCGCATTGACGTATGCCTATGGCCGACTCCCGCGCGCTCACAAAGACTCCGGGGCAAGGATCTCAGGCTTCATCGAGCCTTCCGCGAACCCTCTCGGGTGAGAGCATCCTCGATTCTTTAAAGCTGATCATTTCCGGCGCATCCCTCGGCGATGTCCTTACGACCGTCGCTCGCTTGATTGAAGCCCAAAGCCCAGGCACGTTGTGCTCAATCTTCCTCCTCGAAGATGGCCTTCACCTCCGATATGCAGCCGCCCCGAATTTGCCCGAGGCATACCGAGCGGCGACTGACGGAATGGTCATCGGCCCGAACATTGGATCCTGCGGAAGAGCCGCGTTCTTGCGGCAGGCGATCTTTGCTTCCGACATCCTTTCAGACCCGAATTGGGCGAATTTTAGAGACGCGGCTACTTCGGCTGGTTTGCGAGCGGCTTGGTCGAGTCCAATCATGTCGCACGATTCCCGGGTATTAGGTACGTTTGGGATGTATTACCGGGAAGTGCGACATCCGGAACCGTCTGACATTCAGCTAATTCAATATGCCAGCTCCATTGCCGGAATCGCCATCGAACGCGAGCGGTCCCAGATAGAACTGACGAAGGCGTTTGAGGAAGTTAAGAAATCGGAGCGACAACTACAACAAACAGTGGATGCGATTCCTCAGACGATCGTCGTTCTAGGATCCGACGGTAGCATCGAGTATGCGAATCGGACGGTACTGGATTATACCGGGCTGTCGGCAGACGACTTGATGGGTTCGGACTTTCGACTGAAGGTTTTTCATTCAGAAGATATGGAAAGGCTACGCGAAACGCGTCGACTCGGATTCTCACGTGGCTTGCCTTGGGAGAACGAAATCCGCGTGCGGAGGAAAGACGGCCAATACCGCTGGTTTCTAATCCGCTACAACCCGCTCGTCGATGATCACGGACACGTTGCTCGTTGGTGCGCTGCCGGAACGGACATCGACAAGCGCAAACGGGATGAAGATAGGCTCCGCGAAGAGAACCTTGCGTTACGCGAAGACATCGACCATTCCTCGATGTTTGAGGAAATTGTGGGATCTTCGGAACCGCTACGCAGGGTACTCTCTCAGGTCAGCAAGGTGGCGCCCACAGATTCCACCGTTCTGATTTTGGGCGAAACAGGAACGGGAAAAGAATTGATTGCCGCTGCCCTTCACAAGCGATCGAACCGATCGTCAAGGCCATTCGTTCGTGTTAATTGTGCCGCAATCCCGCCTTCTCTAATTGCTTCCGAGCTTTTCGGTCATGAGAAAGGCGCCTTCACCGGCGCCATTCAGCGTCGCTTGGGGCGGTTCGAATCGGCCGATGGCGGAACGATCTTCCTGGATGAGATCGGTGACCTTCCCGCAGAGACGCAGATTGCGCTCTTGCGCGTGTTGCAGGAGCGGGAATTTGAACGAACTGGGAGTAGCAAACCAATATTTGTTGATGTTCGAGTGGTTGCTGCAACAAATCGTGACTTGGAAGCGGCGGTCGCGGCGGGCACTTTCCGCCAAGATCTCTTCTACCGTCTCAACGTATTCCCGATACGAGTCCCAGCTTTGCGGGAACGTAAGAGTGATATTCCCTTGTTGGTGGAATATCTGGTCGAACGCTATGCGAAAAGGATCGGCAAGAAAATCAGCCGCATCAAGAAGAAGACTCTCGATCTGTTTCAGGGATACCATTGGCCAGGCAACGTCCGTGAACTACAGAACGTGATTGAACGCGCGGTGATTCTATGCGAGGAAGATACGTTCTCTATTGATGAGACGTGGTTGCGAAGCAAATCGGATCAAACCGGCGACAGCGTGCTTCTGCGCTCTGGCGTTCTCGCCGAAGACGAACGTGAGTTTGCGAATCGTGAAAGAAAAGTAATCGAAGCGGCCCTGGCGGCGTGTCATGGCCGAGTTTCGGGCCCGTCCGGTGCGGCCGAGAGGCTTGGGATTCCCCATCAGACTCTCGAATCAAAGATCGCCAGGCTAGGAATCGACAAACGCGGTTTCGTGGGCCCATCTATAAAGCCAACTGCAACAAAATAGAATTTCGGGTGCCGATTTTCCGCATTCCTTCCTGACAACTCAGTAATTCCTGAAGTCTCGGTAATTCCTTGGGCTATAAAATCTTGCAAATTCAATGAATTCGAATGGCAAGCTATCTGCACAAGTGTCATTGCCAACACCTTGGTCGAATGAGTTAACATTGAAAATCGAAAGAGATTATCACAAAGGAAAGACCACAATTTTCCTGATTGGCCGGTTTGATTCGGAGCATCTTGAAGAATTGAAAACACAAGTTTCGACTAGCGATCCGCATGTAATTTTGGACTTAAGGGAAGTCACAATCGTGGATGTGGAGGTGGTTCGGTTTCTCGTGGCATGTAAGGCGGACGGAGCGAAGATCGTGCATTGTTCACGATATATACGTGAGTGGATGGTTCAGGAACGGTAGAACTTCTTTCACATGGTGACGCTATGCCTTCAAATCCGATTCGGATTCTGAGTGTCGAGGACCATCCCCTGGTTAGTGAAGGACTCGCCACGATCATTGGCTCTCAGACTGACATGGTTCTTGTCGCGCGGGCGGCAAATGCGGACCAGGCCATCTCAGAATTCCGTACACATCAGCCCGACGTCACCCTGATGGATATTCGATTGCCCGGAATGAACGGCACCGATGCGCTTATTGCAATTCGGAAAGAGTTTCCAAATGCGCTTGTCATCATGTTGACTAGTTCGGACGGCAATGCCGAGATCGATCGTGCATTGCGATCCGGAGCTGCGAGTTACATTCTGAAGAGCATGCCCAAGGGCGATTTGCTGGCCGTGATCCGAGCAGTTAAGTCGGGAAGGCGGTATATTCCACCGGAAGTTGCATCGCGCCTTGCTGCACACGTGTTGGATAACGATCTGACACCTCGGGAAATGGAAGTGCTTCGATTGATTCGTGACGGTCATCGAAACAAGCAAATCGCATACGAACTTGAGATTTCGGAGACAACAGTAAATTTTCACATCAAGAATCTGGTCGACAAATTGGGAGCGAACGACAGGACCCACGCCGTAATGATTGCCTTGCGGCGCAGTTTGCTGGAAATTTGATTCGCGATGCATACTCCACGGTCATTCGCGTATGGCGTCATCTGGTTTCTATCTTTCGTGGGTCAGCTTTTTGCTCTCGATTCGAACAAACAAATCTCCCAGTACGCCCATACTGCCTGGCGTCTTCAGGATGGAATCTTCAGTGGTTCGCCGTATGTGATTACTCAGACGGCGGATGGCTATCTGTGGATCGGGACCCGTAACGGTCTTGTTCGCTTCGATGGCGTGCGCTTCGTACCATGGACTGCACCTGATGGCGCAGTATTACCGGCCACGACCGTCATTTCTCTCCTAGGCGCATCGGATGGAAGTTTATGGATTGGCACTGAGCATGGCCTCAGTCACTGGGCCAGCGGCCGCCTCACTAATTACTTGAACGGCCGCGGCCAGATCGCAGCCATCGTGGAAGATCACAATCACGAGATTTGGGTGACGCGGACACGAACGTTCGATGGCGCCGGACCTGTGTGTCGGATACGAGGCACCGACGCTCAGTGTTACGGAATCGCGGATGGTCTACCACTCGACCCCTGCTGTACAAAAGAGGCGTCGGCTTTGTATGAGGACCGTGCAGGGAATCTGTGGATCGGGAACGAGATAGAAGCAATACGCTGGGGCAAGACTTCGTCCACGGCCTATAAACCAATCGGCATGAAATCGAATGCAGGATTGGACGGTGTCGTAGCGATTGCTGCTGATCAAAACGGTACTTTGTGGATTGGAACCGCAGTACCTCGTTTTGGTCTCGGATTGCAACATTTGGAGAACGGCGTTTTGAAACCGTTCAGTGCTCCTGGTCTAGCTGGAAGCAATTTGGAAGCTCTTTCTCTGCTGAGCGATCATGACAACAATCTATGGATCGGAACGCTGAACCATGGCCTTTACCGCATTCTCGGCCGCAAAGTCGATCATTTCGGGAGCGCCGACGGGCTCTCAAGCGATTCGGTTTACCAGGTCTATCAGGATCGGGAGGGTACGCTTTGGTGTGTGACTTCGAAAGGCATCGATGCTTTTCACGATATTCGTGTTAGCAGCTTTTCAACCCGTGAAGGATTAGGCAACGTCGAAGTCGATACCGTTCTTGCTACACGAGACGGAACTGTATGGGCTGGCGGTTTAGGGGCGTTGGACGGTATTCGAGCAGACGGAACCTCTATTTTTCGAATTGGCAACGGCTTGCCCGGCCATCAGATCACATCACTGTTCGAAGACCACGCTGGATTTCTCTGGATAGGAGTGGATCGCGGAATCTTTCTTTATAGAAACGGGCGATTCGCTCCGATCAGCGAACCGGACGGCAGTCCGGTCGGGCTAGTAGTCGGGATTACGGAAGACACGGAGTACAATATCTGGATAGAAATCTCGGGCACGCCGCGAAAGCTGATTCGGATTCGAGATCTGAAAGTGCGCGACGAATTTCCGGATACGGCGTTGCCGGCTGCCCGAAAAATCGACGCCGATCTTCGAGACGGTATCTGGCTCGGTCTCATGAACGGCAACCTGGCTCGTTATCGCCATGGCAAAGTCGATATCTTTCCGTTCCAACACGCCACGGATTTTCCAGTAAACCAGCTGATGGTCAATGCCGATGGCTCGGTGTTTGGTGCAACAGGTTACGGAGTCATTGCGTGGAAGGACGGAAAGACCCAAACGCTTAGCGTCCGCAACGGACTACCCTGCAACGCCATCAACGCTTTTATTCGCGACAATCAAGACTCTCTTTGGCTCTACACCCAATGCGCTCTCGTGAGGATTCCGGATGCTGAGTTGCAAAGGTGGTGGAAACAGCCGGACACAAAATTAGAAATGAAAACCTTCGACGGATTCGATGGAGTACAGCCTGGGTGGGCTCCATTTGAAGGTGCGGCAAAATCGCGAGACGGCCGGCTGTGGTTTGCGAACGGAGTGGTTTTGCAAATGGTCGATCCAGTAAGTTCGTCGGGGAATACTCTGGCGCCTCCCATTAATATCGAAGGGATAATCGCCGATCGGCAGCGCCACTCGCCCCACGACGCCCTCCAACTTCCGCCGCACACTCGCGATCTCGAAATCGACTACACCGCCCTCAGTTTCGTCGTTCCTCAAAAGGTGCACTTTCGCTACAAATTGGAAGGCCGCGATGAGGATTGGCAGGAGGCTGGAATGCGGCGTCAGGCCTTCTACAGCGATCTTCGTCCCGGTAAATATCGATTTCATGTGATCGCCTGCAATAACGACGGGGTCTGGAACGATAAGGGCGCGGCGCTCGATTTCAGCGTCTTGCCTGCCATGTATCAAACAGCATGGTTCCGAGTCGCCTGTATTCTGACCGGGATTTTTATTTTCTGGGCTTTCTATCGGCTGCGAACGTATCAGATCCATGCTGCCATTAGCACACGATTTGAGGAACGACTGGCTGAACGAACCCGGCTGGCGCGGGAACTCCACGACACTCTTTTGCAAACGATTCAGGGCAGCAAGATGATCGTGGACGATTTGCTTGATCCTCCCGCCGTCTCGGGGCGTCCTCGCGAAGTAATGGGCCGACTCTCCGGCGCGCTTGCGCAAGCCTTGCTCGAACTTCGAACTTCGCTTAACTCGTTACGCAACGCAACTGCCTCGGGAAACGATCTCGCCGAAGCCTTTCGTCGAGCGGCAGACGATTGTGCTAACCGAGGTGTCACGGATATCGCCTTTATTGTCGAGGGAACCGCATGTGAGATGCGCCCAATCGTGCGCGATGAGATCTACCGAATCGGACACGAAGGCATTCGTAATGCGTGCCAACACTCCGGCGCCGATCGCATCGAAGTGCGACTGTCTTATGGCGAGAACCTAGTCTTCAGCGTGCACGATGACGGGAGAGGAATTGACCCGGAAGTCGCCGTCTATGGAAAAAGTGATCATTTCGGGCTGCAAGGCATGCGGGAACGGGCCAAGCACTGCTGCGGCACACTTACTATTTCTAGTTCAAAAGATTCGGGAACCAGAGTCGAGTTGATGATTCCAGGGGATAAAGTCTTCTTGAATGGACATCCGACATGGCGAACTCTCTTGATGAAGATCAGACGCAATATTCCTGGGACAAACTGGCGTTCTGACGTCGGTTGACCGTTCACCTACCTAACGGGTTCGCCAACATGGTTTCGCCAACCAGCCTCCCCGTGCCAGTTTTTTCTGAGAAAAACTCATAGAACCTGAAGAAAAATGCAGGCTTATCCTGCAGTTCTTGTGGTTTCGCGATGGTTAAAAAGTCCTCTAGGATTCTCACGCAGATAAGAACAGAAGCCGGCTAGTCAAATTATCAAGCCTGGGTAACGGAAGGATTTAGCCAAATGATCTTCTACATGCAAATGCGTTGGAACATCGAGGGCCGACTCACGCTCGACGAAGTATGGGATCTGGAGATCGAAGAGAGCAAGGTAGCGAGAGATGGCTTCAAGATTCTCCATATGTACAAGGTTGCCGGGCAAAGGCGGGTCATCGCGATTGTCGAAACGGCGTCTGCGGAAAACCTGGATCGTATGATCCTGGGCCGTCTTCCCATGCGCGAAGTTCTCGAATTCGAAGCCATCTGGCCCCTCAGAAGCTTCGACGGATTTCTTGAAGACTGCAGGACCCACTTCGGAGCAAAGGAGATATCGGCATGAACAGCAATACTTATCCGGTCAGCTCCGTCATCACGATGGCCTTAGTCTTGCTGTCGGTCACATTGACTGCCGCCGCGCAAGCCGCGTTGCCAGAGCATCCCAAGACTGACGCCGACAAGATTGCAGATGCGTTGAGAGCGGGGCCAGCCTTCATCACGAAGGATGCGACACTGCTTGACTGGCCGTCCAAACCCGGCGACGAGTACCGTGTCTTGCGCAAAGGAACAAATGAATGGAGTTGTTTGCCGGCCGTCCCAGGCTATACCCATGACGAACCGGGTTGTTTCGACCCAATTTTCATGCAGTGGATCAAGGATAGCCTCGCCGGGCGCGACCCCCATATCGACACGATAGGGATCGCATACATGTACGTCGGCGCGTGGGTTCCGAATATCGCAGGGAAGAAAAGAGACCCAGCCAGCGATGAGTTTCACGTCGGCCCGCACATCATGATCGTCAGTCCTCACCAGTATCAAGATGAGCTGCGACCGCTCAGTCACGATGGATCGACTGGGATGCCTTACGTTGCTCATCTCCCCCACGGCACCGACCTTTATATCGTGTTGCCATTTCGCCAATGGAGCGAGGAAAAAAAATAACCAAGCTGTTCGGAGCGCTCTCCCCCAAGATCGATTTCACGACTGAGGCAACTTTTATGACCGGGAAAACCATTCTGTTGCTCACCGCGGCATTCGTATTTGTAAGCGCTCTCACGCCAGGGGCCGCCCAAAATTCGCCGTCCGCTTCAGCGAATACTCGCGGCCAGACAGCGCCAACGTATGTTGAACCGTTGGACGCTAAAACGCTGAATGAACTGCAGGCTCTCTACAAGCGACTCATTGACGCGGAAGACGTAAAGAACCTCGACACTGTGCGAGAGATGGTCTGGAAGTCGCCATCGGCTCTTTTTGTAGCGAAGACCGCGACTGCTGCCGAGGGCAATTGGGCGGGTTTCTGGGGAGACCAAGTTGTAGTTCAACACATTTACGACATCTCTCAAGGGCCCTTTCGCATTGAGCCCGATTATGCACGAGTCAAGACCGTCGGTCTCACACACGACGTGGCCGAAACTTATGCGCCGGTGCAAATCACCGTCGCTTATGCCGGACAGACTCCAGTTCCAAAACCGTTCCTGATGATTGTTGATTGGATCAGGACTCCCAGCGGGTGGAAGATGGCCACAGACATCGCGCTTCCGATTCCCCCTCCGCCTGCCCAGAGCAAGTGAGGCCGCAGATGAATATTCCAGCGACTAACCAGTCGTTGTTTGCATGTCGCGATCGAATCGACAAAAGGAGATCGGATGTCGGAAGACAACAAAAAAATCGCTCTCGCCTTTTACGAAAAGACTCTCAATGAATTCGATCCCGCTATGGCAGTTGCAGAGCACGGAGGCAAGTATTACCGCCAACACGATCCAATGATGGAAGATGGATTCGACGGGCTGAGCAAATTCATCAATTGGATTCGCGACAACTATCCGCGTGCCCGTATGCACGTCAAACGCGTCTTCGCAGACGGAGACTTCGTCATCATGCATAGCAATTGGGTTCGTGTCCCTGGCGAACGAGGCGAGGCTGTGGTTGATATCTTCCGGCTTGAGAGCGGCAGGGTCGTTGAGCATTGGGATGTGATCCAACCTATCCCTGAGACCTCGGCCAACAACAACACGATGTTTTGAGTGGTACGAGCAGTCACCTGCAAGATTGACGAAGAATGCCCAACGCCAAAGAATTCGGCTGCGCACAATTTTCGAATCAGAGACCGATCGATCAGTCTGTCTGCAAAACGAACACTCATCAGATTCTGCCTTTGAAAAGGATTCCCAAACAACGACTGTTCAACCTGCAGAAGAATGCAGGTCCGTCCTGCAGTTTCTGATGTTCCCAATATTTTGAGATTCCTGCATCCTCCGATCAGTCGACGCGCTCGGAGTCAGACTAGGAAATCGGTAGAGTTTATGACGGCGATTGATACAAGTCAGCCAAGGCCGGGGAATCTTGACATGTCTTACGCCCCGATTCTGAGTGCAGCGCAGGTGGAACGCATTCGTGCATTCGCCGTGTCACGACAAGTGACGGCTGGGGAAATCCTCTATGAACCCGGCGATGACACCCCTCCGGTTTTCGTCGTGATGTCAGGGGCCATAAAGATCCTCGCTATGGGGGGTGGACAAGAACAGACCGTCACCTCCTATGGGGTTGGCCAGTTTTCCGGCGAATTGCTCATGATTTCTGGCAGGAAGTCCATCTATCGATGCCAGGCCACGGAGAACGGAACGTTGCTCGAATTGAAGGCCAAGGACTTGCGCACCATTATCGGAAAGGACGCCGAGCTTAGCGATGTGTTCATGAAGGCCTTCTTGGCTCGCCGGCTTTCCTTGAGGGAGCACGGACAAGGTAATGTGGTGATCCTCGGTTCCCGCTACTCTGCCGCCACCCTCGCGGCAAGAGAGTTCTTGGCGCGCGACGGCCATCCATTTACCTATCTCGACCTCGATGTCGATCAGATTGCCCAGGGACTACTTGACCGGTTCGGAGTTTCCTCAAACGAGATTCCGGTCGTCATCTGTAATAGCTCGACAGTGTTGCGGAATCCCTCTCCGGAGCGGATCGCCGAGTGTTTGGGATTCAATTCCAACATTGATCATTCGCACGTCCGCGATCTGGTGGTAGTTGGGGCAGGCCCAGCAGGATTGGCGGCGGCCGTCTATGCAGCCTCGGAAGGTTTAGACGTACTCGTCATCGAAAAGGCGGCTCCTGGAGGACAGGCTGGCTCAAGTTCCAAGATCGAAAATTACTTGGGCTTCCCGACCGGTGTCTCTGGCCACGACCTGGCAGCAAGCGCCATCGCACAATCGGAGAAATTCGGCGCACAGATCATGGTTGCGCGCACTGTCAATCGCTTGATCTGCGACAAACGTCCTTACAGGGTCCAGCTTGACGGTGGGCAAAACATTTCCTCGCGCACGATTGTGCTCGCTATGGGAGCGCAATACAACAGGCCTTCTCTCCCAAACCTCGATGCCTTCTCCGGTAGAGGCATTTATTACAGCGCCACGTTTATGGAAGCGCAGCTCTGCGCCGATGAGCAAGTAATTGTGATCGGCGGTGGCAACTCGGCAGGTCAAGCGGCGGTCTTCCTGTCTCAGAGCTGCGCTGGCGTGAAGATGCTGGTGCGGTCGGACACTCTCGCGCAGACGATGTCGCGCTATCTGATCCAGCGCATCGAGCAAAATCCGCGAATTCAGGTCCACTACGGAAGCGAGCTCACAACTCTTGACGGTGAAGACCATCTCGAAAAGGTTTCGTGGACCAAGAAGAGCTCGGGAGAAATATCAACCGAGCCCATCAGGCACGTATTCGTAATGGCGGGAGCGTCCCCCAAAACGGATTGGCTCTCAGGATGTGTATCACTAGACAGTAAGGGATTCGTGCTCACCGGCCGTGATCTCGAAACCGTCACGCCTCCGGTCCCGTGGCTCCTCGCGCGGCAACCGCACATGTTGGAAACAAGTCTGCCAGGAGTCTTCGTCGTCGGAGACGTTCGCTCAGCAAGTGTGAAACGAGTTGCTTCTGCCGTCGGCGAAGGTTCCGTCGTCGTCCAGTTGGTTCACCAAGTGTTGGCAGAAGCTTAGGCATTTGTTCAATCGTCCTCACCTGGCGACTGATCAAAACACGCGCAAGGGTAGGAAGCGGAAGAAATTACTCAAGGAGAGAGAGATGAGCGGCGAGAAGCAGAGTGATTTGTTCGCATCACAATTCAAGAACATCGATGGACTCCAGATCCGCTTCGCAACCAACGACAAGAAATCCGGGGATTCCATTCTTCTCCTGAGCCCTTTGCCGGAAAGCATATTGGCTTTTCTTCCGACATGGGACATGTTCTCCGCTCTTGGGCCGGTCCTTGCGGTGGATCTCCCGGCATTTGGTCGCTCCGAGAGTCATCCCTACTTAAGGGCTCCTGAGCCTTTAGGAGACTTCATCCTTCGGATTCTTGACGCATTCGGGCTCGATCAGCCGCACGTCGTGGCTCCCGATGTGGGCACTCCGGCGTGCCTGTTCGCAGCAGCGAACCACCCCGGCGTCTTCAAAAGCCTGGTGATCGGGAGCGGCGCTACGGATCACACCGACATAGGAGGAATTCTGGACGAGATCGTCAACGCGCCCTCGCTCGAACCGTTCAAGAACCTAACAGGCGAAGAGTTCGTCCGCGGGGCGGTTGAGAATATGACGAAATACAAGCTTCCCGACATCGCGTTGCAGGATTACCTCGCTTCCTACGGTGGGCCGCGTTTCCTTGAGGCAATGGCTTTCGTTCGCGATTACCCTCAGTCGCTTCCCCGCCTCGCCAAGCGTCTCTCCGAGGTTGCAGTACCCTGCCAGATCACAGTTGGCCGAAATGATCCATTCGTTCCGGTTTCCAACGCGAAGGGTCTGCAGAAAGCGCTGCCCAAGAACAAGCTCAATGTCCTTGATTGTGGTCATTTCGCTTGGGAAGACGCGGCTGCGGAGTACGGAAAGCTTGCTTGCGACTTTATTACGGGAGGGTACGCCACGCTTTAGCTCTGCGTCGCGGGCATTTCTACATTTCGGTCTTCAAAAATCAACTTCTTCAGGAGGGTAACGGATTATGAAAACAGCCAAGCAGCTTCTACAAGCCTACATCGACGGTTCCGCGCAGGAGTCGGCGGCACTGTTCGCGGAAAACGGTGCGCTCGAACTGCCCTATCTCGCCGATCTAGGCGTCGATCCTCGATACGAAGGCCCCAAGGGTATTGGAGCCTTCCTCACGTTTCTACACGACAAGATGTATCCGGGTTTCAAGTTCATCGACGTCAAGATTTACATCGACACACCCGACCAGGCCTTTGGTGAATACACGATCCACCAGAAATCCGGGATCTCGGGCCGGCTTGTCCATCAGCGTTTCTTTGGTCACTGCACTGCAGCGGGCGGGAAGATCGTCCTGCTGCGGGAAGCACTCAATGTACTCGCCGCTGCCGATGGAATGTTCCCGAATGGCATCGCCGACGTAATCAACAAGAAATGAACTGCCTTCCAGTCATTTTCTAGCGAGGAGACGCACACATGTCGGACGACCGTACTCTTTCACTATCTACCGTGACTGCCACGGTTCACGCTCCGATCGAGAAGGTGAATATCGCCGATTGGCTCCTTCACCTCCCCGATGCAGAGTATCAGCGCTGCGCGCAAGCGCATATTGCAGCCGGAAGTTCAACCACTGAAGACGGACGTCCGATGTCGATCAATGTCGAGACCATCGGCGACGCGCTGGTAGTTCAACACTACGTCGCTGAAATTCACAAACCTCATTTTTGTCGCATGGTCTCGATTTCCGATTCCATCTCTCCTGCCGGCGGCACGAAGCTGCAGGTAGTTTGGGAGCTCAGCGTCAAGAGGGTGGACCAAAAGACCTGCGAATACACCAATCACATCCATTCGACGGCCACCGACCAAACACTGGCTTTCTTGAAAGAACACAACATCCCATTTGAAAGAGCGCGTGACGCACGGCAGCACGCCTCGCACGCTCACAATCAAGAGGAAACACCAAAATTCGCGAAAAGCATCGAGCGAAAGGCGCTCGCCATTTCGCTCGCAAATGGAGGAAGAAAAATGAAAGTACTTTTTGTTATCAGTAACTCCGAGACAGCATTTTGGCTTTCGGAAGTAACCCATCCATACTGGCACCTCACCGAACGCGGAGTCGAAGTCGATTTCGCGAGTCCGCAAGGCGGCAAGGTCGTCTTTGATCCCTACAGCGATCCTTATTTTTCGAAATCAACGGAGCCGGAAGACCTTGTGAGCAAGGGTTTCCTGGCGGACAAGACTCTTAAGGGGAAGCTGGACACAACGCTGAAGCTGAAGGACGTCGATTTGAGCAGCTACGATGCCATCCACGTGGCGGGCGGACGTGGTGCGACTTTCGATCTGTTCCCGAATGAGGATGTGGCGAAAGCCCTTGAGTATTTCTGGTCGCGTGACAAAGTCGTCGGAGCCATCTGCCACGGCGCAATCGCCCTCGGCAATATTCCCAACCGGATTCGTGGGCGCAATGTGACCGGGTACACGCTCGAAGGCGACCGAGAATTGCAAGCTATGTTTGGAAGCGGATTTCTGATTCCACATTTTCCGCAAACAGTTCTCGAAGAGACCGGCGCGTTCTATTCCCGAGCTGGGCGCTCCAATGATCCGTGTGTCGTCGTCGACGGCAAACTGGTGACAGGTCAGAACCAACAGTCGGCATCGGAGTACGCTCTTGCCTTGCTGCACGTGATGGCTGGTCGGACTCCGGTATCGGGTGCTCAAGCTGCATAGCACCACCTCGGAGGACAATTATGTTGTTTCACGTATATATAACCGTCCAGATTCCTCACGACGTTGACCCGGAGAAAATCAAAGAACTTAGCGCGCAAGAGCATGAGCGCGCGAAGGAACTGCAACAGCAAGGCAAATGGGTACATCTGTGGCGAGTGGCAGGCAAGTTTGCGAACGTCAGCGTGTTCAAGGTGGACGATCCGGCAGAACTCCACGAAGTTCTGAACTCGCTGCCGCTTTACCCCTACATGGAAGTCGAAGTGACGGCTCTTTGCCACCATCCCGGATCTCTGGAGCCTACCCCATGAAAGGGCCAGCTATGATTTGCCGGCCGTCAACCGTTCGAAGCAGACATTGCATGTGCGGAAAATAAAGAATGGGAGAACTCAATGACCGACCAAGACAGAAAGCAACTTGCTACTTCCTTTATCGAGGCCTTGCGCGCGGGCGATGCCAACGGTTTTCGCTCAATTATGACCGACGATGTTCTTTGGACGCTGCCCGGCACAAGCCTGGTATCTGGAGTCGCCAAAGGAGTGGA
>Ga0182024_10006881_pt1 | contig 24767 bp, 21 predicted proteins | sample P32metaG_FD_120480 | JGI IMG/M metagenome (GOLD analysis project Ga0182024, IMG submission 120480) | Permafrost microbial communities from Stordalen Mire, Sweden - P3-2 metaG (Illumina Assembly) | ecosystem: Environmental > Terrestrial > Soil > Wetlands > Permafrost | place: Sweden: Stordalen...
GTCAACTCCACTATCCGGCGCTTCTCCGCAACCGTCCGCCACACCCGCGCCTTCTCCGACCCCATACACTAATCGTTACCACCAACACCTCGGCGCGAACAGATGGGGACACCGAACGCTTACGTTGGTAGTCGCGGATCGCCGTGAGGACTGTACCCAAGAAGTCGCGAGATCTCAGTAGATCACTTCTCCTGTAGCGTCTGGCTCACGAGCATGAAGAGAAATTCGAAGCAGCGGCTCCTGTGGCCAGGTCGTAAGAATCGTGCAGCCCTAGGTTTTGGATGTGAATTACGATGCTATAGGTCTCTCCTGTAGTCGAAATCGTATCTGTCAAAGCATCCAAGGTGTAGACGGATCAACAGAGTTCAGCAAGCAATCCTGATTTCAACCGGCTTGGCTGTCTTTATTTATCCACGATTTAGCGTCAAATGACGGATCTGTTTTGGGAACAGAGGGTCGCTGGCGAGACCTTGCCCTCAGAATGCGTATCCCATGACCGGTTATGAATTCGTAGTAGTCGAGGCTGTGGAAAAGTTGGGAAGCCGTTTTTGCTTTCCTACTTTTCCATAGCCTGCTTTCGCTGGCCATCTCTGGTCAGCCTGCGACTTCGGTTCTATCTTGCCATTGTTGTTCGAACTGCATCGGACTGACGTATTTCAGTGTCGAGTGCAGTCGTGTTCGGTTATACCAGAGGAGCCAGTCGAGGGTTTCGTCCTTGGCCTGGCGGATAGTTTCGAAGTGTTGTCCGTGCAGCCGCTCGACCTTGAGCGAGGCGAACAGGGTCTCTCCGAGCAGGCGTTATCCGAGCAGTTGCCCTTGCGGCTCATGGAGGGCCGGATGGAGTACTCGTTGAGCACCTGGTTGAAGTCGAAACTGGCATACTGACTGCCCCTGTCGCTATGGAAAATCAGCTCCGTCTTGCGGTTGGGCGAACGTTGTAGCGAGGCCATCCGCAGAGCGTCGACGACCAACTCCGAGCGCATGTCCTCACGCAGCGACCAGCCGACGATGCGGCGGCTGAACAGGTCCAGTACCACAGCCAGAAACAACCATCCTTCCTCGGTCTGGATGTAGGTCATGTCGCCGGCCCACGCCCGGTTGGGCGCAGCCACGGTGAAGTTGCGATTAAGCAGGTTGGGCGCTATCGGCAGGCCGTGCCTGCTGTCGGTGGTAATGCGAAATCGCCGCTTGCCGCGCGCTCGAATGCCATGCTGCTGCATCAACTGCTGCACTCGCAGCTTACCCACGCGGACGCCCTCGGCCCGCAGTTGCCGCCAGATGCGCGGCCAGCCATAAGCACCTCGGTGGGCCGCGCATCTGGCGCGGATATAGACCAGCAGAGTTTCATCGCTCAGGTGGCGCCGGACGATGGCCAGAAGCCGAGCCATATGTTCGTGATAGCCAGCCACACTCACCCCGAGCACTCGACACTGCACGCGGATCGACCACAGGCGCCGGTTGCGTCGAATCAAGGCGTACTTCACTTCTGCCCCTTGGCAAAGTACGCCATAGCTTTTCCCAGGATGTCGCGCTCCATCTTTACCCGCGCCAGTTCGGCACGCAACCGGCTGATCTCCATCTGCTCGGCGGTCACCGACTTGCCGCCAGCGCCCTTTAGCACCCCCTGCCGCTGCGCCTTGACCCAGTTGTACAGCGTCTGCTCGATCAAACCCAGACTCCGGCCGCTGCCGCTATACTCTGGCCCGACTCAACAAGCCGAACCGCCTCCTGCTTGAACTCCAATGTGTAACGCGCTCGCGTCGACTTCATCATCGTCTTCCCCCTCGCTGATTCTCAGCTAAGGGATACGTTTCGCGCGGGCAAGATCAGGGCTTAGAAGTTTCCCGCTGCAATGTCCTTCAGCACCAGTTTGTCCAGGTTCAGCTCAGCTATCAACCGCTTCAGCTTCGCATTCTCCTGCTCAAGCTCTTTTAACCGTCGCGCCTGGTCCACCTGCAGTCCGACGAACTCCTTGCGTCATCGGTAGTAGGTCTGCTCCGTGATCGCAGCCTCCTCACAGGCTTGCGCTGTCGTCTTGCCGTTCGCAACCGCTACTTCGATCTGCCGAAGAAGGCTCACGATCTGCGCCGGCGTATGCCGCTTTCCTCGTGCCATACATGGCTCATCTCATACCAGTTTTTCTCATTCCCACTGGTACAAAAAGCGCCGGACACTCCAACTGTGAGACGGGCCACATCCAACTAACGGCTCGGCATGTACCCGGTCCCAAAGCGAGCGGTCGATTCATTCCGAAAGTTCGAAATCAAGGACATGAGTGCCGTTGTGCCTCCATCGACCACGAAAGTTTGGCCGGCGATAAATCCTGCATCCTCGGAGCAGAGAAACGCAGCCAGCTTGGCGATGTCGATAGGAAGTCCGAAGCGGCTCACCGGTACCCGTTCTCTTGCATCCGCAGTAGCTTGCTCAAGATTAAAGCCCGGAATCGCGGTGGCATGGCCTTCAACAGATATCCAACCTGGAGCGATCGCATTGATGCGTACACCGTGATGTCCAAGTTCCACAGCGAGCGCCCTGGTGTAAGCCACAATCGCACCCTTTGTCGCTGCATAAGCGGAGTGTTCAGGTGCGCCTTGCAATCCGTGGATCGAGGCCAAACTGCAAATCGCGCCGCTCCCCTGGTTAAGCATCGGTTCGGCAAGTATTTGCGTGAGCAGAAATGGTGAATGAAAATTGACCTTGAACAGGAAGTCCAGATCATTGGGTGTGATCTTGAGGAAGGGACAATTAAACGAAATACCGGCGTTGTTGATGAGGCAGTCGATTCCCCCCAGAAAGTCCAAGGTGAATTCTCCTAGAGACTTTACCGCGCTGGCCTCGCTGAAATCGGCCTTGAAAATCGCTGCTCTCCGGCCCAAGGACTGGATCTCCCTGGCCGCCGATTCAGCTCCCTCGGGAGCGTGGCTATAGTGAAGCACGACATTGGAACCCTGCCGCGCGAATTCAAGCGCAATTTCGCGCCCAATCCCGGTACCTGCGCCGGTTACCAGCGCTCGTTTTCCCGCGAGCCTATCTTGATTGCACATAGTGTTATCCCCCTAACTAAATTGACAGGCTCAACAACGGTTGAAGCATAGCTGGAACATTGATGAGATGCTGCAACAATCTCACCAGTCGCGGGAGAACCCTACGGTCCATCCCCCATCGACGACAAGAACCTGACCAGTAACATTTCTGGCATCATCGGAGACCAAGTAAAGCACTGCGGCTGCAATGTCCTCGGACCCGCCGGACACACCGAGCGGGATATGGCTCAACAAACTGTCTGCTCTTTGTTTGTTTTCCAAAGCATAAAATTCAGCCCTAAACGGTTCGTCCAGAATCAAACCCGGTGCAACTCCGTTCACACGTATACCGTATTGTCCAACCTCGAGAGCATGCGAGCGCGTGAAATTCATGACACCCGCTTTCGCCACTGCATAGGCACATTGAAGGCGCGCAGGCACAATTCCAAAGGCCGAGGTGATGTTGACGATAGTCCCCTTGCGTCGCTGGACCATCTGCGCCGACACCGCGCGAGAACAACGGAAAACTCCATCAAGATCGACGCGGAGAATTCTCTCCCATTCCGCGTCAGGGAATTCGTGGACGGGAAACCTGTCGTTACCAAAACATACGCCAGCGCAGTTCGCCAGGATGTCAATGGGCCCTAAGTCCTGTTCTATTTTTGAGACCATGGCGTCCACTGCAGAGGAATCAGAGGTGTTTATTTGGTAGCCATGCGCGATACCGCCGCGCCTGCAAATCTCGTCGCAGGTCTGCTCGGGGTTGCGATCGTCACTCGCCGCAACGATCACTCCTTGCTCCGCCAGCGCCAATGCTATAGAACGGCCGATCGGTCCCACTGTCCCTGTAACTACTGCAATCCGGTTTTTGAGGTCGACTTTCATAGGCTCCTTCATGACGTGAAGAACTAGCACTCACTTACGACTGGCGATCTCTTAGGGCCTGGAATCTCCGGCGCTGAAGCCGATGGCGACGTAGTTTGGTCGCCGACGACAATTTCCGCATAAATCAAGTTCGTAACTCAAATGAACTCCTTGCTCAACGTAAAACAGGGTATGCTTCTTAAATCTCAGAAGAAAGCAAAATGCGGGCCGCTTCGCGGATATCCCGTTCCATTCCTCGAAAAGCCCAAAGCTGAGATTCATCCTCGCAAACGAAGTCACCCGCGGGTCCGCCTATCGCCGGAGTGTGATACTCGAGTTCAGAAAACTTACCTAACTCGCCATTGACACTGCAGCCCTCAATGGCTGAACCGATGGAGCATGTCGACGAGCATGGAACGTCTAGATACTCCCCGGAAGGATTGACAGAGAAATTTCGAACCACCAGGCAGCTGTCCACTCCGTCTGGGTACAGATAGCCAACACGTCCCGTCACAACCGAAGGCTGAAAACCGAGTTTGTGGCTGCCTTCCGATCTCATCTTGTAACGAACCAAATGTTCAGTTATGAGTAAATCGCTTTCATTGACGTGCCCAAAATATGGAGTGGCAGTCGATCGGGAAAATGTGGGAATCAAAAGCTCCCCGCCATGAGGAAGCTGAAGTAAACTCCAAAGGCCGATCTGTACAGGATCAACATGGCGGTTGGTAAATTCCAGGAGCGTCCGTAAAGTAAAACCGGCGTACATCAAACGGTCTGCGCATTCACTGTGCCGTAGAGGATTCTTTGCGGCTCGCAAGCGCTTGCTTATTTCGATGTCCACCGTATGCTGTGAGCGCGAAAGCTCAAGAGCAAATCGGTTGGTCAGTGTGATATGCCCATTCTCATGCGTGAGCCGATAGTTCCCGGGATCCAACTCGTGAGGCTGCACATAGGTCTCTAGTTTCGGGAAATGAGGCAGGAAGAAGTCGATTTCAGGGGAGAGCCAAGTACGATCGCCGCCTGAATTGTGCCACTCTCCGCTCTGATAGTAGTTGCGAAGAGAGTCTGCCGATTCCATTGCCGGATGCGTCCAAAAAAAATTGCGCTTGCATCCCGGTGCAATCAATCCCAGAATGCGACCCCCGTACGGCAACACCAAAACAGTGCTGCCATCAGGACTGGTCCACATCTCGACCGGTTGGCCAGCGTCCGTTAACGTATCAATCAGGGTGCTATTCATTTCGTTTTGTGGAACAGATATTCTTCGCCAGGTTTTATGAGGGGGGATGCCACGCCGGGGGCGAGTTGAGAACAAAGCTCCAGGAATTGCCTTGGGTTGCCATCCTGCTCTACAAATAGCCAGAAATGTGTCGGAAGCACAAGGTCCGGTACGATCAACTGAGTTAGCTGCGCAGCCTCGCGCGCATTCATGTTCCCGTATGCACCGTTAATGCATGGCAGCAGGATGTCCGGCCGCATTTTGATCGCAGGCAGAAATTGCTCCGGGCGATATGCAGTATCGCCAGTGTGATATACCTTGATGCCCTCGAAATCAACAACAACGCCCAATGCATCTGGTGCGAGCTCGCCGTGGTCTGCGTAGACTCCCGTTATTGTGACGTCCGCCATGGTAATCGATCGGCCTTCTTGAAGAAGATGACATCGCTCGGCTGGAATACGTTGTTCTTCAAAGAATTTGACGCACTCGATGGGTCCTGCAAAGTGGGTACGAGGATTTTGGGCAATGACTGGCAGTGTGTCGGTGTCCATGTGATCAAGGTGCTCATGGGTGCAGATAACAAGGTCCGCAACAACTTCATCGGGAGCGATCAGACTTGTCATCATGCGTTTAAACCCAACCACACGTTCCACGGCATCGGAGAGATACGGATCAATGTAGACGATCCCTCCCTTGCTCGTCTTGAACACAAAACCTGCCTGGCAAAGCCAATAAATTGCCAGTGCCCCTTCCGGTACATTTCGTGCTGCAATCTTGGCACTTAGTTGACTCATGAGTGACCGTGTTTAGCGAAGTATCGCTATTTCCTTTCAAAGTCCCCAGCAATTTGGTCCGACTGTTCGATACTTTCAGCAAGGCGCTCAAGCAACGTAGCCGCAATCGCGCCGTCTGCAACTCGATGATCGACCGAAAGGTTCAGAATGATGGTCGGCTTAATGACCAGGGATGTATCCACCCATGGCCGGTTCCGTAATTTTCCCACCGCGAGGATAAACGTCTGCCCAGGACTGATGAGCCCTTCAAAACGATCCACATGGTACATACCAAGATTACTAAGAGTACCTATTCCACCTTCCAAATCAGTCAATGCTAACCGGCCCTGACGGGCCTTTTCGGCTAGCTCAGATCGGCGAATGACCAACTGTTGTATGGGAAGAAGATCTGCATCCGTCAAGACAGGGGCTATCACACCGCGGTCTGTCGCAACGGCAAGCGCGAGATTGACAGTAGGGTGGCGATGCAGAGCTCCATTGCGCCAGATGCTATTCATGATTGGAGTATGTGCCAGCGATAGAGCAAGTGCCTTCAACAAGAGATCTGTATAGGTGAGTTTTACTCCGGTAACGCTTTGTATTGGCTCTCGAAGACTCTCGTAGAGAGCTACCAATCCCTCCGCATTTACTTCAACCGACACGCTGAAGGCCGGTATGGTTGTAATGCTTTCCACCATGCGATCCGCAATACGTTGACGCCGGGAATCGACATTGCCGATTGTATGGGATGGATTTTCCGCAGCCGCTTTGGGCAGGTCTTCTTCGACAATCCATCCACCGGGACCACTGCCTTTCACAGTCGTGATATCGATGCCCAGTTGCCTCGCTCGCCGTTTGGCTCGAGGAGAAGCCGAGGCATGCTCGGTGCGGCCTTCGAATTGTGATGAGGCGGTCTGCGCATGCAATGCAGTCGAGCCGTTCGCAGGAAATGACGCGCCCTGGGCCTCGTTGTCCACTAGAGACGGTTGTGGACTGCATGTGACTATCGCCGAAACAGGCTGGTCCCGATCGACCTCGTCTCCATCTACCTCTATGTAGGCTAGCGGCGCACCCACAGGCACCGTGTCGCCTTCGTCGACGATGATTTTCTGGAGCACTCCATCCGTGGTGGATTCGACATCCATATCGACTTTGTCGGTAGAGATCACCAGGACCACTTCATCTTTCTTTACGGAATCACCGGGCTTTTTCAGCCACGTAACGACGGTTCCTTCCATCATCGTCAGGCCCAATTGTGGCATCGATACTGTTATGTTCATACTTGGCCTATATTTCTCCGGACCTGGAAGTTAGTCGACAGTGTTACTGCTTTCCGTCCGTGTCATAACTCAATACCTACAATTGTTTCCCCATCATGTGGGCAATCTCCCGAACGATACGATCGACTGATGGCACAAGGTAAGCATCGATGGACGGGCTGAAAGCATGTGGTGCCGGATAAGTACAGATCCTCACCACCGGTGCATCCAGCTCATCAAGCGCTTCGGTTGCAGCAATGGCCGCGATCTCCGCCGCCATGCCACAGGTCGCATATGCCTCATCGACAACCGCCAGACGCCCGGTCTTTGCCAACGAGGTAAGAATGCTCTCTTTGTCCAGCGGAGCGATCGTTCTCAGATCGATTACCTCCAGACTGATATCGTGGGCCTCTAACCGTTGTGCTGCATCGATGGACTTCTGGACCATGCTTCCCAGGCAGACGACAGTTACATCGCTGCCTGGACGGACTACCCGCGCATGACCAAAGGGAATTAGATATTCTTCTTCCGGAACATGCCCCTTGGTGTTGTACAGCCCCTTGTGTTCGATGAAGATCACGGGGTTCTCATCTCGCAGCCCGGATTTGATCAGTCCCTTGACGTCGTAGGGAGTAGAAGGCACCGCCACTTTTAAACCCGGTATATGCGCGAAAAACGACCAGAAGGTATGGGAGTGATGAGGGCCAGTACTGCGAATTCCACCACCAGCGGCGCGAAGCATAAAGGGCACCTTGAACCTGCCGTTAGAGATGTAATGTATCGTTGAAGCCTGCTGGATGATCTCTCCCATGGCCTCCAGAGTGAAATCGAGGAACACAATGTCCACGATCGGATGGCTGCCTGCAAGCGCTGCTCCAATGCCAATGCCGGTTTGGGCTCGTTCGGCAATAGGAGTGTCGCGGACCCGTTGGCCGCCGAATTTCTCCCACAGGCCACGGCTCTGCTGGAAGTTGCCACCTCGCGTTCCGATACCTTGTCCGATATAAAAAATCTGCGGATTGCGCTGCATCTCTTCACGCACACCTTCTACGCCGGCCTGGGCGTACGTGAGTATCCGCTGGTTCTTGGTTAAAGGTTCAACGGTTGATGGAGCAGTTACGCTAATCTCGGGCATGATTTCTCTTCTCGTCTCAATTCGTGGCGGAGTAAAGCACATGCTCTAATGCAGTGCTTTCGCTCTCAATCGAACTATCCAGCGCAAATCTCGTCGCGTCTTCGAGCACTTCTGCGATCTCGGCGTCGACTCTCTTGAAGTCCTCCGCCGTTATCTGCCTGGCCGCGATGCTGTCGTTTTTCAATTTCATGATTGGATCCCTATTCTTCCAGGCCGCGATCTCTTCCTTCGGCCGGTAGGCAACTCCCGGATCTCCTTCGTGATGTCCGTACCAGCGATACGTCAAACACTCCAGAAGTGTTGGGCCGCCTCCGCTGCGGGCCCGCTCGATGGCCTCACCAGCCTTCTCATAAACTTCGAGCACATTGTTGCCATCCACCTGTATTCCGGGCATTCCATAAGCAGCAGCGCGGCTGGCCACATTGGTGTTTTTGGTGGCCTCTGCCAAGGGCATCTCCGTCGCGTAAAGATTGTTCTCGCAAACAAAGACCACAGGAATCTCCCAAATCGAAGCCATGTTCAACCCTTCATGGAAAGCGCCGTTGTTCGAGCCGCCATCCCCGAAGAACGCGACGGCAACCTGGTCGGTGCCCCGCAGCTTTGCGCTTAATCCCGCGCCGGCGGCGATAAGAATGCCAGGTGGAACCACGCCATTTGATCCCAGGAAGCCAACCGTTGGATCGTAAAGGTGCATCGTGCCGCCACGGCCACCCGAACAACCCGTCACAGCGCCCATCAACTCCGCCATGACCGCGCGCGCAGTAATCCCCTTGGCCAGGGCATGACCGTGACCGCGATGCGTACTGGCGACATAGTCGTCCTTCCGCAATCGTGCGCAGACCCCTGTTGCGACTGCTTCTTCCCCTATGTAGACGTGAATGAATCCCGGCATCCGTCCCGTACGGAAGACTTCCCTTGCTTTCATCTCAAATTCTCGAATCAAAACCATGCTGCGATACAGCGAAAGTATCAACTCCCCATCCGATCCGGACGGCTGGCGTTCTTTTGATTTCTGTGGTGCTTCCATGGACTCAATCGCTCCCATCTACCATTCCGAGTTATGCACGCCTCAAGAGGCCACTAAGTGTTGATGTTAGGGTTGGCATTGTGATATCGACGTTCTTACTTATCCAGATAATTGGACGTTCCGATCGTGAGCACCGCTACGACTAAGAGACTTACGCCGAGAGCAAACAACCTATACGTCCTCCGCCTCATCAAGCGCCACTCACCCGAAACGATGGCTGCCAATTGGCCGTTGAAAATCATCGCGATCATGTACACGGCGAATCCGATGGACACACCTAATTTTCCGAGAAATGTTGTCCCGCTGCTGTAAACGGCGATTCCCGCCATCCACAACAGTGCGGCTACCGTGGGGTTCAGGGCCTCCTTGAGAGCAAAGCCATTGAAGTGACCCCATGTCTTTTTCGTAGTAAGTAGATAAGCGCTGGATGCCAGATTGACGATGGAGCCTCCTAAGAGAGCAATTGGCCATACCGCAAAGGGCGCCCAAGAAGCTTTGGCGCCATGGGCCTCTCCCGCCTTCATGATGCCGGTGCCATATGCCAGAGCTATGTTCAGGAGAGAAGACAATATGCCTGAGCCGACGGCGATACCCAGCGTCAATATATAGGCCGAAGCCCCCATATTTTCTTGTCGCATGGCGACTTGCTCTTTGCCAAATCCACTGCCGATGTTCCGTCCCCTCACCTCCGCCTCGCGCAGATAGCCACTCCATCCGCAAAACGTTGCGCCAGCGAGCATCAGCACAGTGCCAGTCAGAATCAACAAGCCATTGGAGGCAAGAGTTGTCTCACGATGCAACGAGATCAAGGGAATGATGGTGCCGAACGCCGCTCCGACTCCGCTCAAAACAGCAACGGTGACGGCTAGACCCAGGCGCTGCATGCAGACCCCTGCGCCGAGTTGTGCGAAACCCCAGAACAATCCCAACAGCAATGGAAGCAGCACTTCCTGCAGCGTCAGTGATGCGTATACAGCAGCCAGATGGGGCACCACCGAGAATGCCAATCCAATGGGGAGGACAATCAGGGCGAGAAAGGAATAAACAAACCAGAAATTTTCCCACCTCCATGAGCGTGCCCACTTCAGAGGCCACATGCTGAAGCCAACGCTGGTGCCTGCGATCACGGTCAAAAGAAGGCCGGTAAGGTTATTCATGGCGAATCAAATTCCATTCTCGAATCAAATTACCTTTTTCGCGACGAGTGGTTTACACGTCCCGCCAGACCCGCTTGGCAATTAACCTCTTGTACAGAGATGCCGGAGGAGTGTCAAATCAGTTCAGCCTATGGAACTGGGCCGCTATTTTGAGGTAGAGCGGCGGAAGAGATATTTGCTCAGCGTGCGCAAATTGGATCCATCTCGCGTTGGAGAAGACTCATGCTGTACAACGCTCTCGGGCGTATGTTAGACTCCGCGGCGGGCGAATCAGACTATGAGTATTGCAAACAACTCCACCCGTTTTCCTCTCCCCTCTCAGGGTGTTCCAGCGGTTGAACGCGCGCTGAAGCTCCTCGAACTTTCGGCAGCATCGAACGTCGGGTTTACTCTTTCCGAAGTCGGTCAGGCCCTCGGAATCGCAAAAAGCAGCTCTCATCGTCTTATCTATACGTTGCTCTCCCACGGGTATCTGCAAAGGACCAGCAGTACACGTCGCTACATTCTGGGAACGCGCGCACGCGATTTGGCGAGCATCACCGAGGCCGATTTGCAATTGGGAGCAGTCTGCTCCCAATTCGCCGAGGAGCTCTCAAGAAAAGTAGGACTGACCGTCCTGACAGGCGTTCGAAGAGGGGCCGAAGGGGTCGTCATTCATAAAGCCAATTCGCCGAAGGACGTGTACCCAGGGGCTTGGATTGGTCATCACTTTGATCTCCATTGCACCGCCATGGGGAAGGCTCTGATCGCGTACATGAAAGAGCCTGAACTGAAAGAGTTATTCCAACAAGCCAGTCTTGCTCCATATACGCCTTTTACTCTTTGCTCTCGAAGAGCTTTATGGGCCGATCTCGCAGAAGTCAGGGCGAGAGGATTTTCACTCAACGCTGAAGAATCCGCTATTGGTGGACGAGGTCTTGCTGCGCCTATCTTTAATCACATAGGGCGGGTCGTCGCGTCTATTTGTGTACGGGGATCGACAGCCCTGTTCCCTCCAGGTCAAGTATCCAGCTGCGCCAAAGAAGTAATATCAGCGGCGACCAAAATTTCGCGAAATCTTTTGGAAGCCATGCCGTGAGCAATGCTTGATCTTCTTCGCTATCTACCAGAATTGAAACGCCAGTCTCTCGCGCAGGACCGCATTATCCTTCCGGGATCAATGCCGGTGCTCGCTGCCCTCACAGCGATTGTGGGACCAACTTCTTCCGCGACGCAAGTGCGCTATAAATCGTACGAGCAAGCCCAGCACCAGCCGAACAATTGACCGTCAAACCCCTCATCGCAAATACCTCTCGATCACATTATTGAACTGGTTAGATTCCATATGCGGAAACATGTTGACCGATAACCAGACCAGATTCTACACACGTACCGTACTTCGGATGGACCTGGTACGCAACCGCTGACTCAATCGGCATTTGCTAATGGGTCGTCATCCCTGGTGGAGGCGATATGGGTTCTTTAGCTACTTTTCTCCGGCGAAAGTCAACATTGATTGCGCTTTGTTTGACATCTATAGTCTGGTTGAATCTGGATGTAGCCGTTGGCTATGCACAAATCAACGATGCAACTATTCTCGGAACGGTAACTGATTCCAGCGGCGCCGTGGTGCCGGGAGTCGTAGTCACTGCGACCAATGAGCTCACAGGATTTTCTCGATCGGCTAAAACTTCAGCCGATGGAACCTACCTGATCCAGTTCCTGCCCATTAGCAAGTCGTACCGGGTGGTGGCGCAACGTGACGGATTCAAGACCGATATCAAGGAAGGAATAGCCCTCCAGGTCGGAGAAAACGCAAGAGTAGACGTTCGACTTGAAGTTGGACAAATCACGCAGAACGTCCAAGTCACCTCCGCGGTCCCGTTGATCGATACGTACTCGGCGACGAAGGGTGAGGTGGTTGACTCTGTGAGGCTCACAGAACTGCCTTTGAATGGCCGTAGTCCATTGCAGCTTGCCTCTACTGTGGCGGGCGCGACGGTAGTCTCGGTGCCTATCGATCTGTCAGGAGGTGGACGAGGGGGTGCCTACATCAACGTGAATGGCTCGATGCAGGAGTCCATGGACCAACAGCTCGATGGAATACGCTTCGCCGGAGCATATAGCAACTCGGGACTCGACTATCCCAATCCGGATGCTCTCGCAGAATTCAAACTCATAACGAATCCGCTCAGCGCCGAGTATGGCATGTGGTCTGGAGCGGTCTTCACAGCTGTGGTCAAATCAGGTACCAATTCGATCCATGGCGACGCTTTTGAATTTCTGCGCAACACCGTTCTCAATTCGCGTAATTATTTTGACCCCACTAACGCGCCCTATCATCAAAATCAATTCGGCGTTAACGCTGGCGGCCCGATTCTCCGTAACCGGCTATTCTGGTTCGGCTCATATCAAGGGTTGAGAATCAGCAAGCAGGCGTTGACTTCTTCCGTTCCGTTGACGTCCGATGAACGCGCAGGTCTTATTACGAGCGCCACACCCGTCAAGAACCCGCTTACGGGGCTCCCATTCTCACAAAATGGCGCTGGACAGTACGTGATCCCGTCGAGCCAAATCGATCCTGTTTCCACGTATCTCCTGGACCACTTCATCCCTGTGGCGCCGTCGGGGGGTGGCACCGTATTTACCACGAGCGCAAGCACGAATAATGCCGATCAAGGTGTCGCGAAGATAGGTTACAGCCTTTCGAAGTCAGACCAGCTGAACGGAATGTTTTTCTACGAACGCGTGGTGCCTTTGAATGCCTTCCCGACCGGGCCGTATCCTGGTTATGGTTCGTATAAGGCGAGCGGGCCGCAAAAAGATCTGGCCATTTCGGAAACACACACATTCAGTGCACACCTCTTCAATGAAGCTCGATTTGGTTACGCCGCTCAGGAAGAGACGAGAAGCGAAATAGGCGGTATATCTCCTGAAACGATGGGTATCAAAAACTGGGATTACGATCACTGGTACGAAAATAACCCTAATGTACCCATGGTCTCTCCAGCCATAAGTTTGGCAGGCCGCTTTGGAATGGGCGACTACGGGGGGAATAACTGGATCGAAGGTGGCACCAATTGGCAGGTTTCCGATTTTGTGACCTTCTTGAAAGGAAAGCACAACATGGAGATGGGCGTCGACTTGTACCGCCGCCAACATCATCTCGACGTGGATGAAGTCCAGACCGGCGATTTCGGCTTTGATGGAACGGTGTCTGGTAATCCCACGGCGGATTTTATGTTGGGCGCCCTTGGAAGCGCTCTAAGGATCCAGTACGTATTCAACCCTGGATACCAGGCTTGGAGCCGCATGTTCTTCTTTCAAGACGATTGGAAGGTAAGTCGTAAATTTACCCTGAATCTCGGCATGCGATATGAGTTGCACGAACCGTGGGAGGAGTACAGGGCCAACTCCTCGCAGTATCACCTGGGAGTGCCTGGCTTCGGAACCTTCGATTTCGCAGCCTATGAGGCCGGCGTCCACTCCAAAGTGTTTCCATATGCGCCAGCGGGGATGGTATACCCCGGCGACATAACGCCAGATTTTCCTGGCGGCATTCCTTCAACTTTGATACCGACAGACAGGAAACAAATACAGCCCAGGCTAGGCGTCGTGTGGGACCCCTTTGGAAACGGAAAGACCTCGGTGCGTGCAGGCGTGGGACTCTTTACGGATGCACTATCTGCCTGGTCAACATCATTCGCCGGCAATAATCTCCCGTACATTGCCATCAACTCGAATCCTGACCCTCCGGGCACGCTGAGCGATCCTTATGCTGGCCTCCCGCCATTTCCCGTAGTCTCTGCAGCGAACATCAGAACTGACCCTGGTTTCTTTCAACTGCAAAGCGACGCAACTTCGTGGCCGAAGAATTTCGTGCATCCGCGCATCACATCACTTACGTTCGGCGTTCAGCAGCAACTAACAAACCACCTGATGCTGGAAGTCGATTATGTCGGGAAGATCACCCGTCACGGCGAGTTATGGGTATCTCGCAATCTGGCGGTTTACATACCGGGCATCGATCCGGAAACCGGTCAGCCCTATTCAACGACCGCGAATATACAACAGAGAAGGCTTATCGATCCCGGACAATTGGGAGCAATTGGTCAGTATCAATCGGAAGGAAACAGCAGCTTCAACTCGTTGCAATCTACGGTTCGATACCAGAGGCGTGGCGCTACGTTTACGAACTCGTATACATGGTCTCACTCCATTGATATCTCGAGTTGCGACTTCGCCTGTCTCGCGGGACAAGACCCGAATAACTTGAAAGGAAGTAGGGGCTCTTCTGATTTCGACCGGCGGCATGTAGACGGAGCTTCGATTGTGTACGACATCCCAAAGCCTTATCGAGGGCAATCGTGGCTGGCGAGACAGGCGCTCAACGACTGGGAGGTCACTGCGCTGATGGAGATTTCAACCGGTGCTCCCTTCTCTATACTCGACGGCTATGATGCCGCCTTGACTGGGGCTGGCGCCCCCTTGGGCGGGACCCAGGGTCGACCGGATATCATCGGCAATCCCCACCTGAAAGGGGGCCGTTCGCGATCTCAAAAGATCGCGCAGTGGTTCAATCCGGCCGCTTTCCAAATAAACCAGCCGGGTACATACGGGACCAGCGGGCGGAACAGTCTGTATGGCCCAGGCTCCCTTAATACCGATCTCGGACTGTTTAAGAATTTCGGCATTCGCGAAGGCATGCACCTGCAATTCCGATCGGAATTTTTCAACGTGTTCAATAACGTCAATCTGGGTAATCCACAAAATACAATGGTATCGCCCACGATCGGGCAGATCTCGAGCGCCGGTCCTCCTCGCATTATTCAATTCGGACTAAAACTGGGTTGGTAACCATAACAGGCACTTCCGCTTCAATCCTGGCTTCTTTCCCAGGACTGAAGCGGAAGTGCCGCGCTTTTCGACGTTGATGAGGGACGAGATTCCGGATGCGAAAAACAACAATTCTTCTCGGCATGTTATTGGGTATGACCTCTCAGGCTTTCTTACGTCCTTCGCTTTTCTCTCAAGAACAAGCGAAGGCTGCGAATCGAGAGGTGTCGTTTAACCGTGCATGGGGAGAAAATGCATTTACAGATGTCAGAACACCGACAGCGCCGGGCGACCGATTACTGCTTATTCATGAAGGCACACCGGGTGATACCAAGATAGACCGCTCCTCAGGCGGCGGCAAATTGCAGCTAGGCGAAAAGACATACTCCACTGGTCTTGGAGTCAGTGCGCAAACTGTGCTCAAAGTGGAACTCGCTCATCCGGCAGTGAGGTTTAGAACGAATATCGGAGTAGATCAGTTCTATGACGCAATCAATTCTTCGGTCAGATTTGTAATCGAGGCCGGTGGAAAAAAGATCTTCGTTAGCGAGTTCATGAAGGTATCGGACGGGAGTCGAGCCATCGACATTCCTTTGGACGGGGCAATGACCTTCGATCTGGTCGTAGAAGCGGCTCCTGGCAGCAAGGGTTCCGGTCGGGCCGATTGGGCAGATGCAAACTTATTACTCCAGGACGGCTCGCAATTACGGCTTGATGAACTCGCTGACAAATGGAGTGTAGATACCGATCTGCCATTTTCGTTCGTGCTGGGCGGCAAATCGTCGCGTGAATTTCTCAGCCAATGGAAACGGGAAGTTCATATAGACAAGATGGATGACAATCGGATCCGGCGCACAATGATCTTCCGGGATCCGAAGACCGTTATAGAAGTACGTGCGGTTGCAACTATCTATACAGATACTCCGGGCGTCGACTGGACTTTGTACATTACGAATCATGGCACGCAAGACACGCCGATCATTGAGAAGCTCAATGCCCTGGATGTTATGGTCAATCCAGGTGTCGGTACAACGCCAGTGCTGGAGAGGCTTCGGGGTAGTGACGCCAGGGTAGACGACTGGCAACCCTATGAAGACTTGCTGAAACCAGAACAGAGACTCGAGTTCACTCCCACTGCCGGGAAGTCTTCTGAGGGTGCCTGTCCATATTTCACGCTTCAGTATGGCGGGGGAGGTGTCATTACCGCCGTTGGTTGGTCGGGTAAGTGGCGCGCTGCAACGGAGTGGCAGAAGGACGGTAAGTTAAAGTTGCAGGCGGGCTTGCCCAACCTGCACCTGGCATTACATCCAGGCGAGAGCATTCGAAGCCCGAGAATTATGCAGTTATATTGGTTTGGGAAGGATCGTTTTCGTGGATATAACTTCTTTCGCCGCACAATGCTAAGTCACATCGTGCCTAGAATAAATGGCGCCGTCGCCGTACCGCCTATCGTCCATATGAGCACTTCATTCTATGAATTGAATGAAAGCACCGAAAACAATGTACTGTCGCATTTAACTTCAATCAAGGGTCTCGGGTTCGAGATGTTCTGGCTTGACGCCTATTGGACAAAAGGTGGATTTCCGGAAGGAATGGGGAATTATGGTTTTCCTCTTCGCCGAGTCGAGCCAGAAGACCGGTTTCCACATGGCCTCAAACCGACCGGCGATGCAGTCCACCGGGAAGGAATGGGGTTTGTGCTCTGGTTCGAACCCGAACGGGTATTCCGGGGTACTTACCTCGCCAAAGAACATCCAGAATGGGTTGTAACACTTAGCAAGTCCGACAATGAACTATACAACCTCGGCGTGCCTGAAGCTCGCGAATACATGACGAAGTACTTAGTCGCTGCCATCAAAGAGTATGGGGTCGACTGTCTTCGCATTGATTTCAACTTTGACCCAGCGCCTTATTGGGAGCAGTTGGATGCGAAAGATCCTTCTCGTACCGGGTTGGCAGAGATCCGATACATTGAAGGCCTCTATCAGATGTGGGACGACATTCTCAAGGCCGTCCCCAATCTCTTCATCGATGACTGTGCAGGGGGCGGCCGGCGTATCGACCTTGAAACTTCGTCCCGCTCTATCCCTCTTTGGCGAACGGATGGAACCATAACTCCGCTCATGGAACTGAACTACAACCAGTCCGCCTTGCAGAACCAAGTGATGACCGCTGGCCTTGACCGGTATGTGCCTTTCAGTACAAGCGGCCAAATGGGCGCTACGCCGTACTTGTTTCGTAGTGGTTTCAATGCAGGTATCTCCTTCGCCGAAGACCTCCGCGCGCCAACCTATCCTCGCGACCTACTTCGACAGGGGATCAACGAAGGGAAGCGTATCCGCAAATATTACTTCGGAAATTTTTACCCACTCAACGAAGTTACGACCAGTCCTGAAGATTGGTCTGTGTTGCAATACCACAGGCCCGCGGAGCAAGACGGCATAGTGTTGGCATTCCGCAGGGACCGGTCTTCTTATAACAACTACGAGAGTGCTCTGCGTGAGATTGCGCCGGAGGCAAAGTATCAGGTGACCTTCTACCATACTTATGACCCCGATAAGACAGTAACAATGTCTGGATCTGATCTGCAGCATTTAAACCTGCAGATAGACGGTTCTCCCGGTTCGCTACTGGTCGAATATAAAAAGCTCAATCAGTGAAATCGGATCGCTTTTGCGAATACTCTACTGCGGCTCGAAAGGCCCGCAACAGTACAGCAACTACTAGACTCTGTACTGGAATTGTTTCGATTCGCCAAGAGTGAGGAGGTGGGCTAGCGTGTTTCATCCTGAAGAAGGTGCCATGAGTGAAGTTAAGAACAGCCAGTCCAAGTCAGGATTGATAACACACGGGCTGTCGCGGCGGTCGTTTCTGAAAGGTGTCGGTCAGAGTGCATTGAGCATCGGGGCCGTTTCGGAGTTGGGAGAAGTCGCAGCAATCGCAACCGAATCCAAGCCCTCGTCTCCGAAGGATCTCCCGGCACATCTTCCTCCTCGTCTGACAATTGCCCTTTGGATTTGGTCATATTTGACGGCCTGTGGACCTGGTGAGCCTTATGGGGATTTGGACCGCGCATTTGCGCAAACGGTGGAGCGAGGGTTTAACACCATACGCGCCGAAATGGCTTTGAACTGGTGTTTTGACCGGCAAGGACGACCTCGGGGACAGCTTGAAATTGGCGCGTGGGCCCCAGGTGTCAACCAGAATCTGCGCGGCTTGAACAACAAGGGCGGTCTTCGTTACGACGTTCTAGAAAGAGTCCTGAAGATGTTCAAATTAGCCCGCAAACACAAGGTATTCGTCATTGCCACGAGTTGGGAATATCAGGACAGTAACAGCTTCATGACGGATCCAAAGCTTCGGCAAGATATCGATTCGACGCCCAGGGAAGAACGGTTTGAACGATTAGCTGACATGCACGACCGGTTGATTCAGGAGTTGAAGAAGCACGGTCTTGAGAAGCAGATTGCCTTCGTGGAAATACACAATGAATTGAACGCCAGTGAATTCCCATTGGGTTTCCTGGCGCAGAGGCCGTTGGTGGAAAAAGCGTTGTCTCGGCTGCAGAAGGCCCATCCGGATATCCTCTTCACCGCCGATTACGCCAATGTCGGCCCTGCTTTCGATGGAAGCTTCCCCGGCTACGATGCTTTGCCCGATAACCTGCAGGTGGCCGATCACCATATCTACGCCGGGGGCGTGGGAGACGCATTATTCGAACAACTTGATCTGGTGCAGTGGAATCAGATCTCTCCCGACCCCAAAAACGATCCGCTTCTACGTTGGCTCATAGGTGAAAAACCATCCGTGAGTTGGCAGGAGTGGGGTAAACGAGCAGAACATGTTCGAACCCTCTGGTGGCCTGTGCAGTGGCTCTACGCAAACTTGAAGGAGCCGGATCGTTACGACTATTGGATGTTCGAGCACTTCGGCCAGTATGCAGCCATGATGCGGAAAATGGTCCAGGCTGGAATGCGGGAGTGGGGCAACTTTGCGCGTGCGCGTGGATTGCCCGCGGTGATTGACGAAGGATACTTTTCCTGGCCACCTCTCAATTCACGGTTCGAGGAGTCGGCGGCCATACGTCCGTTGCTGGAAATGGTAGTAGACACCGCCATCGAGCAGAAGTACTGGGGAATGATGATCACCACATATTGCGCCCCGGACGAACCGGTATGGATGGAAAATCCCGATTGGCTTAGGAAAACCAATCAACGGTTCTTGAACTCGGCTGGGACTTAAGTCCACTGACGAATGGGTCACGATCTATCTTCGTTGCCGTCAGCCTAACAATTGAATGGAGAAATCTCGATGGATTTCAAAGAACAAGTTGCACTAGTCACGGGAGGGGGTAATGGTATTGGACATAGCACATGCGTATCATTTGCTGCTGCCGGAGCGAAGGTCATGGTCGTGGACCGCGACGAGGAGCATGGATTGTCAACCGTAGAGGAAATAAGAACGAAAGGAGGAGAAGCGGAATTCTGTCGTGCGGATGTGAGCCGTTCTGAAGATGTTCAACACTATGTGACGAAGACCATCGAGACTTACGGCAGGATCGACGCATTCTTTAACAATGCCGGTGTGGAAGGGCCAGTTGTCCCGATGACAGACTATCCAGAAGCAGACTTCTCCAGGGTGATTGACGTTAACCTTAAAGGAATATTCCTCGGATTGAAGTATGTTCTCAAGGCAATGATCAAGCAGCAATCCGGCCGTATTATTAACTGCTCGTCCATCTCGGGCCTGCGAGGCGCTCCGGGACACGCTGCTTATGTCGCCAGCAAGCACGCGGTCATTGGTTTGACGAAAGTAGCCGCTGCAGAGGTTGGCAAACAATCCATTCGTGTCAATGCAATTTGTCCAGGACCAATCGATACACGGATGATGAATTTGATCATAGAATCCTCCGGTTCCGGGAATCGGTCCGAGATACTTTCCAGAAATCCAAGTGGACGGTTTGGCCTACCCGACGAAGTGGCCCGGCTTGTCTTGTATCTTGCTTCGGATGACTCCAGCTATGTGCATGGAGCGGTCATCCCTATTGATGGAGGCCGGACCGCAATATAGGACGTTGTAACTCTTGCAACTCTATGCGGGTTCCGGTAATGGAATGCTGTTGATGGACCGTAGCATTTTGACGATAATTCGATCGTGCGTAATGGCCTGACCACATCCCTCTTTCTGTTGCGATTACAGGCTGGTGTTCTGAGATTCACCAAGGCCGATGCCAGCGAAGTTTTTGTCAAATTGGACCATACAGCAAAGAATAATGTGACAGGGACAATTCCTCTATGAAGGTAGACCTCGACGGACGTGTTGCGCTGATTACGGGAGCTCGCCAAGGCATCGGTAGAGCAATTGCATTGGCGTTTGCTGAAAATGGCGCGACAGTGGCCGTGAATGATATCAACCCGGAAGGTGAACAAGTCGCTGAAGAAATCCGCCAATCAGGGGGGCGCGCCAAATTTTATCTGGCGGACGTAGGCGATGTGTCTTCCGTAGACCAGATGGCCGCGGCAGTGTCAAAGGATTGGGGAACGATCGACATACTGGTAAACAATGCAGCCGTCTATGTCATGGGGGATCACGCGGGCCGTCTACCGGTTCATCAGTATTTGGATTCGGACTGGCGCCGTATTTTGCGTGTTGATCTGGATGGTGTGTTTTATTGTTCGCGCGCTGTCTCCGCTGGGTTCGTCGAACGAAGGCGAGGAGTCATTATTAACCTTGGCTCCGTTGTAGGGATCGTTCCCCTGCGAATGCAATGTGCCTATGATGTTTCTAAGGCGGCGGTACTCAATCTGACCCGTTGTCATGCGCTGGAAGTGGGCCGCTACGGAGTAAGGGTTAATGCGATTGCGCCTGGTTCCACCGTGACGGATGCGACTCGGCAATTGTTCTACAAGCCCGAGGCGCAGAAGCTGACAGAGAGCCTCATGAGTCATATCCCCCTCGGTAAGCCGGGAACAGTGGAGGACATCGCGAGTGCGGCGCTCTTTCTGGCTTCTGATGACTCAAAGTATGTTACGGGACAAGTGCTCGTCATCGATGGAGGGTGGTCGGCAGGCTATATGCATGAATGGTAAGGCTGTAGAAGCTAATGGAAGCCGCCGGATTGTCTCGTCAACAGAAATTCACTAAGTCCAACTTACTGAAGTCCACAGCCTACATCGAAAGAATGAACGAAAGGTCGCAATAGTGCGAATACCCTCAAGCTCGGAAAACTGCTTTTCAACTCCATGGGATGCGCCGTTGGTCCCGGAGTTTCCGTTCACGTATAGAAATGTAGAGGTTATGACTCTGGTTTACCGCAGTACTCCGGGCGCCATCTCGGCCCTGCTTCCACCTCCTCTGCAAAAGACGTCAGACCTCGTTCTTATTCACATTTACAACATGACGGACGTGGAGTGGCTGGGTTCCTACGGAGAATGTAACGTAATGATAGGAGCGCAATTTGGGGACAAAGTTAATGGTGGATATTCACCATATCTCTTTCTGAATAGCGATGCAGGCCTAGCGCAGGGGCGAGAGGTACATGGTCAGCCAAAGAAATGCGCCAACCCATCCATCACGTTGCGCCGCGACCTGCTTGTAGGCATAGTCGAGCGAAATGGCATTGATATCATCACGGGAACCATGGGATATAAGTGCCGCCGCGGAGAACTAAGTGAACTGAGGAAAGAGATAGACTTCGTAGTAAACCTTAACTATAAGGTCATCCCCGAAATCAATGGTACTACGGCCATCCGTCAGATCACCAGCCGGAAACTCACCGAAGTCAAAGTGCATGAATGCTGGACCGGGCCTTGCACAGTGGACCTTAAGCCGAATGCGCTGGCTCCGGTGTATAAGTTACCCGTTGTGGAAGTGCTTAACGGCTATTACTGGCGCGCGGACTTCACGCTGGTTGAAGGTACCGTCGTTCACAATTTTCTCAAGATAGATCATATCCAGGATGATTGACTCTCGCTGAGAGTGCAGGCACTGGAGAATTGGACAATTTAACCGGTAAGAGTGAAGTAAGGCAAAGGCAATCCTGATGGGTCAACCTCATATTCTGGTAGCAGATTGGCATATGGCCGATTTCGAAATCGAGCGGGCATTCCTGGAAAGGAATGCAATCACGTGGTCGATGCCGACATCTCAGGCTCCGTCTCGAGAAGAGCAGATTGAGCAGCTGCTTGCGCGTATCCACCAGGCCGAAAGGATAGATGGTGTCCTGTTTGTACTGGCCGCCTTAACGGCCGAAGTGATCGCTGCGCTTCCCTCCTCCTGCAAGCATCTCCAGCGTGTAGGGATGGGGTTGGATACGGTGGATATTGAAGCAGTACGGGCGAAGGGGCTGACGCTCTCTAACACTCCGGATTATGCGACAGAAGAGGTCGCTGTCCACGCGATGGCGATGATCTTATCTCTCCATCGGCAACTGGATGCGACCCAGCAATACTTTTTGGCTGGCCATTGGCGAATTACACCGCCTAATCCTGTACTCCGTCTCAGTACTTTGTCCCTGGGATTGATTGGGCTCGGACGCATAGGAAGAAAGTTAGCTGCATTGATGAGACCGATGGTTGGGAAGCTATATTATTCCGACCCTGCTGACCCATCCCCTCCTGAAGGTGCGGAGAGGTGCGATCTTGAGGAATTGCTGAAGAAATCTGATATTATCTCCCTGCATTGTCCCCTGCTCCCAAGCACCAGGAAACTAATGAACGCAAGGACAATTGGGCTGATGAAGAGCAATGCATTGTTAATCAATGTTGCTCGCGGCGGTTTGATTGATGCCGAAGCCTTAGTCGATGCACTCAAACACTCGCGTCTGGCGGGTGCAGGTCTTGATGTCTACGAGCCCGAGGTCTTGCCGGCTGATTCGCCCCTTCGCAGTCTTGATAATGTAATCCTGACCAGCCACACCGCCTGGTATAGCGAGCACTCTGTCGTAGATTGCAGGACCCAGGCTGTAGAACAAATGATAGCAGCGATCAGGGATCGCCCGAAGGGAACAGCCTGATGAAGATTGCGAGAGTAACGGATGAAAATAGACAGCAATCGACGGTGGGTCTTACGGAGAACGGCGAGTGGGTTGTCCTCACGGGAGATTTGACAGACGGCTTTAAGTTTACTGACAAAGTAGTTATTCCCCATCGATGGCTGTCGCCAGTAAATCCTCCGGCAATTCTCTGTATTGGCTTAAATTACGCTAAACATATTCTTGAATCGAATTTTCCCGCGCCTAAAGAGCCGGTTATCTTCATGAAAAACCCAGCTGCGGTGAACGGTCACGATGGAACCATCCGTATTCCGAAAGTATGTGATGACGAGGTAGATTTCGAAGGTGAATTGGCTATAGTCATCGGTAAGACCTGCCGGGATGTTAGCAAAGAAGACGCATATTCAGTTGTTCTGGGTTATACCGTCGCAAATGATATCTCCGCGCGCATCTGGCAGCTTCAACGCGGAGGGTCCCAGTGGGTACGTGGTAAAAGTTTTGATACATTCGCCCCTTTAGGGCCATATATCGTGACCTCCGATGAACTTGAAAACCCAAATCGCTTGGCCATTAGGACAATACTCAACGGTGAGACGGTGCAAGACTCGAATACAGCAGATATGATCTTCGATGTTCCTACGTTGATTAGTTTTTGCTCGCAAGATACGACTCTCCTGCCCGGTACAGTGATCATGACAGGCACCCCGGAAGGAATAGGTTGGACCCGAAATCCTCGGCTCACCTTGAAGCAGGATGACGAGATTTCGGTTGATGTTCAAGGCATAGGTTTGTTAAGGAATGGCATCTCAGGAATGTCATCCAAAGATTTGTAGTCCATACCAGTGTCCGCCGCGAGAAGTTATATGACAACGCGGGAAAAGTTGCCCCAGGACGCGTGCTTTCCCGTCCGCAGCAACGTATGCGCCGGCTGACGCAAGATCCGCGTGCCGCTGAACCGCGAAGACTGGGATGTTGCTAGGCATCTGGTTTATCGGCTTACAAGGAAGAATGCCTGACCTTGAAGAAACGATCACAACGCAAGAGGAAAACGGTAAGGGGCCGGGAAGAACGATTAACCGCCGCAGCGTCGAATCAAGCATGGAGCATCGACTTCATGACCGATTAGTTGCAAGATGGGACGCGCTTCCGGACATTACCGTCCTCGATTGTTACACGCGGAAAGGCGTTACCATCGAAGCTGGCCAGAGCTTGAAAGGAGAAGATGTGGTGTGCGTGTTGGGCTTTCGGGGAAGCCGATCCTTAGGAAATCGGCGATTACCATTTGCTTGCAGGTAGTTATGGGAGCTATTGCGGCAGGCTTCAGTATCGCTTCCTGCACTTCTGATTCTGACCTGCATGCTCAACTTACTGGTGTTGTTAACGGTGTCTAGTGCGGTCCGTTCTCAATTCTTGTTTGCGCTCCAAATTCGAGATCTACTGCGCCGCTACACAATTGCTTGAATTAGCAATTGGCCTCGCGGTAACGCATCTGTGCTACAAAC
>Ga0182024_10006882_pt1 | contig 24766 bp, 18 predicted proteins | sample P32metaG_FD_120480 | JGI IMG/M metagenome (GOLD analysis project Ga0182024, IMG submission 120480) | Permafrost microbial communities from Stordalen Mire, Sweden - P3-2 metaG (Illumina Assembly) | ecosystem: Environmental > Terrestrial > Soil > Wetlands > Permafrost | place: Sweden: Stordalen...
ATTCAAGTTTGCCCCCAAAGGGCAAGCCTGAGTTTCATGCAGAGTGGCTGAGGGACGAGCCCTGTGACGCCACGACAACCTGCCCGCGCAAAACGGGAGTATGGTGTCAACTCTTGCCCGGAGACGGGGAACATGAGATTCGGGGGTTGCTTCAGCACCCTTTGCAGAAGCAGCTCGCACGGTACTTCGAGTCCTATCACGTTCGCTCTTTTTTGAGCCAGTCACGCGCTCGTATACCTTGAGTCACTCGCGCATATGCGAGGGACTAGTGACGACTGCTTACGAGTTGCGATGTCGGGAATGCGGCAGGACCTTTGGCCTCCAGCCGCTTTCCATCTGTGATGAGTGCTTCTCCCCGCTTGAGGTGGCGTTCGACCTCGAGTATGCCCGCACCCGCTTCACCCGTGAATCGATCTCGCAAGGCCCATTGAACATGTGGCGCTATCGCGCGTTGCTGCCGGTTGCGGACAGCTATGTTCCCCAGACGCCTTCTGGTCTGACCCCGCTTGTCCAGGCGCCGCGGCTCGGATCCCACATCGGCGCGACCAATCTTTACATCAAGAACGACGCCGTCTGCATGCCCACGCTGAGCTTCAAGGATCGAGTGGTAGCCGTGGCGCTGGCCAATGCCCAGGCCTTCGGCTTCGATACGGTCGGCTGCTCGTCTACTGGGAACCTGGCCAACGCTGTTGCCGCGCATGCTGCGCGCCTGGGCCTCAAGACCTACATTCTTGTCCCTGCTGACCTTGAGCCCGCGAAGATCCTCAATACCCAGGTTTACGGTGCCACGCTGGTGCGCGTCGACGGCAATTACGACCACGTGAATCGCCTCTGTTCGCAGATCGCCGAGCGCTACAACTGGGGCTTTGTCAATTGCAATCTGCGGCCCTACTATGCGGAGGGATCGAAGACCGTTGGCTTCGAAATTGCGGAACAACTCGGATGGCGCCTGCCCGATAACATCGTCGTTCCCATGGCTGGCGGCTCGTTGATTACCAAGATTCGCAAGGCATTCAACGAACTGATCGAATTGGGCCTGGTCGAGAACAAAGAGGTCCGGTTCTTCGGCGCGCAGGCCACAGGCTGCTCACCGATCGCCAAGGCGGTCAAGAACAACACGGATGTGATCGAGCCGCAGCGGCCCAACACCATTGCCCGCTCGCTCGCCATCGGCAATCCGGCCGACGGCCTCTACGCCGCGCGCGCCATTCGCTCTTCAGGTGGATGGGCTGAAGATGTCTCCGACGTCGAAATCGTGTCGGCAATCCAGGAGCTTGCAGAGACCGAAGGCATCTTCACCGAGACGGCCGGCGGCGTCACCACGGCTGTCGCCGCGCGTCTCTACGCACATGGCCGTATCAAGCCGGACGATCTCACCGTCGTTTGCATCACCGGCAATGGCCTGAAGACGACCGACGTTCTCCACGGCGCCTACGATCAGAGCCAGGCTATCCGGCCACGGCTAAGCGAGTTCGAGAACTTTGTGGAAGAACATTCTGCCGGAACTCAGGATTGGAGCCTGGCGGGGGAGAGTTATGTCCGTTAAAGTCGTATTGCCCAACGCATTTCAGAAGCACACAAACAATGTTCGCGAGATATCCAGCAGCGCTGCCAATCTACCGGAGCTCGTGACCGAAATTGAAGGCCGCTTTCCCGCGCTGCGCCAGCATTTGCGCGGCGAAGACGGCCAGATTCGCCGCTTCATCAACTTTTATGTGAATGAGGAAGATATTCGCTTCCTGGGTAACGAGAAATACAGCTTCAAGGAAGGCGATGAAGTCCTTGTTATTCCATCAATTGCGGGTGGATGTTGCTAACTTAGTGTGCTCTGGATCACTTGAGGCTCTCCGACGAGGAGAGCCTTTTTATTAAGATCGAGTTACAGCGTGAACAAAGTATTTGCAACCTATTTGCATCGCCTTCACCATCCTCTTACAATCCTCAATGGATACTAGTCCCGTGATTACGCACGCTGGGAAGATGTTTCCGCTCGCACAATCACCTGGTTCCACGCACGTGGTGGAACTTCCGAGTCCATCCCTGCTTCCGGGCTTAATCGAGGCGCCTTCCAGGCCGCGCATTCATGCGGAAGTCGGTAAGTACCGCCTTCGGCTCGCGGAATCGCTTGAAGATCGTGAGGATGCCTGCCGCCTTCGCTTCAAAGTGTTTAATATTGAAATGGGCGAGGGGCTTGAAAGCTCCTACCAAACAGGTTTGGACACCGATAAATTCGACTTATTCTGCGAACACTTGTTAGTTGAAGATAAAGCAACGCGCCGCATCGTGGGTACTTACCGAATGCAATCCGGTGAAACAGCTGCTGCTAACCTCGGCTATTACTCCGAACAAGAATTTCACTTCGCTCCCTACGAGGCGCTTCGTGCTGGAATTCTCGAGTTAGGGCGAGCCTCGATCGATCGCGAACATCGGACGCCGGAAGTGTTGACGCTGTTATGGAGAGGCATCGCGCAGTATGCTACTGACATGGGACTGCGTTACCTGATTGGTTGCTCGTCGCTGAACTCCAAGGACCCCTGTGCGGGCTGGCTAATGTACCGCCGGCTTGAGCATTACCGGGTCTCGCCCGAGTTTGCCACCGAGCCAACCGCCTCGTACGCCTGCCCCACCGAGCAGGAGGGCGCAGACGCACAGCCGCTGCCCCTTCAAGATGCTTCTTCGTTGCCCGCTCTTCCCAAGGTTCCGAGGTTGCTCCGAACCTATCTCGCCATCGGCGCGCGCATCTGTGCACCGCCGGCATGGGACCGCGAGTTCGGCACCATCGATTTTCTTACTCTGCTCGATCTCAAAATGCTTTCGTCCTCGGCACGAAATCACTTTCTGGCCCCACTCACTCCTTGAGTCTTCGCGCTGCCCGGCGCGCTGTGGCGCTGGGATTCGCCCTAGTAGTCTGCGTTCTTCGCTATTGGTCTATGCGCCTGCGCGGCCCCATTACGCTGGAGCAGCGCGCGCAATGGCTGCAGTCAGCCAGCCGCACCGTGCTGGCGAGCCTGGGAATTCAGTATCGGGTCGAAGGTGAACCGCCGTCAGAAGGGATCGTTGTTGCAAACCACCTCAGCTATCTTGACATCGCTATCTTTTCCGCGATAATGAAGTGCTTCTTTGTCGCCAAAGCTGAAATCAGCAGATGGCCCTACTTTGGAGAAGCGGCACGATCCGGCGGCACTCTGTTCGTCGATCGCTCCAGCATTACCAGTGCCGAAAGTGTCGCAGCCGAGATCGGCGAACGTCTCGCACTTCCGGTTCCCGTCCTTTTCTTCCCGGAGGGAACCAGCACCGACGGCAGCTCCGTCCTGCGCTTCCACTCACGCCTGTTTGAGCCCGCCATTCAAGCCGGAGCACCGGTCACCGCGGCCGCGATTCGATATGTTCTTGCCGATGGCTCAGAGGAACGCGATCTCTGCTGGTTCGGCGACGAAACCTTCTTGCCGCACCTCTGGAAGACACTCGGCACTGTGGGTTTCATCGCGGAAATTCGTTTCGGCGAGCCAAGGGTCTATTCCCATAGACGCGACGCCGCGGACCAAACACGCGAAGAAGTCGTTGCGATGCGCGAAAGCAATCTCGTATTGCGCTAGGGGTTGCCCGTCTTGACACGCCAAAGTTGTACGACGTTCGATTTCCCTGTGGACAAAGTAGCGTGCGTCCTTCCGGTAAACTGCAAGCATTGAGGGTTTGTCCAAATGCCGCTGCCGAAGGATGAACGCATCGTCGCCCTTGCCAACGATATACTGACGCAATTTGACCAAATATTCGGAATCCACTCAGGCTTTCGTGCCGCTCACGCCAAGGGATTGTTGCTTACGGGCACATTTACGCCGGCTGCCGAGGCACAGAGCCTGACCAAGGCTCCGCACGTGGTGCGTGAATCGACGCCGGTCACTGCCCGCTTTTCCAACTCCACCGGCCTTCCGCAGATCCCCGACAACAAGCCCGAAGCCAATCCCCGCGGTCTGGCCATTCGTTTCAATCTTGCCGAGCACGTGCATACCGATATCGTGAGCCATTCCACAGACGGCTTTCCGACCCGCGACGGATACGAGTTCCTCGAATTCCTGAAAGCTGCGGCGGCCAGTGGCCCCGATGTTCCTTCGCCCAAGCCGATCGAAACGTTTTTAGGATCGCATCCCTCCGCGCTGGCATTTGTGCATGCGCCCAAGCCATTCCCCAAGAGTTTTGCGCGACAAACCTACTTCGGCGTGACGGCCTTTGCGTTTACGAATTCCAAAGGACAAACACGGCTTGGCCGCTACCGGATCGTACCCGAAGAAGGGAATGATTTTTTCTCCGATGAGGCGGCTGCACGGCTTTCCCCCGATTACCACTTCGAAGAGATCATGGGTCACCTGAAGAAAGATGCAGTTCGATTCAGGATCCTGGTGCAACTCGCCGAGGAAGACGACATCGTCGACGACGCGACCATGCACTGGCCGGAATCACGCGAACTCTTCAACCTGGGGACTCTCGAGTTGACGGCTCCGGCAGACGACAATCTTGCCCAGCAACAGCACATCATCTTCGACCCTATACCCAGGGTGGACGGCATCGAGCCATCCGCCGATCCGCTTCTCGAATTGCGCGCAGCTATCTATTTGCTGAGCGGCAGGCGAAGGCGTGCGGCCAAGATGGAAGAGCCGGCCTAGTTCTTCTCCGGGTCTAAGCCGGCTGAAGAATTCTTTGGCCGCGTTGAGCGGCGCAATGGTATTGTCTAATTTATCTCGCAAAAGTGAATAGCGGGCGCGCCTTAGCGGTACCACAATTGCTGTACCCCGAATCCATTGCTTCTCAGTGGCTCTTTTCTCAAGCCGGGTCCCAGCGACGGGTCTTCGTCACTGGGGTGGAAGAAACCTTGCACAATGCCAGAAAGGGTACGTGATTGTAGTACCGCTCTGAATTCCTTAGGAAAGCTACCTCAACCGAATGCCATACCGGTCTTCTGACTGGTTGCACCTCCGTATCTCTGCAGGGCCTTGAGCAGTTTCGAAGCACGGATTCTGAATTCGATTGAAGCGTGAGGGAATGCGTATGACTCAGTTCTACGAAGCAACCGAAGCCAGTCGAGTCTTGACCAGGGAAGAAATTACGAGCCTCACCGAAGAGGGCGGCAAGCCTGCAGACACCCTGATGAACGTCGTGGCGCTGATCGCTACGCGTTTCCATACGGATGTCTGCTCCGCCTATTTGCTGGAGCCGGACCGCTCGAACCTCGTGCTGGCCGCGACGCTTGGCTTGCATCCGCGTGCTATCGGGACCCTGCGCATGCCGCTCAACGAGGGCCTCACGGGCCTGGTCGCGGAGCAGCTTGTTCCAGTTGCAGTTGCCGATGTCCGCAATCATCCCCGCTTTAAATACTTCAAGGAATCGGGCGAAGAGGAGTACCACTCATTCTTGGGAGTTCCGCTCGTCGATCGCGGGATCCTGCAGGGCGTGCTCATTGTTCAAACCAAGGAAGCCAGGGTTTTTCGCGAAGATGAGATTCGCATGCTGTCTGAAGCGGCCAGCCAGGTCGCTCCCGTGGTCAGCGAGGCTCGCACCCTTGATCGATTCATCGCGCCGGCACAGGAGCGTCTTTGGGCTCTGGCGCGCAATTTGTGGTGGTGCTGGGACCACGAATGCGTGGCCCTTTTTCGCGATCTGAACCCTACGCGCTGGCGCGAACTGAATCAGAATCCCATCGCGTTGTTGAATGAACTTCCGCTCAACGAGATCGAGCGCCGTGCCGCGGAGTTGTCGTTGCACAGCCGCATCAATTATGTCTACCGGCGCCAGCAGGAGTACATGAAGACCGACAACACCTGGGGTGCGGAACATGCGGCGGTGTTGCGGACGCGTCCGGTCGCTTATTTCTCGGCTGAATTCGGATTGCACGAATCCTTGCCCATCTATTCCGGCGGACTTGGTGTGCTGGCCGGAGACCACATCAAGAGCGCATCCGATCTCGACATTCCACTAGTCGGCATTGGTCTTTTCTATGGCCAGGGATATTTCCTGCAACGTCTCGACCGTAGTGGATGGCAGCAGGAAGAGTATGTCCACACCGATGTCAACCAATGTCCCATTCAACCGGCGATTGGCCAGAATGGCGAACCAGTCGTGGTGGAAATTCAAACAAGAAGCGGCTCGATCCGTGCGAAGGTCTGGCGTGTGAAGGTTGGACGGTGCGACCTTCTCCTGCTGGACTCGAACGTGGAGGGCAATGCGCCGGAAGATCGGGACCTCACCTCGCGCCTCTATGGCGGCGATGGCCGCACGCGCATTCGCCAGGAGCTTCTGTTGGGCGTGGGCGGCTTCCGAGCGCTCAGAGCCATGGGCATCTCGCCCGGCGTTCTGCACTTGAACGAAGGCCACAGCGGCTTCGCTGTTCTCGAAGCGATTCGCAGTCGCATGCAGGAAGAGGGCATGGATTTCGTGACTGCTGCAAACCAGATTCCGCGCGAAGTCATCTTCACCACGCACACCCCGGTCCCCGCGGGCCACGACCGCTTTAATGCCGATCTCATCGAAGAGCATCTGGGTCCTCTGCGCGACCAACTCGGGCTCTCGCACGATAACCTGATGGGCTTCGGACGCGTAAGCTCCAACGATTACCAGGAACAATTTTGCATGACGGTCCTGGGGCTCAAACTTTCGCGCCGCGCCAATGCGGTGTCTTCCCTGCACGGCGAGGTTTCGAGGGCGATGTGGTGGTCCCTGTATCCTGAGAAGCCGCAGGACTCCGTGCCGATTGGCCACATCACGAATGGAGTTCATGTACCCTCGTGGCTTGCTCCGCAAATGTACCGCCTCTACGATCGTCATCTCGGCGTCGGCTGGCAAGAAAAGAGCTCCGCAGCGCGCACTTGGGAAGGTATTGAAACCGTCGACGACGGCGAGTTGTGGGAGACGCACTTGTCGCTGAAATCACGGATGATTGAGTTCGTGCGTCGCCGGGCCTGTGAGCAGGCGGAGCGACGCGGCGAACCTCAAGAGACGCTGCAAACGCTGAGCAAACTGCTTTCGCCGGATGCGCTCACCATCGGTTTCGCGCGCCGCTTTGCGACCTACAAGCGCGCGAACCTCATTTTGGCGGACATTCAACGGCTGGCGTTGATGGTCAACGACCCCAAGCGTCCGGTGCAATTTGTATTTGCCGGCAAGGCCCACCCGCACGACGAGCCCGGCAAGAAGGTCCTGCAACAAATTGCGGAGTTAATGCGCAACTCTGAGTTCTCTGAAAAGTTTGTTTTCGTCGAGGACTACGACATCAACGTTGGCCGCTTCCTTGTGCAGGGCGTCGATGTGTGGCTCAACAATCCACGCCGCCCGCTCGAAGCCTCCGGCACCAGCGGACAAAAGGTCGTGCTCAATGGCGGCTTGAATTTGTCAGTGCTGGACGGGTGGTGGGCCGAAGCCTTCGACGGCCTTAACGGATTTGCGATTGGCACCGGCAGAACCCACTCCAACATGGATGTACACGACAGCCGCGACGGCGAGGACCTGTATCGCGTTCTGAGGGACGAACTGATTCCGCTCTTCTACCAACGCGATCGCGACGGCCTCCCGCGAGGCTGGATCAAGCGCATGAAGCGCACCATTCGTACCTTGGGTTGGCGCTTTAACGCGGACAGAATGGTGATGGATTACACGCTCAAGTGCTACATCCCCGCCGCGGGAGGCACGTCCAGCGAAATCCGGCCGCCTTGCTAATCTGTTCTCGGTTCTTGGCGAGAGTAACTATGCGCCCGCGGGCGGCGCTGCGGTAGAGCCGCGCAGAACGAGGCTCGTCGAAACCAGGAATTCCCGCTGAATGCGCGACGTCCCGGCCTCTTCCGCCTGCTGGCGGAGCGCTTCAAACGCGGCGCGCGCTAGGTCCCCGCGCGAAAGCCGGATGGTGGTCAGCGGCGGCAGCGTGAACTCCGCAAAGTCGATGTCATCCAGGCCCACAACAGACAGATCCTGCGGCACACGGAGTCCCTTGAGATAGGCCGCGCGCAACACGCCGATCGCCGTCATATCATTCGAGCAGAGAATCGCGGTTGGACCTGCCGCGAGCGCTTGCAGTCGATCAAAGCCGGCCACTCCGCCTTTCAGTGTGTGGTCGCATTCGATGACCCATTTCTTCTGAATTGGTAGACCGACCGCCTCCATCGCCGTGCGGAAATCGTTTTCACGTGTCACGGCCGAATGGATATTGTGGGGTCCGGCGAGAAAAGCGATCTTGTTATGACCCAACTCCACCAGGTGGTCTATAGCGGCGCGAATGCCCGTGGCGTAATCGAGCAGAATGGTGCTCGTTTTTGGGTCTTCGAGACGGAACTCGGCAAGCACAAGCGGGATGTCGTGAAATGAGAGCTGATCGAGAACCGGCTCCTCTTCGCCGAAAGTCAACATCGCCACGCCCTCGACCTTGCGCTCGATCATGCGCCGCACGCAGGTTGTCAAAATGGCCGGATCGCTGTTCGATGAACTGACCAGGATTTCGTACCCGTGTGCGACCGCGATCTCTTCGAAGTTCTGAATCAACTCCGGAAAAAATGGATTCGTAATGTTCTCGACGATGATCCCGAAGATGCGGCTTCGACCCGATACAAGGCTGCGCGCATGGGTATTGGGAAAATAATTCAGCTGTTCGATGGCCTGCCATACCCGCTTGGTGAGCCTGTCGCTGACTAAGGGAGAACCATTGATCGTTCTAGAGACCGTTGCTATCGATACCTTGGCCATCGCAGCCACGGCTCGAATATCCGGTGTTTTATCTACGGGCTTCCGCGTCCCTTTTCTTGCCACGTGCCAATCCTAAAGCAGAAATCAAGGGAAGGTTAAATTATCGGGATTGACTTCGGCTATACCGCGAATGAGTCATTCCCATCAAGGCAGTAAGCTACCTCACATGCAACTTCCTGGGATTCATGACCTATCTGCCATCAGGAGCCGGAGATCGCGCAGATTTTGGCCCGTCGGCCCGGTCACGATCGCATCCCCGAGGGAGGTGAACAATGGGCACGCATTGAATGTGCGCAGCGACTGTTCCGGATCGAAACCAAAAGCGCGCGCCCTCTCTACCGTCGTAGTGTCGGCGATGGCTCCCGCGCTCTGTGTGTTTCCATCAATGCCGTCAGAACCCGCACTCAAAACCGTGAGCAACTCGCCGGGGTGTTTCGCCAATTCCAAGGCGCATTGCAGGGCGAACTGCTGATTCCGGCCACCCGCTCCCGGCGTGCGGTCCATCGTGACTGTCACCTCGCCGACCGAAATGAGACAAAAGCGCTTGTGGGCCGAACGCATCTCATGAAAGCGCTGCAGCAGATAACGGGCCGCATCGGCATAATCCCAGTCGTCGCAGGAGTTATCTACGGCCACAAGGAAACCGGCCCTTTCGGCGAGCATCCGCGCCGATTCAACCAAGTCGTGGCTCGAGAGCAGGAGTTCAAAAACTGAATCGCGAAATGCTTCCAGTTCGCTTGACATGGCGGCCGCACCAGTAAATGTGCGGGCGTTGGCTGCGATCAGACGCGGTAGCTTGGGGAGAAAGTTCTGGCGCCAGCCTTTATCTCCGGGAGACTCCGGCAGATCTTTCCGTTCAAAAAAGGCTCTTACCGAAGCAGGAAACTTTCGCGCCAGGTCATACTTCGTCAAAACTTCCCGAACATCTGCAACCGTCGAGTGATCCGGCGACGTGGGCCCCGAAGACAAGGCATCGAGCGCACGCAAGGGTACGTCCGGCAGGAGCAGCGAAACCTTCGTTGCTTCCGGCGCGGCAATCGCCAGCCGCCCACCTTTTACTGCGGAAAAATGCTTACGCAGCGTGTTGATCTCGTTGATCGGCGCCCCGGAGGCCAGGAGGGCTTCGTTAAACGCGATGGCGTCATTCAGGCCGATCTGCGGATCCAGTGGAAGGTCAAACATTGCCGACCCGCCGCCGGAGATCAGAAAGAAGATGAGCGTATCTTTTTTCGCCTTCTTCACCATTGCCAGGGTCGCGCGAGCCGCGTCAAACGACTCTTCATTGGGCACCGGATGCCCACCCTCGAAGTAGCCAAAGCGCCAGTTGCGCTTCTTCGGCAAATACTTCGAACAACAAATGCCACGCAATCCATTGCGCCGCTTCATCCGGTCCATCAGGACCTCGAGCATGGGCGTAGCGGCTTTGCCCAGCGCAATGACAAACACGCGCTTGTAATTGGATAGGTTGATCGTTTCGGGACCGCTGCCGTCGGGGATCAGGCGTCTGACCGTTTTCCCTTCGAATCGAAGTCGCCGGTCGAAGGCTGATTCGATATTGCAAGCCTCCAATGCTCCGGTAAAAATTTCTGCGGCCTCAGCGTGTAATGAATCAAGCGCGGTGTCACTCACGGGCGTCACTGCAATTGCTCCTTGAGCCAGCCGGCGAGTTCGTTTTGCATCGCTTCAAGCTGGCCTGCAAAAAAGTGATCAGCGCCCGGTAAGAGCACCAACTTTTTGGGTTCGACCGTGGTGGCGGCCACACGTTGTAAATCTGCGGCAGGAGCGAACTGGTCGCGGTCACCGCTCAGAAACAATTTGGGAAGGGAACAATCAGATAAGAACGAATAGCTGTAGGTTCGGCCTTCTGAACGAGTGGGAAGGCCCAGAGCTGCTAAAGCACGCAAGTTCGTGCGCGCTTTCCGGCTGGTGGCGCCACAACAAGCAAGTAGCGCCATGGCCGCTCCAAAACTGAAACCTACCACGATGATGGGCCGTTTGAATTCGTTTTCAATCCAGTCGATGGCAGCCAGAACATCTCCAGTTTCCGGTTCGCCATCGTGCAACCCTTCGCTGATCCCAGTGCCGCGAAAGTTGAATCGCAACACGGGCCAGCCCAGCCCAAACTCCGGCGCGTTGAGCGCCTTCATGGCGTGATAGACCACTTTGTTATGCAGATTGCCTCCGCCCTTGGGATGGGGGTGGCAGACCACGGCGGCATAAGGCGCGTTAGCGGCTCCCTGGTTCAGAAGCGCCTCCAGCCTGCCGGCCGGACCCTCGATCGTGAAGCTCCGCAATGTTGCATTCCCAGCTGCTTTGGCCGGGGCTGCGTGTGTGGATATGGAGATCATTCCACAGATCATTCTACGCGCAGATTGATCTTCTATACATCTCGCGTTCATCAGGAGTAAATCGTTCTAGTAGTAGCGCAGGGGGGATCAGGTGCGTGCCATCGAGAAAGGTTCCTGTTCGAGGGGTCCATCGTCGCCCGTAAGGTATTCTTGCAGCAACATGTCCGTGCCTGACCAGGTTGATCCAATACGGCTTACCCGCGCATTAGTCGAGATCGAGTCGACGACCTATCACGAAGGACGAGTGGGGGATTTTTTGGCCGGCTTTCTCGCCGGGCGCGGATGGCTTGTGGAAAAAACGCCTGTTCCGCAACCGCCCGAGAGCGCAACCGCGGGCCAGCGGTGGAACGTCTACGCCGGCCCTGCCGGTGCTTCGCCCGACCTGGTTTTCTCAACCCATCTGGACACCGTCCCCCCCTACATCCCTTTCACTGAAGATGCAGACTTTATGTACGGTCGCGGCGTTTCCGACGCAAAGGGCATCATTGCTGCTCAAGTTGCCGCCGCCGAATCCCTGCGAGCGGCCGGGTTTCGAATCGGCCTGCTCTTCGTTTCCGGTGAAGAACGGGACTCCGCGGGAGCCAAAGTTGCGAACGAGTCCCCCAAGGAAAGCCGCTTCCTTATCAACGGGGAACCGACGGACAATCGTCTCGCACTGGCCTCAAAGGGTGCGCTCCGTGCGGTGCTTAAATCGACGGGCAAGATGGCCCATTCCGCCTATCCCGAGCTGGGAGAGAGCGCGGTTCACAAGCTGGTTGAGGCGCTGGGAAAGCTGCTGTCCATCGAGTTGCCAATGACCGAAGACGTCGGTCCCAGCACGCTGAACATCGGTCAGATTCAAGGAGGCCATGCGCCTAACGTCATCGCCGACAAGGCCGAAGCACAGGTGCTGATTCGCCTGGTTGGCGATTCGGCGCCGGTTCGAGCCGCAGTCCTCAGCGCTGCTGCCGGCCTCGCGGAAGTGGATTTCACCCTAGAAATTCCATTCGTTCGGCTGCGCGCGGTTGATGGCCTGCCCACGATGATTGCCAAGTTCACCACCGACATTCCGCAACTTTCCAATTGGGGTGAGCCTCTGCTGCTCGGTCCCGGTTCCATCCACGTAGCCCACACCCCGTTTGAAAAACTTGCGAAATCTGAACTGCGGGAAGCCGTTGAACTTTACATCAAAGTAGCCAGACAGTTGTTGGCCTGATCGATCGGCTTCCGTCGACAACCCATTCTCATCCCCAACCAAGGAGACATCATGATCGCATCCGTCTATGACATCCCAGTTCGCAAAATCTCAGGCGACGAGGCTTCCCTCGCCGAATTCAAAGGAAAAGTTCTCCTGGTAGTGAACGTGGCTTCGAAGTGCGGGCTCACGCCGCAGTACGAGGGCCTCGAGAATCTCTACGAGCAATACAAAGGCCAGGGGTTCGTTATCGCCGGATTCCCTGCGAACAATTTCAAGAGCCAGGAGCCGGGAACGGACGCGGAGATTCAGACCTTCTGCACCGCCAACTTCGGCGTGAAGTTTCCGATGTTCAGCAAGATCAATGTGGTCGGCCCGGATAAACACCCGCTCTACGCAGCCTTGATTGCTGCCCAGCCGAAAGCGATCAGCCTCAGCGAGGTTCCCTTTGCCAAGAAGCTGAACGGGTATGGCATCGAGACGAACGAAGAGCCCGAGATTCTCTGGAACTTCGAGAAGTTTCTTGTCAGCCGCTCCGGCGAAGTTGTAAAACGTTTCTCGCCCGACACACCTCCGGACGCGCCCGAATTCGTGGAGGCCATCAAAGCAGAACTTGCGAAAGAATAGATCTACCGATTCGCTCAGAGATTCGCTGGCCCGATTGGCCCGACCGTCGTGTCTAAAGGAAGAAAAAGCCGAAAGACTGCACCTGATCCGACCTTGCTCCGGATCATGATTTTCGACTGGTGCTTGTCGAGGATCCCCTTCGAAACCCACAAGCCCAATCCCGTCCCCGCTTCTCCTTTTGTCGTCACGAAGGGGTGGAAAAGGCGGTCGAGCGTGCCGCGGTCGATCCCTTGTCCGCTGTCCGCTACCGTCACGCTCACGCCTTTGCGGTCGCTGCTGTCTGTTGCCGGACGGACAGCGACAATCAAGCGGCCATTTTGCGGCAGCGCATCAAGCGCATTGCTTACAAGATTGGTCATTACCTGTTGTATCTCGCCGGGGAGGCAAAGTACCGGCGGCGCTTGCCTGTGCCGTCGTTCCAGCCGGATGTTCCGCACCTTCAGATCCGGTTCGTTAAAGAAGAGCACCGACTCGATCAGATCTTCGAGCGATGTCAGGGCTGGAGCCGTGCGCTGCCGGTAAAACTTCAGGCTGCGCGCCGCAATGTGCGACAACCGCTGCAACTCGCGATCAGCCACTTCCAAAAGGCTTCGGGTGCTGCCGCCAACTGTATCGTCCATCTTTGCCAGGAACAGCAGGTTCGTCACCGCCTCGAGCGGATTGTTGATCTCGTGGGCAATGCTTGCGGCCAGCCGTCCCGCGGCAGCTAACTGCTCTGAGCCCCGAAGCGCCTGCTCCGTTCTTTGCGTGCTGGTTGTTTCGCGCAGATAGAGAATGACCCCTTCGCCAGGCTGCGGGTAGATACAGAATTTGAACCATGCCTCGGCTCCATCGCTGGAAAAATACTGCTCAAATTCGACTGGAACGCGCTCGTCCATCGCCTTGCGGAAATTCGTCTCCACCGCGGTCCCAACCAACATCGGATACAACTCCCAGAGACTCTTGCCGAGGTGCGGCATTCCCGAACGTTCCGCGATCTCGTTCGCCGCGCGGTTCATAAAGGTGACGCGGAATTCGCGGTCGAATGTGCAGAAGGCGTCCGGAATATATTCCAGCGCTTCCCACGCGAACTGCTTGGCCTTGTTGATTTCGCGCGTGAGCGCCAACTCCTGTTCATGCGCTTGCTGGCGCAGACGCGCCATTTTCAATTGCGCTTCGACGCGCGCAATCAGTTCTCGGGCGGAAAACGGCTTGGTCAGATAATCGTCGGCGCCGGCGTCGAGGCCATCAATGCTCGCCTCCTCGCCAGCCCTTGCCGACAGCATGATGACAGGCACTGTCCGTGTGGCCGGATTCTTTCGCAAGGCCTCGAGCAATGCGAATCCATCCATATCCGGCATCATCACGTCTGTCAGTACCAGGTCAGGGCGTCGCCGGGTAGCCTCTTCCAGTGCCAGCTTTCCGGTGCCCATGGGGACAACTTGATAGCGCCAACCCAGCAGGCTCATGACATATTCGCGCATGTCAGGGTTGTCGTCGGCAAATATGATAAGCGGTTCTTGCTCCGCCGCATCGGCAGCTCCGGCTCGCTGTTCAACTGCTTCGCCCGTGACATCGCGCTTGAGCCGATCGAGTTGATCTTGCCTGGGCAGCCATCCCAGCGCCTCCTGCACATAAGCCATCGCAGAGCCCTGAACTCCCACCGGCTTCGTCCCCGCTGTGCCAAGTTGATTCTGCGGCAAATGCTCCTGCCCCTGAGGAAGCACCACGGTGAATGTCGTTCCGCGTCCCAGCTCGCTGTCCACCCGGATCGTGCCACCGTGCATCTCCACCAGTTCGCGCACCAGGGCGAGGCCGATGCCGCTGCCTTCGTGACTCCGCCTGCGTGCTCCTTCGATTCGCTGAAATCGCTCGAACAGGTGCGCTTGATCGCTCTCCGAGATGCCTGTCCCTGTGTCGGTCACCGTGAAGTGCACTTCGCCGCGGGATTCAGCCAGGGCAACGCGGATCTCGCCTTCAAAGGTCGATTTCAGTGCGTTCGACAACAGGTTGAGCTCGATCTTCTCCCACATCTCCCGGTCGACGAAGACGGGCTCTTGAAGCGGCGAGCATTCCACGATGAGTCGCAGCCCCGCGCGCTCCACCGCGGAACGAAAGACGCTCGCAACGTTCGCGGTCAGCAGTGAAAGATCGGTAGGTTCAAACGATGCGTGTGCCCGGCCCACTTCGATGCGGACAAAGTCGAGCAGACCGTTTACCAGCTTGAGCAGCCGCTGCGCATTCCGCTGCATCATCTCAACCGCCCCGAGAGACGGCTGAGTCTGTGAAGTCAATGAGTCCTCTATAGGGCCAAGAATCAGCGTGAGCGGCGTGCGCAGTTCATGACTCACGTTGCTGAAAAACGCCGTCTTGGCGCGATCGAGCGCGGCCAGACTTTCCGCGCGCTTTCGCTCCTCTTCGTAGGCCTGTGCATTGGTGATGCTCGCGGCAATTTGGCCGGCCACAAGATCCAGGAACTCCCCGTAGAACGAATCGAACTCCCTATATGGATTGAGCGCCGTGATGAAAACGCCGACAGGCTTCTCTTGCCCCTGCCGCGCAATCGGAACCAGCCTGGCGTGAGAAGGTGGTCTATCCCAGCATCCCGTGGGTAAATCAGGGAACTGCTCGAGCAGGTTCTCGACCGTGACGGCTCGGTCAGTCTCCAGGACATCCCGTATCGGCCACGCCGCAGGTTCGGTTTCGAGGTCGATCGAATTCGCCGTGGCGGGATGATCGGCGTCCATGCCAGTCCGCGCCACCAAGTGAAGATGCGTTCCTTCTTCATTGAGAAGGTAGGTGAGCGTGCACGGCATGTCTTTCTGATTTGCCAAGCCTCGTTCGATAGCAGCGAACACGTCCTGCTTTGAAATGGCGCCCGCCAACTCGGCCGCCAACGTGCTCAGACCAGAAAGCTGGCGCTCGCCAATGACTCGTGTGGTGTTCTCAATGACCACACAAAGCATGCCGGCAATCTTGCCGTCAGGGCCATCGAGAGGGCTGTACGAAAATGTGTGATAGGTCTCTTCCGGGAACCCGCTACGCTCAAGAATGAGCAACAGCGTCTCCTCCCAGGTAGCCTCGCCGGTGTCCATCACACGATGGACGAGCGGGCCGATATCTTTCCAAATCTCGCTCCACACCTCGGACGCAGGTTTCCCCAGTGCCCAGGGATGTTTCTTGCCTAACGTTGTTCTGGCGTAGGAATCGTTGTAGAGGAAGGTCAGTTCCGGACCCCAGGCCATCCACATCGCGAATCGGGATGTAAGCAGAATGCGGACGGTGCTCTTGAGTCCGTCGGGCCATTCTTCCATGGGCCCCAGAGGGGTCGTCGCCCAATCAAAGGTGCGGACGAGATCGGACATTCGCGGAGATAGAAGCGCGTCCGGCTTTGTCATGTCAGGGCCAATGGTTCCCGCGTTCATTTGTTCCATTGCGCTGCGCTCCCAATCACAGCTAGGCCCGCGACCTGCGGAATCGATTTCTTTCCGGATCCATGCTTGCAAACCTATTGCACGTCGAAGAGCAGAGAGAGTCTTTGTATCGAAGGATACCGTTCTAATTCGATGCAAGACGACATTTCTAAGTTGTATCTTCCGAACTGATTACCGATACCGTCGCTGACGAATCTCCTAAGAATTGCGAGGGTGGCACGATCGGATTGGTCCATGTATCCTCACCGCATGCAGGAACCTGCTACCACGATCGGGACAGCCAACCAGCTTGAGAATGCCGCCTCCTCTTACCTGCGCTCGGCGCGCCATCAGCCGGTTCAATGGCATCCGTGGGGCGAAGCTGCGTTTGCGCGGGCGCAGGCCGAAAACAAGCCCATTCTGCTCGACATTGGCGCGGTGTGGTGCCATTGGTGCCACGTCATGGACCGCGAGTCCTACGAAGATCCGGAGCTGGCTCGCATCATCAACGAGCACTATGTTGCCGTGAAGGTCGACCGCGATGAGCGGCCCGATGTGGACGCACGCTACCAGGCTGCCGTTTCGGCCATCTCCGGGCAGGGCGGATGGCCGCTTACGGGCTTTCTTACCCCGGACGGCAGGCCGTACTTCGGTGGGACGTATTTTCCGCGTGACGATCGCTATGGCCGCCCCGGCTTTGGCCGCGTCCTGCTCACCATGGCACAGGTCTGGCATGAACGGCGCGATGAGGCCCTCGAATCCGCCACAAGTGTCATGGCAGCTATCGAGCACAATGAGAGCTTCTCCGGCCGTGGCGGCGAACTGACGCTTGTCCTTGTCGACAAGCTTGCAAATTCGGCAATCGCCCAGTTCGATCCACGCAATGGGGGTTTCGGTTCGCAGCCAAAATTCCCCCATCCGGCAGCACTCGATTTGCTCCTGCAATTGGCATTCAATCGTGGCAACACCGCGGCCCGTGAAGCCTTTAGCGTCACGCTCGAAAAGATGGCGCGTGGCGGAGTCTATGACCAGATTGCGGGCGGATTCCATCGCTACAGTGTCGATGAGCGCTGGGTGGTGCCGCATTTCGAGAAGATGCTGTACGACAACACGGAGCTGCTGCGCAATTACACCCACGGCTTCCAGAGCTTTGTCCGCGAAGATTTCCGGCAAACGGCGCGCGAGATCATCGCATGGCTCGATGCCGTAATGACAGACCGCGAGCGGGGCGGCTTTTTCGCCTCGCAGGATGCCGACATCAATCTCGACGACGATGGCGACTACTTCACCTGGACGCTCGACGAGGCGCGTGCTGTCTTGAGTTCGGATGAGCTGAATGTAGCCACGCTTTACTGGGACATCGGTGAACTGGGCGACATGCACCACAATCCGGCACGCAATGTTCTCCATCGCAAATACACGCTCAACGAACTGGCTGCCGAATCTCGCAAGCCCGCAGCGGAATTGGAGTCCCTGATCGAATCAGCGCGGAGCAAATTGCTTGCCGCGCGCATCCAGCGTCCCACCCCCTTCATCGACCAGACGCTCTACACCGGTTGGAACGCAATGGCTGTCACCGCCTATCTTGAAGCGGCGCGGGTTCTCCGCCTCGATGCGGCTCGCGACTTTTCCTTGCTCACACTGTCACGCCTGCTCGCTCAGGCATGGGATGGCGATGCTTCGCTCTACCACGTCATTGCTTATCCTGAAGGCCACGCCTCGGCAGATCGAGTCCCCGGCACCCTCGACGATTACGCATTCACCGTTCACGCCAGCATCGATGGCTGGCTTGCCAGTGGAGAGATGAGATTCTTCCACGCGGCCGTCAAGCTTGCCGACGCCATGATCGCCCGCTTCTACGACCGCACGGCCGGTGCGTTCTACGATGCCGTAGCCCCTGAGAAGGGAAGCACTCCATTGGGCGCATTGGGCGCGCGCCGTAAGCCGCTGCAGGACTCGCCGACCCCCGCGGGCAATCCCACGGCGGCTGCCGCTCTGCTGCGGCTTGAGACCCTTTCGGGCCGCGCTGAATACCGCGACATCGCCGAGGACACGCTCGGTTCGTTCGCGGGCATAGTCGAACACTTCGGCCTGTATGCCGGCAGCTACGGGCTTGCATTGGAGAGGCTGCTTCTCGATCCGGTCCAGATTGTCGTCATCGGAACACGCGAAGAAGCCGACCGCCTCGAAGCCACCGCAGTCTCCGGATTCGCAGTGAACAAAACAGTAGTTCGCCTTGCGCCCTCGCAGCTTGTGGCGGGAAATCTCCCCGACGTGTTGGCGGAGACGCTGCTCCAGGTTCCCGTGCCGCCCGGAGCAACGGCGTGGGCGATGGTCTGCCGCGGACGCACTTGCCTGCCGCCCATCACCGATTCGGATGCACTCCTCGACGCGCTGGCCAAGGACGCCTGAGCTTCGTGCTCAGCTCGTCTCGCCGCTGAAAGGATTTGTCTCTGGCGCCTTGATCGTGGTTGGATCCCGCGCGGGTGTGGCTTCGGGTTCCGTCGACGTCATCGGTGCCGCGCTGTGCGGTCCCCCAACTCTGCCGAAGAATGAATTGAACACCCGGTTCGGATCGCCCGGCAGCATGTGATTCTCTTCGAGCGCAATCCGCACGCGCCGTTGAAACTCCCGCACCGGTCCGTACTGCTGCGTTGCTTTGGTCTTGAAGACCACGGGAAAGATGAGCTGCGATCCTCTCATTGAATCGACGCCAAGAACTAGCGGATCCGCCACAAACAGGTCGCGGTATTCCTTGCTGGTGCGGATGTCGGTCGCAATGCGTGTCAACAGTTCCATGACCTTGTCGGGATTCGCAGAGAAATCCACACTCACATTGATTGTTGCCACGGAATAGTCCACGCTCTGGTTGGCTACCGTGGTGATCTGCGAGTTGGGAATCACATAGAGCGTTCCATCGCCTCCGCGCACAGTCGTCTTGCGCAGGGTCATCAGCTCCACTGTTCCAGTGAGTCCTGCGAGCGTCACTACATCTCCCACGTTGAACTGGTCTTCGATCAGGATCAGCGTGCCGTTCAGCATGTCCTTCACGAGGTTTTGAGCGGCCAAGCCGATGGCTACGCCCGCGATCCCGGCCGAGGCCAAAAGCGGCGCAAGGTTCACATCAATGGCAGAGAGAACCTGCAAACTGACAATGACGCCGATGATCGCGAGGCCCGTGGTGCGGATGACGCCCGCCAGGGTCTTTACCTGTGCCACGCGGCCCCGGCTCGCCGCATGCACCTCGGCGATCCGGATCATTCGCGCCGTGATTATGCTCAGTAAGCGACTGAGAACAAAGCCGATAATTATGTAAATGAGCAAATGAGGAAGCTTGGTGCGGACAAACTCCTGGGTATCGATTGCCCACTCGTCCAGCACCTTCCCCATGAACCTGTCTTCGGCGAGCCACCCCGACCTCGACGCAATCAAAAATGCATACATACCAATCTCCTCTTTCTATCTATACTGTCCGCAGACGGGCCGCAGGCACCATCTCCGTCGAAAAGCTGCATTTCCGCAGCGGGTCAATTTGCCATCCAATTGAAGTATTCGGGAGGTCCTAATGCCAAACTTTTGGCACTGGCGATGCATTGAAGGCCGAAGTCGACAAGACTAACAATCAGCCACCCGACCCCAATGCTCTGTTGAGATCGCGCAATCGCCAAACAGGCCTTCAGAAATTCGATGCTGCCAATGCCTTGCGGCAAAGCCAGATTGTCGAGGAAACAGTCAAGCTGCTTATCCTTGCACGGGATCTAAAGTCTCAAATGGACAAGGTGGGCGACCAGCCTCTGCCGGCGATGCTGTTGCGTGAGGCCGAAGTAATCGAGATTCTTGCTCGTGATGTGCAAGCGAAGATGACCTTGACGATCGGACCCGGATGATCGCACGAAACATTGGGGGCAGATGGGCGTCTATTCCTACGGCAGGGTCCATGCGGGACGCGCACGAATTATCGCCAGAGCGGAAATCGGCGGGGCTATTTCGAAAGCCCGTCCGTGGCGCTCTAGTCCTGTTCGCCATTTTCGTCCTCGGCTCGCTGGCCGCAGAGCCGGCGGGCCAGCAGCCGGTTCCCAACCAAATGAATCGCCAATCGCGTAATCCATTCGACGGCTTCGGCGGCAACGACCCCTTGTTGACCGCCCGGCAGATGCGGGCGCTGAACGCGGACCGGCAGAAATCTCTCGTTTCCGACACCGATAAGTTGCTGAAGCTGGCCCAGGAATTGAACTCCGAAATAGAAACTGGTAACCCAAATATGCTTACTCAGGTGCAATTGCGCAAAATCGCAGATATTGAGAGACTGGCTCGAAGCGTAAAGCAGAAGATGAGCATCTCTTTTGTTGACGGACCGCAATTTCAAGAGCCGGTTCCCCAACACGTGCGGTAAATTATTGCCGGCGCAATGGTTTCCCCGGCTGCACGATGCGCGGTACGAAACTGAATAAAAGTCGTTGATACAATCGAAATTGTTCGCGTTAGACCGACTTCAGGGAGTAAGGGAATGGGACTTGCGGTTTCCACAGCTCGCGTGCCGGGAGCAGCTCCCGATGCCGGCCAACTTACCCCGCAACAGCTCATTGAAATCTACCGCTTGATGTTTCTCTCTCGCCGCGTCGACGACCGCGAGATTCTTCTCAAGCGGCAGCAGAAAATCTACTTTCAGGTGTCGGGCGCGGGTCACGAAGCTTTGCAGGTCGGTGCGGCATTGGCTCTCCGTCCCGGTTACGACTGGTTCTTCCCCTATTACCGCGATCGCGCGCTGTGCCTTGCACTCGGGGTTACGCCGGAAGAGATGTTCCTCCAGGCCGTCGGCGCGGCCACCGATCCGGCCAGCGGCGGCCGCCAGATGCCCGCGCACTGGAGCAGCCGTCCGCTGCACATTGTCAGCACCTCGTCTTCCACCACCACGCAGGTTCTTCATGCCGTGGGTTCCGCCGAGGCAGGCCGCTACTTCAGTCGTCATCCCGAAGCAGTGGCGAAAGCGGTGGGTGACTATCGCGCCTTTCGCGATGTTGAATTCCACGACGACGAAGTGGCGCTGACTTGCTTGGGAGAAGGGTCCACCTCGCAGGGCGAATTCTGGGAAGCGCTGAATACCGCCTCCAACAGAAAGCTTCCAGTCATTTTTTGCATTGAAGACAATGGCTACGCGATCAGCGTGCCCGTCGAGGTCAACACTCCCGGCGGAAACATTTCCAAGCTGGTTGCGAACTTTCCCAATTTCTACTTCGCTGAAATCGACGGCACAGACGCCGAGGTTTGCCTGCGCGCATTTCAGGCTGCTGCGGCGCATTGCCGCGCCGGGAACGGACCAGCGTTTGTCCATGGGCATTGCGTTCGCCCTTATTCCCATTCGCTATCGGACGATGACAAGTTGTACCGTTCTGCAGCGGAGCGCGAAGCAGACGCCATGCGCGATCCCATCGCCAAGATGCAGATGCGTCTTCTTCGCGAGGGAATTCTCAGCGCCGACGAGATCAACGCACTCGAGCAGCAACTCGATCGCGAAGTCGCCGAAGCCGCGGAGCGAGCACTCGAGGCGCCTCTCCCGCCTGTCTCCGGAATTTCGCGCCACGTCTACTCAGAGGATCTGAATCCCACCAGCGCCTCCATCGCCACCGAGCCTGCGAAAGGCGTGGCGTTCCCCGGCAAATCCGCCGGCGCCAAGGGCAACGTGCCGCGCACCATGGCTGATCTCATCAACTTTTGCCTGCACGACGAAATGCGCCGCGACCCGCGCATCGTTGTTTTCGGCGAAGATGTGGCCGACGCCAGTCGCGAAGGCGCCCTCGCGGAAGTGAAGGGCAAAGGCGGAGTTTTCAAGCTCACCGCCGGCCTGCAAACCGCCTTCGGATCGGACCGCGTTTTTAACTCGCCTCTGGCCGAAGCCAACATCGTCGGTCGCGCCGTTGGCTATGCGACACGCGGCATGAAGCCGGTAGTCGAGATTCAGTTCTTCGATTACATCTGGCCCGCGATGCACCAGATACGCAATGAACTCGCGCTCATGCGCTGGCGTTCCAATGCAGAATGGGCTTCCCCCGCAGTGATTCGCGTGCCCATCGGCGGTTATCTCACCGGAGGCGCAATCTATCACTCGCAGTCGGGCGAGAGCCTTTTTACACACACGCCCGGGCTCCGTGTAGTGTTTCCGTCGAATGCGCTCGATGCCAACGGACTTCTGCGCACCGCCATACGCTGCGACGATCCGGTGCTCTTCTTCGAACACAAGCGCCTGTACCGCGAGTCCTATGGCCGCGCACCTTATCCAGGCCCTGATTTCGCAATTCCGTTTGGCAAAGCCAACATCGTTCGACCCGGCGCCGACATTACGCTGATCACCTACGGCGCTGTCGTGCCCCGCGCCTTACAGGCCGCGGATAAAGCACAGCGCGAGCACGGCATCGATGTGGAGATTCTCGATCTACGCACCCTCAACCCGTACGACTGGGAAGCCATTGCGACGTCGGTGCGCAAAACCAGCCGCGTAATCGTTGCCCACGAGGACATGCTCAGCTGGGGCTATGGAGCGGAGATCGCCGCCCGCATCGCCGACGAGCTATTCGACGACCTCGACGCGCCGGTTCGTCGCATCGGCGCCATGGACACCTTCGTGGCCTACCAGCCTCTGCTGGAGGACGCCATCCTGCCCCAACCGGCTTCGATCCTCAAAGCCATCCAGGACCTCCGCGCCTACTGACACTGGGGCGGATCCCCCTTGCTCTTATCGGATCGAAGCAAGAATCCTCAATGAGTGCATCGCCCTGAAGTCGCCAGTCGAGCCCTGCAACCGTTCACCTTTCTCAAGCACCGATTCAGGCTTATCTCTCAAAGACCACGAAACCGGGTGCATCAGATCGCGAGTTCGTATCTGGTATTCCCTCAGAATGGGTCTATCGATGCGAGCTTAAGGAAGCACCGGCGCTCCTATGGTCTTTAAATGAAAGATTACTGACTGTTCGCATCAGATGGTTTCGCAGGACGAAACTTGATGCCCATAAAGTGCTTCGGAACGCCATTTTCAGCGGGGGTCTTTTCCAGAAGTCCCTTCGCAGAACCGTCGTGCTTCAGGTAGACATCTAGAAAGTTCAGAGTATACAGCGCAACCCAGGCATAACTCGTATTGGCATCCTCCCGTCCGTAGTCGGCTACCTGATTCTCCGCAAAGCGTTGCGCACTCTCCCTCCGTTGGAACATGGAACTAAACTCCGGATGTGCCATGCCCAGCATATTCACGGTGAGGAGATCACCATGTATCCAGGCGTTGAGGACATTTGGACCGACTTTGTCTGCGGGAGGAACGTCGTCATTTTCCAGATCTTCAAGACTCACATTTCGAGTAAAGCAAAGAAGCGGTATGGTCATTCGCTCTGGATGAACGTCCCCGGCACTTTTCACGAGGCCAGGGTAATAGCGCATGCTGCCGTCCATCTCCACCAGGACATCGATGCGAGGGTCTCGTGCTGAAGCAAACAGGCTCGAGATTCCTCCCCAGCTCCAACTCACCACGGCAACCTCAGATAAATCCGTGTTGGAAAGGGACCTGGCATAGGTGATGAGAAAAGAAATGTCGCGAGCCTGTGCATTGATCCCGTCCAGATCATCTGTCATATCGCGCGTCGACACTCCTATAGACGGGCTTGCAAGAACGACGTAGCCATGACTGGCAAGATACTCGCACAGATCTGCGTTCTCCCACGAAACGGAAGAATCGCCGGGAGCGTAGATAAGAATGGGATAATGCCCGTTTGCCGGCTTCGCCTCCCGCACCGCAGACAGCGGGATGTTGAAGGACGTCATCAGCAGCGAGCGCCACCGATTCTCTCCCTCATCTGGCGCGTTGAAGTGGATCTCCGTGTTCGCCAGTTGGGTATAGTCGCCAACCGTCATCGGTTCTCCCGTGCTTTTCAACGATGGATACCAGATCAGTGCCTGCAGGGGACGCGCGTCCTCGCCCGCAGCGGACTTTGACGGGTCCTTTGGGGAAGCGGGATATGTGCGTGAGCGATCGTACTGATCGACGATCTTCAGGCCTACGGGATACGGTCCAGGTTTTTGCAGGAATTGGAATGAAGATGTTTGTGAAACCGCGAATACTGAACCAGAGCATATACATAATGCAAGAACAGCAATTAAGATTCGTGTTTTCAACTTGGCGTTTCTCCCGATCTGATATACGGCTCGCGAAGCTAAGAAGTTCTGAGACGCCAAACAGCACTCCTACCAAATCACTGGGTTCGTCTCCTGAAATGGACTTCACTTCGGCGATTGCCTAGAATCCTCTCTTCGGGCAAAATCGTCAAAACACGATTCAGCTCTGGAATCGCGCGTGGGTCTGTTGGCGTCAACTGAGGATCACACCTGGACAGATCGGTGGACACTAGGTCTCTGACCGTGTGATTTTGTCTCTTTTGTAGCCGAACTTTCGGCGTGCTTTTGAGCGGGTAAACTGCCAGTTGATTGTGACACGGTCTTGGTTCACTTTCCGATTCCATGCC